>Ga0255338_1000405_pt1 | contig 147754 bp, 136 predicted proteins | sample MeOH1_35cm_T4_19_FD_203715 | JGI IMG/M metagenome (GOLD analysis project Ga0255338, IMG submission 203715) | Sandy soil microbial communities from University of British Columbia, Vancouver, Canada - MeOH1_35cm_T4_195 | ecosystem: Engineered > Artificial ecosystem > Sand microcosm >... | reverse complement strand
CCGCGCTGGGCCAGCGCGGCCTCAACATCATGGAGTTCTGCAAGGCGTTCAACGCGCAGACCCAGGGTGTCGAGCCGGGCCTGCCGCTGCCGGTGGTGATCACCGCCTACGCGGACAAGAGCTTCACCTTCATCATCAAGACGCCGCCCGCGACGGTGCTGATCAAGAAGGCCGTGAAGCTCGAGAAGGGCTCGGCCACGCCCCACAGCAACAAGGTCGGCAAGATCACCCGGGCCCAGCTCGAGGAAATCGCCAAGACCAAGCTGAAGGACATGAACGCCGCCGACGTCGATGCGGCGATCCGGACCCTGGCGGGCTCGGCCCGTTCCATGGGCATCACCGTGGAGGGCGTGTAAATGGCCGCGCTGACCAAGAAGCAGAAAGCCCTCGAGGGCAAGATCGACAGCACCAAGCTGTACCCGCTGGCCGATGCGTTCGGCCTCGTGAAGGAATGCGCCAACGCCAAGTTCGATGAATCGATCGACGTGGCGGTGCAGTTGGGCATCGACCCGAAGAAGTCCGACCAGGTGGTTCGCGGCGCCGTCGTGATGCCCAACGGCACCGGCAAGACCAAGCGCGTGGCCGTGTTCGCCCAGGGCGCCAAGGCCGACGAGGCCAAGGCTGCCGGCGCCGACGTGGTCGGCATGGACGACCTGGCGGCCCGTGTGAAGGCCGGCGAGATGCCGTTCGACGTGGTGATCGCCGCTCCCGACGCGATGCGCGTGGTCGGCCAGCTGGGCCAGATCCTGGGCCCGCGCGGCATGATGCCCAACCCGAAGGTGGGCACCGTGACGCCGGACGTCGCCACGGCGGTGAAGAACGCCAAGGCCGGCCAGGTGCAGTTCCGTGCCGACAAGGCCGGGATCATCCACGCCAGCATCGGCCGCCGCTCGTTCGAGACGGACAAGCTGCAGGGCAACCTGGTGGCGCTGGTGGAAGCGCTGAACAAGGCCAAGCCGGCCACCAGCAAGGGCGTGTATCTGAGGAAGGTGGCGGTTTCGTCGACCATGGGCGTGGGTGTCCGCGTGGACATGCAGACCATCTCGGCGTGATGCAAGGAAATCGGCCGGCGCCGCGAGGGGCCGGCCGGCGTGGTGGGCCGCCGCAGCCGCATGCGGGCAGCGGCGGGCCATCCAAGACCGTTGGCGCACCGGAGGGCGGTGCTTAATCGAGCCAGCCAACGCAGATGGCGATCCCGCTGCAGGGGAAACCGAAAGATTTCTTCGAACAGTTGGTCGCTGCAAACGAGGCGTGTCCGAGGGCTCCGGTCCGAAGGCACATTCAAAGGAGTAGACCTTGAGTCTGAATCGCAGTGAGAAGCAAGCGGTCATTGAAGAAGTGACCAGCCTCGCCGCAAAAGCTCAAACGCTGGTGTTGGCGGAGTACCGCGGCATCACGGTCGCCGACATGACGAAACTGCGCAGCTCCGCTCGCAGCCAGGGCGTCAGCCTGAGTGTTCTGAAGAACACCCTGGCTCGCCGTGCTGTGGCGGGCAGCCAGTTCGAAGTCGTCGGCGACCAGATGACCGGCCCGCTGATCTACGGCTTTTCCGTCGACGCCGTCGCCGCCGCCAAGGTGGTGTCGGACTTCGCGAAGACCAACGACAAGCTGGTCATCCGCGGGGGCGCGTTCGCCGGCAAGGCCCTCGACGTCAATGGCGTGAAGCAGTTGGCCAGCATTCCCACCAAGGAAGTGCTGCTGGCCCAGCTGTGCGGCCTGCTGATGTCGCCGATCTCGCGCACCGCGATCGTGCTGAAGGCGCTGGCAGAGAAGAAGGGCGGCGGCGCGGAAGCGCCGGCCACCGAGGCGGCGGTCGCTGCCTGAGCCCGCGGAACCATTCGATCAAAACTGTTTCTAGGAAATCAAGATGGCATTCGATAAAGACCAATTTCTGACCGCGCTGGACAGCATGACGGTCATGGAGCTCAACGATCTCGTCAAGGCGATCGAAGAGAAGTTCGGCGTCAGCGCCGCCGCGATGGCGGCCCCGGCCGCCGGCGGCGGCGGTGCCGCGGCCCCGGCCGCGGAAGAGAAGACCGAGTTCACCGTGGTGCTGGCCGACGTCGGCGCCAACAAGGTGTCGGTCATCAAGGCCGTGCGCGAGATCACCGGCCTGGGCCTGAAGGAAGCCAAGGACCTGGTCGACGGCGCGCCCAAGCCCGTCAAGGAAGCCATTGCCAAGGCCGACGCCGAAGCCGCCAAGAAGAAGCTGGAAGACGCCGGCGCCAAGGTCGAACTCAAGTAATTCGTCCCTGGCCCGAGGCTGGAGCGACCCGCGAGGGGCCTCCAGCCTTTGCCGCTTCAATGGATGCGTGAAGAACGCACCAGCAAGCGCTGCCCCGAGCAGCATTTGCTAGTGTCTTCTGACCCCGACTGCAGAAGACGCCTTGGTTCGGGCGATGTGCAATGCATCGCCGTCCGCCAAGGTTGGTAGTGGCCAACCGACCAAGCCGGCCCGACACCCGCGCGACGAGGGTGCCCGGGCGACAGTTGCGAAGAGCTCATTAGCCCGGAGATCTCATGCCCTATTCCTATACCGAACGCAAGCGCATCCGCAAGAGCTTCGGCAGCCGCGACAGCGTGCTCGACATTCCGTACCTGCTGCAGATGCAGAAGGACGCCTACACCGCTTTCCTGCAAGCCGACCTCGCGCCGCAGAAGCGCACCATCGAAGGGCTGCAGGCCGCGTTCAACGCCGCCTTCCCGATCGTCTCGCACAACGGCTTCGTCGAGATGAAGTTCCTCGAGTACAACCTGGCCCGGCCGGCGTTCGACGTGCGCGAATGCCAGACCCGCGGCCTGACCTTCGCCTCCGCCGTGCGGGCCAAGGTCCAGCTGATCATCTATGACCGCGAGTCCTCCACGCCCCAGTCGAAGGTCGTGAAGGAAGTCAAGGAGCAGGAGGTCTACATGGGCGAGGTGCCCCTGATGACCGACAAGGGCTCGTTCATCATCAACGGCACCGAGCGCGTGATCGTGTCGCAGCTGCACCGCTCGCCGGGCGTCTTCTTCGAACACGACAAGGGCAAGACGCACAGCTCGGGCAAGCTGCTGTTCTCGGCCCGCATCATCCCCTACCGCGGCTCCTGGCTGGACTTCGAGTTCGACCCCAAGGACGTCCTGTACTTCCGCGTCGACCGCCGCCGCAAGATGCCGGTCACCATCCTGCTGAAGGCCATCGGCCTGACGCCCGAGTCCATCCTGGCGAACTTCTTCGTCAACGACAACTTCCGCCTGATGGACAGCGGCGCGCAGATGGAATTCGTCTCCGAGCGCCTGCGCGGCGAAGTGGCGCGCTTCGACATCACCGACAAGAGCGGCAAGGTCATCATCGCCAAGGACAAGCGCGTCACGGCGCGCCACACCCGCGACCTGGAGCAGTCGGGCACGACCCACATCAGCGTGCCCGAGGACTACCTGATCGGCCGCGTCGTGGCCCGCACCATCGTTGACGCGGACACCGGCGAGATCATCGCCAAGGCCAACGACGAGCTGACCGAGGCGCTGCTCAAGAAGCTGCGCGCGGCCGGCGTGCAGGAGCTGCAGGTCATCTACACCAACGAGCTCGACCAGGGCGCGTACATCTCGCAGACCCTGCGCATCGACGAGACGGTGGACGAGTTCGCCGCGCGCGTGGCCATCTACCGCATGATGCGCCCCGGCGAGCCGCCGACCGAGGACGCGGTGCAGGCCCTGTTCCAGCGCCTGTTCTACAACCCGGACACCTACGACCTGTCGCGCGTGGGCCGCATGAAGTTCAACGCCAAGGTCGGCCGCAACGAGTCGACCGGCCCGATGGTGCTGACCAACGAGGACATCCTGGCGGTGGTCAAGATCCTGGTGGATCTGCGCAACGGCCGCGGCGAGGTCGACGACATCGACCACCTGGGCAACCGCCGCGTGCGTTGCGTCGGCGAGCTGGCCGAGAACCAGTACCGCACCGGCCTGGCCCGGATCGAGAAGGCCGTCAAGGAGCGGCTCGGCCAGGCCGAGCAGGAGCCGCTGATGCCGCACGACCTGATCAACTCCAAGCCGATTTCCGCGGCCCTGAAGGAGTTCTTCGGCGCGTCGCAGCTGTCGCAGTTCATGGACCAGACCAACCCGCTGTCCGAGATCACGCACAAGCGCCGCGTCTCGGCCCTGGGCCCGGGCGGCCTGACGCGCGAGCGCGCCGGCTTCGAGGTACGCGACGTGCACGTCACGCACTACGGCCGGGTGTGCCCGATCGAGACGCCGGAAGGCCCGAACATCGGCCTGATCAACTCGCTGGCCCTGTACGCCCGCCTGAACGAATACGGCTTCATCGAGACGCCGTATCGCCGCGTGGTGGATGGGAAGGTGACGATGCAGATCGATTACCTGTCGGCCATCGAGGAAGGCAAGTACGTGATCGCGCAGGCCAACGCGGTGCTGGACAAGGACGGCCGCCTCACCGGCGACCTGGTGTCCGCGCGCGAGATGGGCGAGTCGATCCTGTGCGGCGCTGACCGCATCCAGTACATGGACGTGTCGCCGGCCCAGATCGTGTCGGTGGCCGCCTCGCTGGTGCCGTTCCTCGAGCACGACGACGCGAACCGCGCGCTGATGGGCGCCAACATGCAGCGTCAGGCCGTGCCCGTGCTGCGTCCCGAGAAGGCCTTCGTGGGCACCGGCATCGAGCGCGTCTCCGCGGTCGACTCCGGCACGGTGGTCACCGCCACCCGCGGCGGCGTGGTCGACTACGTCGACGCGACCCGCATCGTGGTGCGCGTGAACGACGAGGAAGCCCAGGCCGGCGAAGTCGGCGTGGACATCTACAACCTCATCAAGTACCAGCGCTCCAACCAGAATACGAACATCCATCAGCGCCCGATCGTCAAGCGCGGCGACAAGATCGCCCGCGGCGACGTGATCGCCGATGGCGCGTCGACCGACATCGGCGAGCTGGCGCTGGGCCAGAACATGCTGGTCGCGTTCATGCCCTGGAACGGCTACAACTTCGAGGACTCGATCCTGATTTCCGAGCGCGTCGTCGCCGACGACCGCTACACCTCGATCCACATCGAGGAACTGGTGGTGATGGCGCGCGACACCAAGCTGGGCGCCGAGGAAATCACGCGCGACATCCCGAACCTGTCCGAGCAGCAGCTCAACCGCCTGGACGAGTCCGGCATCATCTACGTCGGCGCCGAAGTGATGCCCGGCGACACGCTGGTGGGCAAGGTCACGCCCAAGGGCGAGACCACGCTGACGCCGGAAGAAAAGCTGCTGCGCGCGATCTTCGGCGAGAAGGCCTCCGACGTGAAGGACACGTCGCTGCGCGTCGACCAGGGCTCGCAGGGCACCGTGATCGACGTGCAGGTGTTCACCCGCGAAGGCATCCAGCGCGACAAGCGGGCCCAGCAGATCATCGACGACGAGCTCAAGCGCTTCCGGCTGGACCTGAACGACCAGCTGCGCATCGTCGAGGCCGACGCGTTCGACCGGATCGAGAAACTGCTGAACGGCCGGGTGGCCAACGGCGGCCCGCAAAAGCTCGCCAAGGGCACCAAGATCGACAAGGCCTACCTGGCCTCGGTCGAGAAGTTCCACTGGTTCGACATCCGCCCGGCCGAGGACGAAGTGGCCTCGCAGCTGGAGTCGATCAAGAACTCGCTGGAGCAGACCCGCCACAGCTTCGACCTGGCGTTCGAGGAAAAGCGCAAGAAGCTGACGCAGGGCGACGAGCTGCCGGCGGGCGTGCTGAAGATGGTCAAGGTCTACCTGGCCGTCAAGCGCCGCCTGCAACCCGGTGACAAGATGGCCGGCCGCCACGGCAACAAGGGCGTGGTGTCCAAGATCGTCCCGGTCGAGGACATGCCGTACATGGCCGACGGCACGCCGTGCGACATCGTGCTCAACCCGCTGGGCGTGCCCTCGCGGATGAACGTCGGCCAGGTGCTGGAAGTGCACCTGGGCTGGGCCGCCAAGGGCATCGGCAACCGCATCGGCGACATGTTGCAGCAGGAGGCGCGCGCCGCCGAGGTGCGCTCGCTGCTGGACCAGATCTACAACGGTTCGGGCCGCAAGGAAGACCTGGCAGCGCTGTCGGAGCCGGAGGTGCTGGAGATGGCTCGCAACCTGTCGCAGGGCGTGCCGTTCGCCACCCCGGTGTTCGACGGCGCCTCCGAGCAGGAGATCCGCGGCATGCTGCAGCTGGCCTATCCGGAAGAGGTGGCCAAGGCCAAGGGGCTGACTGCGACGCGCACCCAGGCGCACCTGTACGACGGCCGCACGGGCGACCGGTTCGAGCGCGCGGTGACGGTGGGCTACATGCACGTGCTCAAGCTCCACCACCTGGTCGACGACAAGATGCACGCGCGTTCCACCGGCCCGTACTCGCTGGTGACCCAGCAGCCGCTGGGCGGCAAGGCCCAGTTCGGCGGCCAGCGCTTCGGCGAGATGGAAGTGTGGGCGCTGGAAGCCTACGGCGCTTCCTACACGCTGCAGGAAATGCTGACGGTGAAGTCCGACGACGTGCAGGGCCGTACCAAGGTGTACGAGTCCATCGTCAAGGGCGAACACGCGATCGAGGCGGGCATGCCGGAATCCTTCAACGTGCTCGTGAAGGAAATCCGCTCGCTCGGCATCGACATGGAACTGGAACGCAGCTAATTCAAAGGGTCAAGACACATGAAATCACTCCTCGACCTGTTCAAGCAGTTCACGCCCGACGAGCATTTCGATGCGATCCGCATCGGCATGGCGTCCCCGGAGAAGATCCGTTCCTGGTCGTTCGGCGAAGTCAAGAAGCCCGAGACCATCAACTACCGCACGTTCAAGCCCGAGCGCGACGGCCTGTTCTGCGCCAAGATCTTCGGCCCGATCAAGGACTACGAGTGCCTGTGCGGCAAGTACAAGCGCCTGAAGCACCGCGGCGTGATCTGCGAGAAGTGCGGCGTCGAAGTCACGCAGACCAAGGTGCGGCGCGAGCGCATGGGCCACATCGACCTGGCCGCGCCGTGCGCGCACATCTGGTTCCTGAAGTCGCTGCCGTCGCGCCTGGGCCTGGTGCTCGACATGACGCTGCGCGACATCGAGCGCGTGCTGTACTTCGAAGCCTACGTGGTGACCGACCCCGGCATGACGCCGCTGAAGAAGTTCAGCATCATGTCCGAGGACGACTATGACGCCAAGCGCAAGGAGTACGGCGACGAGTTCGTCGCCAAGATGGGCGCCGAGGGCATCAAGGACCTGCTGATGGGCATCGACCTCGACATCGAGATCGAGAAGCTGCGCGGCGACCTGACCGGCTCCGAAGTGAAGGTCAAGAAGAACGCCAAGCGCCTGAAGGTGCTGGAAGCGTTCAAGAAGTCCGGCATCAAGCCCGAGTGGATGGTGATGGACGTGCTGCCCGTCCTGCCGCCGGACCTGCGTCCGCTGGTGCCGCTGGACGGCGGCCGCTTCGCGACCTCCGACCTGAACGACCTGTACCGCCGCGTCATCAACCGCAACTCGCGGCTGCGCCGCCTCCTCGAACTGAAGGCGCCGGAAATCATCGCGCGCAACGAGAAGCGGATGCTGCAGGAGGCGGTGGACTCGCTGCTGGACAACGGCCGCCGCGGCAAGGCGATGACCGGCGCCAACAAGCGCGCGCTGAAGTCGCTGGCCGACATGATCAAGGGCAAGAGCGGCCGCTTCCGCCAGAACCTGCTGGGCAAGCGCGTCGACTACTCGGGCCGTTCGGTCATCGTGGTCGGCCCGACGCTCAAGCTGCACCAGTGCGGCCTGCCCAAGCTGATGGCGCTGGAGCTGTTCAAGCCGTTCATCTTCTCGCGTCTGGAAGCCATGGGCATCGCCACCACCATCAAGGCGGCGAAGAAGGAAGTCGAATCCGGCACGCCGGTGGTGTGGGACATCCTGGAAGAGGTGATCAAGGAGCACCCGGTCATGCTGAACCGGGCGCCGACGCTGCACCGCCTGGGCATCCAGGCGTTCGAGCCGATCCTGATCGAAGGCAAGGCGATCCAGCTGCACCCGCTGGTCTGCGCGGCGTTCAACGCCGACTTCGACGGCGACCAGATGGCCGTCCACGTGCCGCTGTCGGTGGAAGCGCAGATGGAAGCCCGCACGCTGATGCTGGCCTCCAACAACGTGCTGTTCCCCGCCAACGGCGAGCCGTCGATCGTGCCGTCGCAGGACGTCGTGCTGGGCCTGTACTACACGACCCGCGAGCGCATCAACGCCAAGGGCGAAGGCATGATCTTCGCCGACATCGGCGAAGTGCAGCGCGCGCTCGACGCCGCACAGGTCGACCTCACCGCCAAGGTGGCGGTGCGCCTGACCGAATGGAACCGCGACAAGGACAGCGGCGAATTCGTGCCCTCCACGTCGCTGGTGGACACGACCGTCGGCCGCGCCCTGCTGTCCGAGATCCTGCCCAAGGGGCTGCCGTTCTCGAACCTGAACAAGGCGCTGAAGAAGAAGGAGATCAGCAAGCTGATCAACGCCTCGTTCCGCAAGTGCGGCCTGAAGGAGACCGTGGTCTTCGCCGACAAGCTGCTGCAGAACGGCTTCCGGCTGGCGACCAAGGCCGGCATCTCGATCGCCATCGACGACATGCTGGTGCCGCCGCAGAAGCCCGAGATCATCGGGCGCGCCGAGCGCGAGGTGAAGGAGATCGAGCAGCAGTACGTCTCGGGTCTCGTCACCGCCGGCGAGCGCTACAACAAGGTGGTCGACATCTGGGGCAAGGCCGGCGACGAGGTGTCCAAGGTCATGATGCAGCAGCTGGCCAAGGAGAAGGTGCAGGACCGCCACGGCAAGGAAGTGGACCAGGAGTCGTTCAACTCCATCTACATGATGGCCGACTCGGGCGCCCGCGGTTCGGCCGCGCAGATCCGCCAGCTGGCGGGCATGCGGGGCCTGATGGCCAAGCCGGACGGCTCGATCATCGAGACTCCGATCACGGCCAACTTCCGCGAAGGCCTGAACGTGCTGCAGTACTTCATCTCCACCCACGGCGCCCGCAAGGGCCTGGCGGACACGGCGCTGAAGACCGCGAACTCCGGCTACCTCACCCGGCGCCTGGTCGACGTGACGCAGGACCTGGTCGTGACCGAGGACGATTGCGACACCCGCGAAGGCTCGCTGATGCGCGCCATCGTCGAGGGCGGTGAAGTCATCGAGTCGCTGCGTGACCGGATCCTGGGCCGCGTGGCGGCCGAGGATGTCGTGCACCCGGAAACCCGCGACGTGATCGCCCCGGCCGGCACCATGCTGGACGAGGACCTCATCGAGGCGCTGGAAGGCGCCGGCGTCGACGAGGTCAAGGTGCGCACGGCGCTGACCTGCGCCACCCGCTTCGGCCTGTGCGCCAAGTGCTACGGCCGCGACCTCGGCCGTGGCGGCCTGGTCAACGTCGGCGAGGCGGTGGGCGTGATCGCGGCGCAGTCGATCGGCGAGCCCGGCACCCAGCTGACGATGCGGACCTTCCACATCGGCGGCGCCGCCTCGCGCGCCGCCATCGCCTCGGCGGTGGAAGCCAAGTCCAACGGCGTGATCGGCTTCAACAGCACGATGCGCTACGTGACGAACAGCAAGGGCGAACTGGTGGTGATCGCGCGTTCGGGCGAGATCATCATCCACGACGAGCACGGCCGCGAGCGCGAACGCCACAAGGTTCCGTACGGCGCCACGCTGACGGTGAAGGCCGACCAGCAGGTCAAGGCCGGCACCGTGCTGGCCAACTGGGACCCGCTGACCCGTCCGATCATCACGGAATTCGCCGGCAAGGTGAAGTTCGAGAACGTCGAGGAAGGCCTGACGGTGGCGCGCCAGGTGGACGAGGTCACCGGCCTGTCCACCCTGGTCGTGATCGACCCGAAGCGCCGCGGCTCGGCCAAGGTGGTGCGTCCGCAGGTCAAGCTGATCGATGCGGCCGGCAACGAGGTGAAGATCCCCGGCACCGACCACTCGGTGACGATCGGCTTCCAGGTGGGCGCGCTGATCCAGGTGCGCGACGGCCAGGACGTGGGCGGCGGCGAAGTGCTGGCGCGCATCCCGATCGAAGGCCAGAAGACGCGCGACATCACCGGCGGCCTGCCGCGGGTGGCCGAGCTGTTCGAGGCCCGCTCGCCCAAGGACAAGGGCGTGCTGGCCGAGATGACCGGCACCGTGTCGTTCGGCAAGGAGACCAAGGGCAAGATCCGCCTGCAGATCACCGATCCGGACGGCGGTGTGCACGAGGAACTGGTGCCCAAGGAGAAGAACATCCTGGTGCACGAAGGCCAGGTGGTCAACAAGGGCGAGTCGGTGGTCGACGGCCCGGCCGATCCGCAGGACATCCTGCGCCTGCTGGGCATGGAGGAACTGGCGCGCTACATCGTCGACGAGGTGCAGGACGTCTATCGCTTGCAGGGCGTGAAGATCAACGACAAGCACATCGAGGTGATCGTTCGCCAGATGCTGCGCCGGGTCGTGGTCGAGAACCCGGGCGAGTCGGGCTACATCGGTGGCGAGCAGGTCGAGCGCTCCGAGATGCTGGACACCAACGACGCACTGCGGGCCGCGGACAAGATCCCTGCCACCTACAGCAACCTGCTGCTGGGCATCACGAAGGCCTCGCTGTCGACCGACTCGTTCATCTCCGCGGCGTCCTTCCAGGAAACCACCCGCGTGCTGACCGAAGCGGCGATCATGGGCAAGCGCGACGAGCTGCGTGGCCTGAAGGAAAACGTGATCGTCGGCCGCCTGATCCCGGCGGGCACCGGCATGGCGTACCACCAGGCGCGCAAGGTCAAGGACCAGATGGACGAGGCCGAGCGGCGCGCCATCGCCGACGCCGAGGCGGCCGAACTGGCCAGTGCCGGCGAGGGCGCCGCGCTGCCCGAGACCAGCGAGGGCACGCCGGCCGAATAAGCCGCCGCGCGCTCGGTACACTGCAGGCCCCGGACCTCGGCAGCGAGGGCCGGGGCCTTCTTCCTTCCGATGCCGAACTCGATCGTCTCCTGGACCGTCGCCGCCCTGTTGCTGTTCTGGGCGGTGGGGGCCTACAACCGGCTGGTGCGGCTGCGCGCCGAAGCCTACACCGCGTTCGCGAACGTGGAAGCCGAGTTCGGCCGGCAGGTGGAACTGGTCAGCAAGTACCTGCCGGGTGCCGAGCTGACGCAGCCCGCGCCGCTGGAGCAGGAAAGCACGTTCTGGGCGGGGCTGCAGGGCGCCGCGCGCCAGTTCGCCGCCGCGCTGGCCGCGGTTCACAGCCGGCCGCTGGATGCCGGGCGCATGGCGGCCCTGAACGCGGCCGGCGACGTGCTGACGATGGCCTGGGACACCGCGCAGCGCGACGATGCGCACGACCTGGCGGGCCCGCGCCTGCCCGACACGCTGCTGGCGCGTCGCGCGCAGCTGGCGTTGCAGACGCATGCGGCCATCGAGCAGTTCAATGCCGCGGTGGTCCGCTACAACGACGCCATCCGCCAGTTCCCGGCGCTGCTGCTGGCCTGGCTGTTCGGCTTCGCACCGGGCCTGCGCCTGGACACCTCACTGGGCGCCGGCTCGAGGCGCTGACGTGCCAGCGGATGCCACAATCGCCGGATGACCGGTCCGGCCCTGCCACTCTGGCGCCAGCTCCAGGCGGCCGCCGCCGTCCTGGCGGCGGTGCGCCGGGGCGAATCGACCGGCCCCGCGCTGGACCGCGTCGCCGCGCCGCTGCGTCCGGCCGCCCAGGCGCTGGCATTCCACGTGCTGCGCCAGCTCGGACGGGCCGAGGCGCTGCGGCGGCAACTGGCCCGGCGCGCGCCGCCGCCGGCCGCCGACGCCTTGCTCTGCACGGCGCTGGCGCTGTGCTGGCGGGATGAGGGAGCGCCATACGAGCCGTTCACGCTGGTCGATCAGGCGGTCGAAGCCGCCAAGCGGCAGAGCGACACCCGCGGCCAGGCGAGCTTCGTCAACGCCTGCCTGCGGCGCTTCCTGCGCGAACGCGAGGCCCTGGTCGCGGCGACCGATGCGGACCCGGTGGCCCGCTGGAACCATCCGCCGTGGTGGATCCGCCGCCTGCAGCGCGACCACCCGCAGCAGTGGGAAGCGATCCTGGCGGCCAGCAACGGCCAGCCGCCGATGACCTTGCGGGTGAACGCGCGCCGGTCCACGCGCGTCGCCTACCTGGAGCAGCTGCGGGCCGACGGCATCGCCGCTGCCGCGGTCGGCGAGCACGGTGTCATCCTGGAGCGGCCGCGCGGCGTGCATGCGGTGCCGGGTTTCGATGCCGGGGTGGTGACGGTGCAGGATGCGGCCGCGCAGCTGGCGGCGCCGCTGCTGTTGCAATCACCGGCGGCCGGCGCCGGGCCGCTGCGGATCCTGGATGCCTGCGCCGCCCCCGGCGGCAAGACCGGGCATCTGCTGGAGCTGGCCGATGCCGCCGTGACGGCGCTGGACGTGGACCCGGCGCGCTGCGAGCGGATCGGCGAGACCTTGCGGCGGCTGGGCCTGCAGGCGCGCGTGGTCGCGGCCGACGCCGCCGATCCTTCCGCATGGTGGGACGGCGAGCCCTTCGACGCGATCCTGCTCGATGCGCCCTGCACGGCGTCGGGCATCGTGCGGCGCCATCCCGACGTGCGCTGGCTGCGTCGCGAGGACGACATCGCGCGGCTGGCCCAGGTCCAGGCACGGCTGCTGGCGGTACTGTGGCCGCTGCTCAAGCCCGGCGGCCGGCTGCTGTACTGCACCTGTTCGGTGTTCCGCGAGGAGGGCGAGGCCCAGGTGCGAGCGTTTGTTGCGCACAACACCGAGGCGGTTTCGCGGCCCGCGCCCGGGCATTTGCTGCCCCAGGGCGGCGCAAACGCCAACCTCGTCCGGGACAATCTGGAAGGTGATCACGACGGCTTCTTCTACGCCCTGCTGGAGAAACGGACTCCCGAGCCTGCTGCGCCGGGGCGTTGAGCTCCTGCTGGCCGCCGCCCTGGCGCTGTTCCTGCTCGCGCTGCCGCCCGAGCTGCGCGCGCAATCGGCCAATGCCGAGATCGGCCAGTTGCGGCTGGAGCGCTCCGACGAGGGGGTGCTGTTGTCGGCGAGCGTGCACTTCGACCTGCCGCCGGCGGTGGAGGACGCGCTGGCCAAGGGCATCCCGATGTTCTTCGTCGCCGAGGCAGTGCTGCTGCGCGACCGCTGGTACTGGTACGACAAGCAGGTGCTCACGGCCAGGCGCCACATGCGGCTGTCGTTCCAGCCGCTGACGCGCCGCTGGCGGCTGGTGGTGTCGTCCACGCCGATCGGCAACTCCGGCGCGCTGGGCCAGACCTTCGAGACCCGCGAGGAGGCGCTCGCCGCCGTGCAGCGCATCTCGCGCTGGAAGATCGCCGACAACGCCGACCTCGACCCCGACGCGCGCCACAGCATCGATTTCCGGTTCCGGCTGGACGTGTCGCAACTGCCGCGGCCGTTCCAGATCGGCGCGGTGGGGCAGGCCGACTGGAACATCAACGTGGTGCGCAACCTGCCGCTGCAGCTGGAAAGCGCGCGATGAGCCCGCAGGCCGCCGGCGAGCGCTATCCCCTGCGCAGCTCGCGCGCCTTCCGCTGGGGCATCCTGGTGGCCGCGGCGGTGATCATGGCCATCGGCATCGTGCTGATGTTCCTGCTGACGCAGGCGACCGGCAACCGCGAGCTGTACGAGCGTTATTACGGCCGGCTGTTCGCCATCAACGTCGTCGTGGCCGTGCTGCTGCTGACGGTGATCGCGTGGATCGCCGTGCGGCTGTTCGCCCGCCTGCGCAAGGGCAAGTTCGGCAGCCGGCTGCTGGTCAAGCTGGCGGCCATCTTCGCGCTGGTCGGCTTCCTGCCCGGCCTGCTGATCTACGTGGTGTCCTACCAGTTCGTCTCGCGCTCGATCGAAAGCTGGTTCGACGTCAAGGTGGAGGGCGCGCTGGAGGCGGGCCTGAACCTGGGCCGCGCCACGCTGGACACTCTGGCCAACGACCTGGCCAACAAGACGCGCGCCGCCGGCCAGGAACTGGCCGAGACACCGCCCACGATGGCGCCGCTGGCGCTGGAGCGGCTGCGCGAGCAGCTGGCTGCCAGCGACGTGGTGCTGTGGAGCGGCACCGGGCACCTGATCGCCAGCGCCGGCCAGTCGCGCTTCCAGCTCAACCCCGAGCGGCCAAGCAGCCAGGCGCTGCGCAGCGTGCGCTCGCAGCGGACGATCACCATCATCGAAGGCCTGGACGACCCCGGCGGACTCAACAACACGCGCATCAAGGCGCTGGCCGTGGTCGCCAACCCGACCGTGGGGCTGCTGACCGAACCGCGCGTGCTGCAGGTGACCCAGCAGGTGCCGCCGGCGCTGGTGGCCAACGCGATCGCGGTGCAGGAGGCCAACCGCGAATACCAGCAGCGCGCGCTGGGCCGCGACGGCCTGCGCCGCATGTACATCGGCACCCTGACGCTGAGCCTGTTCCTGGCGGTGTTCGGCGCGGTGGTGCTGGCGATCGTGCTGGGCAACCAGCTGGCCCGCCCGCTGCTGGTGCTGGCCGCCGGCGTGCGCGAGGTGGCGGCCGGCGACCTGTCGCCCAAGCCCGCGCTGCAGGGCAAGGACGAACTGGGCGGCCTCACGCGTTCGTTCGCCGAGATGACGCAGCAGCTGGCCGACGCGCGGGGGGCTGTCGAGAAGAGCATGGTGCAGGTGAACGCCGCGCGGGCCCACCTGCAAACCATCCTGGACAACCTGACGGCCGGCGTGATCGTGCTGGACGAGCAGGGCAACATCCTCACCGCCAACCCCGGCGCCACCCGCATCCTGCGCGTGCCGCTGGCGGCCTGCGAAGGACGGCCGCTGGCCGGCGTCGAAGGCCTGGAGGCGTTCGGCACGGCGGTGCAGCAGCAGTTCGACGAATACCTCGACGAGCGCCGCCAGCACGGCCTGGACCACTGGCAGCAGTCGTTCGAGCTCGGCGCCGTGGGTGCCGGCGCCCCGCAGAACGTGGTGACCCTGGTGGCACGGGGCGCCGAGATGCCGGGCGACCAGCCGGGCAAGACCGCGCGGCTGCTGGTGTTCGACGACATCTCCGAGATCGTGTCGGCCCAGCGTGCGCAGGCCTGGGGCGAGGTCGCGCGGCGGCTGGCGCACGAGATCAAGAACCCGCTGACGCCGATCCAGCTGTCGGCCGAGCGGCTGGAGATGAAGCTGGCCGACAAGGTGGCGCCGCCAGAGCGCGCGGTGCTGGCCAAGTCGGTGCAGACCATCGTCGACCAGGTCGACGCGATGAAGCGGCTGGTCAACGAGTTCCGCGACTATGCCCGGCTGCCGGCCGCGGAGCTCAAGCCGGTGGACCTGAACGCGCTGGTGGTCGACGTGCTGCACCTGTACGAGCGCGATGGCGACGGCCGGCACGCGGCCCAGGTGCCGGTGCGCATGGAGCTCGATCCGCACGGCCCCACCATCCTGGCCGACGGCCAGCAGCTGCGGCAGGTGCTGCACAACCTGCTGCAGAACGCCCAGGACGCCAGCGAGGGCGCCGCCGCGCGTGAAGTGGTGGTGCGGACCCAGTGGAACGAAGCCAGCCGACGCGCCCGGCTGATCGTGCAGGACAACGGCAGCGGCTTTCCCGAGCACATCCTCAAGCGCGCCTTCGAACCCTACGTCACGACCAAGGCCAAGGGCACCGGGCTGGGGCTGGCGGTCGTGAAAAAAATCGCGGACGAGCACGCGGCCCGCATCGATCTGAAGAACCGCGTGGAAAACGGCCGGGTGCAGGGGGCCCAAGTGTCGTTATCATTCCCGGTTGCGGCCTAGCAACACTTGCGGGGCGCGGCCGCCGCAGCATCAGGACTTCAATGGCAAACATACTGGTCGTCGACGACGAATTGGGCATCCGCGACCTGCTCTCGGAAATTCTCAACGACGAAGGGCACAACGTTGAGCTGGCGGAGAACGCCGCCCAGGCCCGTGCCGCCCGGACCCGCTCGCGGCCCGACCTGGTGCTGCTGGATATCTGGATGCCCGACACCGACGGCGTCACGCTGCTGAAGGAGTGGTCCACCACCGGGCTGCTGAGCATGCCGGTGATCATGATGAGCGGGCACGCGACCATCGAGACCGCGGTCGAGGCCACCAAGATCGGCGCCCAGTCGTTCCTGGAAAAGCCGATCACGCTGCAGAAGCTGCTGAAGGCCGTGGAGGCAGGCCTGGTGCGCAACCAGGCGGCGCCCGCCGCGCGCAAGGGCGGCGCGCCGGCCAGCGTGCCGATGCCGCCGGCCGAACTCACCGTCGAAGCCGCGATGACCGGCGGCCAGGTGATCCCGCCGGTGGTCGACATGGGCCCGCAGGCGCGCCAGCTGTTCGAACTGGACAAGCCGCTGCGGGACGCGCGCGACGAGTTCGAGAAGTCCTACTTCGAGTTCCACCTGGCCAAGGAAGGCGGCTCGATGACGCGCGTGGCCGAGAAGACCGGCCTGGAGCGCACCCACCTGTACCGCAAGCTCAAGCAACTGGGCGTCGACCTGTCGCGGGGCAAGCGCGGCGGCTGATATATAATGGTCGGCTCTGGCCCGGTAGCTCAGTTGGTAGAGCAGCGGATTGAAAATCCGCGTGTCGGTGGTTCGATTCCGCCCCAGGCCACCAGGATTCAAGGCCAACCGTTCTCGGTTGGCCTTTCGCTTTTCAGGCCTCACCAATTCGCGCGGGGATTCGGCAGATCTGCGTGTGCCACTGGGCGCAACGCGTAGCAGGAACTGGGGTTGTTCGCCGCGCCGTTCGACATCTTCTGCTCTTCGTTCTCAAAAAGTAGCGGGCGACGGTCCCGACTCGACACACGCAGAACTCGCGGCCGCTCAACTCATTTCCGCGTCTGGCGCAGGGAAGTTTGTGGCACCAACTGGGGTCAAGATCAGCATGGCCTACCAGGCGTAGTTGCGCGGCGAGTCAGGTGGCGTTTTGTGCCCACGAACGGTTGGGCTGCCTTCGTCGGTGACGGTATGATGCGTCACTCTGCGTCGCGCACCGCCCCATCCATGCCCCTGACTCGCTGACCGCGACGTTCCTGTTGGCCGTCGTTACCGAGAAAGTCAGTCGTATTCACGAGGGCCGAGATGGATCGGATTCTTGCCTTCGCGAACAAACTTCCCATCAAGCCGGACGGGTGCAAAGAGGAGAAATCGAAATGAGGAGCGCCCCCGCCGTTGTTCTATTGAGTGGCGGGCTCGACTCCACGACCGTCCTGGCCATTGCCAAGAGCCAGGGTTTCGACTGCTATGCGCTGAGTTTCCGGTATGGGCAGCGGCACATCCACGAACTGAAGGCCGCGGAGGCTGTCGCTGCAGCCCAAGGGGTCGCGCGTCATGTCATCGCGCAGATCGACCTGCGCGAGTTCGGCGGATCAGCGCTGACGGCCGACATCGAAGTGCCCAAGGGGCGGTCCCTCAAGGACATGTCGCACGGCATCCCGATCACCTATGTGCCCGCACGCAATACCGTCTTCCTGAGCTTCGCCCTGGCCTGGGCCGAGACGCTCGGCTCGTCGGATATTTTTGTGGGCGTCAACGCCCTGGACTACTCTGGCTATCCGGACTGCCGCCCCGAGTACATCCAGGCCTTCGAGACCATGGCCAACCTGGCCACCAAGGCCGGCGTTGAGGGGTCGCAGAAACTCAAGATCCACGCGCCCTTGATCAGCCTGACCAAGGCTCAGATCGTCCAGGAGGGTCTCCGGCTCGGCGTCGATTACTCGCACACGAGCAGCTGCTACGACCCGCAAGAGGACGGAAAGCCCTGCGGTGGCTGCGACTCCTGCTTGCTGAGAGCGAAGGGATTCGCTGAGGCTGGGGTCAAGGATTCGCTGTACGTCAGGTTTGGGATGGACTGAAGATTACCAACAAGACCCTCTACGTTGCCTCTGCCGGATTCGAAGCCGCGCGACATGTGGACATCCTGCCGGTCGGGCACCGGTCTCGTCGCCTGCACGGGCACAGCTTCCTTGCAAAGGTGCGGTGTGACCTGCCCGAGGGCTGGGCGCGCTTCCGAGGCGGAGAAGTCGAGCGGCTGCGGGAGCTTGTCGAAGCTCGCATCGCACAGCTTGACTACCGGCTCCTCAACGAACAGGTGCAGCACCCGACCGACGAGAACCTCGCCCGCTGGCTACGCCAAGGGCTGGATGCCCCGGGAATCGAACAGGTCGGCATCCAGAGCACCCCGCATGAGGGCGTGGATATCGACCGCAACGGGCGCGCGCACGTTTGGCGCCGCTACGCAGTCCAGTCGGCACATCGTCTGCCCAACGTGCCGCTGGGGCACAAGTGTGGGCGCATGCACGGGCATGGGTTCGAGATCATCATCCATGCGAATCAGGACCTTGGCGACCGGGACCTGAGCATCGACTATGACCATCTGGACGCGCTATGGGCGCCGATCCACATGGAGCTCAACTACGCCTGCCTCAATGATCTGCCGGGTTTGCAGAACCCGACCAGTGAGGTGATCTCGAGTTGGCTGTGGAATCGTCTAAAGCCCCAGCTTCCTGAACTGTCCTGGGTGACCGTCTTTGAAACCGCATCCTGCGGAGCGAACTACGACGGGCAGCAGTACCGCATCTGGAAGGAAACGACGCTCGACAGCTCTCTGCAACTGAAGAGGGCGCCGGACGGCAGCGCACTGCGCCGGATCCACGGACACACCTACACGCTGCGATTGCACCTGTCGGCGCCGCTCGACCATGTGATGGGGTGGACCATAGATTTCGGCGACGTCAAGGAGATCTTCAATCCGATCTTCAAGGCCATCGATCACCAGCCACTGCATGAAATCCCCGACCTGCGCGACTGCGACAGCGCTTCCATCGCGGCGTGGATCCTGCAGAAGGCGCGTGCACAGCTTCCTCAGCTTGATCGGGTTGATCTGTACGAGACGCGCGGATGTGGCGCCATCGTCAGCGCGGGACAGGAGGGACCGGCCCTGCCGGTTTGACGATGACCTACAGCGTCAAAGAGATCTTCTACACCTTGCAAGGCGAAGGTGGCCAGGCGGGCCGGGCTGCCGTCTTTTGCCGATTCGCCGGCTGCAATCTGTGGACCGGTCGCGAAGAGGACCGCTCCAAGGCCATCTGCCAGTTCTGCGACACCGATTTCGTCGGCACCGATGGGCCCGGCGGGGGCAAGTTCGCGACTCCTGAACACCTGGCTGCAGCGGTCGCAGCTCGGTGGCCCACCAATAGCGGTGGGCGGCCTTTGGTCGTGTGCACCGGCGGCGAACCCCTCCTGCAGCTCGACGAGCCAGCCATCGACGCCTTGCACACCAAAGGCTTCGAGATCGCGGTGGAGACCAACGGAACACAGCGCGCTCCGAAGGGGCTCGATTGGATCTGCGTGAGTCCCAAGGCTGGTGCTGAAGTCGTCCTCAAGCGCGGCACTGAACTCAAGCTGGTCTTCCCACAACCCCAGGCGATGCCCGACCAGTTCGAAGTCCTGGACTTCAAGCACTTCTTCCTGCAGCCGATGGACGGAATCGAACAGAAACGCAATACGCGACTTGCCGTCGAGTACTGCATGAGCCATCCCAAGTGGCGCCTGAGCGTGCAGACGCACAAAGTACTGGGCATCGCCTGAACCACCAGCTCGCCCCCGAGCGGAGAACCACCGGCGCGACAGTGGACGGTGCAGGCCGGCAAGGTGCTGGCGTTCTGATGGCATGTCCATAGTTTCGCGGTCGGCTCGCACGCCCGGCGCGCCGCACCGCGCGGACCTGCCTGCCCGGCCATCCCGTGAACGCGGTACAAGCCAGGCGCGCCTCGGCCTTGAACCTCATGTTGCGACAGGCTATCAATAGCCACCTTCCACAGGAGCAGCAGCATGAAGCACGAACAACATTCGCAACCCGCCTTGATCCTGGGCGCCCTGGCCGCTGCTTCGGTGGCGATGCTGGCGCCGCCCCCGGCCTACGCCGACGACATCACGATCGATCCGACGCCGTTCGTGAGCACGCTCACCCGCGCGCAGGTGCAGGCCGACCTGGCGGTCGCCACGCCGGGCGCACCGGCCGGCTTCAGTGCGGATCCCTGGTCGACCCGCTACCACCAGTTCATGATGCCGGCTAGCCAGCAGACGCGGGCCGAGACGGTCGCCCTCTACAAGGCCTCGCGCACGCAGGTGTGGGCGCTCGGCGCGGAAGACAGCGGCTCGTTCGTGCTCAAGGGGCGCGATCCGGTCCAGCCGACCTCGGTCATGGGCGGTCCCGCCCGCTAGCGCGGCGGCGCTACTCGCCCCACTGCAGCGAGTGGGTCACGCGCCAGCTGCCGTCCATCTGGGTGGCCGCGGTCACCCAGACGACGGCGTGGCAGTCGCGGCACGGTGACGAGCCGAAGAACTTCGCCACGGCGCGGGCGCTGGGCGCGTCGATCAGGCCGTAGTCGAACTCGAGCGGCAGCGGGCTCAGCTCCGGGTGGTTCTTGACGTGGCCGAAGATCCGCTCGGCGGCCGGGGCCACGTCCCAGAACCGGTCCTCGGTGCGCACATGTTCCATTTAGGGCCTCTTTCGCGGTGCTCGTCGGTCAGTGGGCGGCCGGTGCCTGCCCGTGGTCGTCGTCCTCCCAGCCGGTGATCATCGCCTTGATGTGGGCGGTGGGCGTGTGGCCCAGGGTGGCCAGGTAGGGATGGAAGAACATGTAGAAGACGAAGAAGATGAAGATCAGCACGTGCACCGTGTCGACCACGCGGACGCCGCCGACCAGGTCGATGTACGGCTGGAAGCGCTTGACGTCCCACAGCAGCAGCCCGGTGGCGAACTGCAGCGGCAGCAGCAGCAGCATCAGGATCTGGTAGAGCATGCGCTGCAGCGGGTTGAACTTGTTGTACGGGTCGATGTGGTGCGGGTTGGGTTCCCCGCGGAACATGCCGCGTCCGTAGTACAGCATCTGCTTGAGCGACTGGTCGGCCAGCTTGAGGATGTTGAACTCGGGGTGATAGGCCTGGTTCCTGTCGGAGAACAGGTAGAACAGCAGCCAGATGAAGAAGTTGGCGATCAGCGCGAAGGCCACCCAGTTGTGCACGGTGACGGCGCTGCGGAAGGACACCAGGGAGAACAGGTCCAGGTAGCGGATCTGCAGTCCGGTGGCGATCAGGATGATGAACATCAGCGCGTTGGCCCAGTGCCAGATGCGTACCGGCAGGGGATTGACGTAGACCTTGCTCATGATGGTTCTTTCCTTACTTCGATCCGGCGGTTCCGTCCTGTGCCGCGGCCGCAGCCGCGGCTGCTGCTGCGCGCTGGCGCTTGGAGATCAGCTTCATGGTCAGGTGGGCGCCGGGCAGCGCGACGCCGGCGACCAGCACCATCACCAGCAGCCAGTCCAGCAGCTTGATGCGGGTGCTGCCGATGGCGTAGAAGCCGCCGATCGAGCCGATCGATTCGACCGAGGTCAGCACGCCCTTGCTGGCGTCCTGGCGCAGCGGGCGGCCGTCGGGGCCGGCCATGCTGATGGTGACCGCCTGGAACGAGCTCGCGCCCTGGCGGTGGCAGGTGTCGCAGTCCTTGATGGCCAGCGCCTTGGCGGCCAGCTGGTGTGCCTGCTCGCCGGTCTGGACCTCGAGCCGGCCGCGCAGCACCATCTTGCCGGCCGATCCGTTCTGGTTGAATTCCTGCAGCATGCTCCACAGGGCGCGCGCGTCCAGGCCGCCGTTGCCGTTGGCCGCGCTGGCCAGCTTCACGAACTTCGGCACGCCGACCTTGTCGACTGACTGGAGCGGGGCGCCGCCTTCGTACAGCCGCAGGTTGACGCGGCGGGTGGCATCGGGCGTGTGGCAGGCCGGGCAGGAGATCGCCTCCAGGTGGCGCTCGGTATTGGGCAGCCAGGCGGCGTGCGTCGTGATGCTGTCCTTGTGGCAGGACAGGCATTCCTTGCGCATGCTGTCGCCGAACGCGGCCGCCTTGACGTTGTGCGTGCGATGGCAGTCCTTGCAGGCCAGCGCCTCGTCGCCGGTGTTGCCGTGCACGCTCTGCGCGAACGCCTTGGCGATGCCTTCGTGGCACTTCTGGCAGACCACCGGCTCGGTGCTGGCTTCGGACTGGTCCTTCAGCGAGCGCGCGGTGTGCGGGTTGTGGCAGTCGGAGCACAGCGGCGCCTTCTCGCTGCCGGTGCGCACCAGCGCCGAGTGCACGCTGTCGTCGTACAGCTTGACCGCCTTCTTGTGGCAGTCGGCGCACTGGTCCCTCAGCTCCAGGGCAAGGGCGCGCCGGCTGGCGATGGCGCGCGGCTGCTTGTCGTGGCCCTCTTCCAGTGCGGAGTGGCAGGCCTCGCAGCCCTCCTTGCCGTGCACCGACTGGGCGAAGCCCTTGGCCGACACCACCAGCGACAGCTTCTCACCGTTGCCCAGGACCTTCGCCTGCGCCGGCTTGGCGTGGCATTCGAGGCAGGCCTTGTCCTCCTTGGACAGCTCGACCACCTTGGGTGTGGTGGCCGCGGAGGCGGAAGCGGGAGCGCTGGCGTGGGCGGCGCCGGCCAGCGAGAGCGCCAGCGCTGCCGTCAGGCCGGCCAGGACGCTCGCGAGACGTGGCCATGTGCCGGTGGCCCCCGTGGTGCGGCTGGATGTCATGGAGTCCTCTTGCATGGAGATGTCGGGATGCGGCCCTCAGCGGCGGTCACTTCGCCTGCGGCGGTGCGGCTTCCTTGTCGTCCTTCTTCAGCGCCACCCAGGCCAGCATGCCGATGCCGACGAAGGGCAGCAGCACAGCGTAGACCAGGCCGACGAATGGCGCCAGCAGGAACAGCACCATGTTCTTGAGGACGTTGGGCTTCCGGGCGGGAGCGGCTGCCGGCGCTTCGGCCGGCGCGGCCGGTGCGGCCGCGGGGGCTGCCGGAGCCAGCGGCTTCGGTGCCTGCGCCAGGGCGCGCGCCGCGCTGTCCTCGATCATCTCGGGCGACAGCGGCTTGTGCAGGAAGTCCGACACGCCGGCCGCCCAGGCCCGCTCCTCGCTGGGGCGGCTGCCGTAGCCGGTAACGATGACCACCGGCGTCCAGGGCTGCCTGGCCTTCAGCCGCTCGGCGACTTCCAGGCCGTCGATGCCGGGCATCCGCAGGTCGGTGTACACGAGGTCGTACTGTTCGGCCTTCAGCTTGGCCAGCGCTTCTTCCCCGTTGGCGGCGGTGATCACCGCGTACCCCTTGCCGGTCAGGACCCGGTTGAAGCTTTCGCCGACGATCGGATCGTCGTCGACCACCAGTACCTTGCGCAGTGCACTCATGATGTCGTCCTTGAAGAATCGGAGGGGACCCGGCCGGCGCCGCGGTCGCGGTGCAGCGCCCAGCGCTTGTGCAGCCAGGCGGCGTTGGACGCGTGGATCACCTGGTCCGGGTTGATGGGTTTGGTGAGGTAGTCGTAGGCGCCCAGCGTCACGGCCTGCTTGGCCGTCTCGAGCGTGGGATAGCCGGTGACGACGATCACTTCGCTTTCGGGCCAGCGCTGCTTGATGGCCTTGAGCACCGAGATGCCGTCCATCTCGGGCATCCGCAGGTCCAGCAGCACCACGTCGGCCGGTTCTTCCTGCATTGCCTGCGCCACCTGCGACCAGTTCCACGCCGCCTGCACCTTGCAATTGCCTTCCAGGATGCGGGTGAAGCTGCGGCGCACGACCTCTTCGTCGTCGACGATCAGAATCCTGGCTTGCTGGGTGTTCATGCGCCGCTTTCCGTCTGCTGCTCACCCGTTTCCGAGCATGAGGCGTGCCACCTCGGCAAAAGACGGATTTCCGCTTCCGGATCAACGACTTGCGCGATCGCTGCGGCCCGGCGCCGGGGCCGCGAAGTACATTTTCCTTGTGCACCGCGCAGCGCCGGCCGGCGTGATCCTTTCGCAAATTCAAGCACTTGCGTGGCCGCCGGCGCGGCTGCGGTTTCTATACACCGGTGGCCGGTAGGCGTCCACCGACAAGGTTTCGGCTCCTTCGCCGAGCAGTCGCGCGCGGGGGCGGCCCAAACAATCGGCCGAAGGAGTGCTGGACCGGCCGCCCGGTTCCAAGCCACACATGAGCCCTGACGTCCCCGCCCCGGAATCCATTCCCCCGTTGAACAACCCGGACCCGCAGCCGGGCGACCCCAAGCCGCAGGCGCCGCCCTCGGAGGATGACAAGGGGCGTCCCGTGGTGCCGGTGGAACTGCCGGGCAAGCCGCACGCGCCCGAGCGCGTCGGCTGCTAGTCGCGCGTCACGCGCACCAGTTCCTCGCGTGAGGTGACGCCCTCGCGCACCAGCCGTTCGCCGTCGTCGCGCATCAACGTCATGCCGGCGGCGATCGCCGCCTCGCGGATCTCGGCCTCGGAGGCGCGCCGGTGGATCAGCGCGCGCATGTGGTCGTTGGCCACCATCAGCTCGAAGATGCCGGTGCGGCCCTGGTAGCCGCTCTGGCTGCACTGCCCGCAACCCTTGCCGTGGCACTGCGGGCACAGCCTGCGCACCAGCCGCTGGCCCAGCACGCCCAGCAGCGACGAGCTGAGCAGGAACGGCTCGACGCCCATGTCGGTCAGGCGGGTCACCGCGCTGGCCGCGTCGTTGGTGTGCAGCGTCGCCAGCACCAGGTGGCCGGTCAGCGAGGCCTGGATCGCGATCTGGGCCGTTTCGTAGTCGCGGATCTCGCCGATCATGATCACGTCCGGGTCCTGGCGCAGGATCGCGCGCAGGGCCTTGGCGAAATCAAGGTCGATCTTGGGGTTGACCTGGGTCTGCCCGATGCCGGGCAGCTCGTACTCGATCGGGTCCTCCACCGTCATGATGTTGCTGGTGGCCGCGTCCAGCCGGCTGAGCGCCGCGTACAAGGTGGTGGTCTTGCCCGAGCCGGTGGGGCCCGTCACCAGGATGATGCCGTGCGGCTGGCCGATCAGCCCCTCGAAGCGGCGCAGCGCCTCGCCGGCCATGCCGACCGACTCCAGGCTCAGCTTGGATTCGCTCTTGTCCAGCAGCCGCAGCACCGCCCGCTCGCCGTGCGCGCTCGGCAGCGTGGAGACGCGCACGTCGACGGCACGCGTTCCGATGCGCAGGCTGATGCGGCCGTCCTGCGGCATGCGCTTCTCGGCGATGTCCAGCTCGGCCATGATCTTCAGGCGCGAGATCAGGGCCGCGTGCAGCGCCCGGTTGGGCTGCACCACCTCGCGCAGGGCGCCGTCCACGCGGAAGCGCACGCTCGAATGGCGCTCGTACGGCTCGATGTGGATGTCGCTGGCGCCGTCGCGCGCGGCCTGCGTCAGCAGCGCGTTGAGCATGCGGATGATCGGCGCGTCGTCGCTGGTCTCCAGCAGGTCCTCCACCGCCGGCAGCTCCTGCATCATGCGCGACAGGTCGGCGTCGTTCTGGACCTCGCTGACGACGGTGGCCGCGCTCGACTCGCCCTGCGCATAGGCCGCGCTGATGCGCTGCGCCAGCGCGGCCGGATCGAGCACCTGCAGCGAACGGATGCCGTACTTGCGCACGACTTCGGTCAGGGCCGGGCTGGCCGGACCGCTGCCGTGCCAGAGCGTCTGCGTCTGGCCGTCGTCCTCCAGCAGCAGCTGATGGCCGCGCGCGAACGCGTAGGGCAGTGGATAGCGCACGGCTTACTTCGGCGTCGCGGGCGTGGCGGGCGGCACCGGCGAGGTGACCGCGGGTTGCGGCAGCGGCGCCGGCCGCACCGGCGGCGGCATCTGCGGCCCGGCGTTCACCGGCACCACGACGCTGGACTTGGGCTGGGCGCCGCCCTGCAGGCCGCGCATCAGGTCGTAGCGGTCCAGCGACAACTGGTCGGTGCCCGCGCCGTCGCGCAGCACCACCGGCCGCAGGAACACCATCAGGTTGGTCTTCTTGCGGCTGCGGGTCTCGCTCTTGAACAGGTTGCCAAAGAGCGGGATGTCGCCCACGCCCGGCACCTTCTCCTGGTTGCCGGAGTACTCGTCCTGCAGCAGGCCCCCCAGCACCACGATCGAGCCGTCCTCGACAAGCACGCTCGACTCGATCGAGCGCTTGTTGGTGATCAGGCCCTGCGGCGAGTTGATCGACGAGGCCTGCACGTTCGACACTTCCTGGAAGATCTGCATCTTCACGGTGCCGTTCTCGCTGATCTGCGGCCGCACCCGCAGCGTCAGGCCGACGTCCTTGCGCTCGATCGTCTGGAACGGGTTGACGCTGCCGCCGGTGCCGGTGTTCGCGTTGGTGTACTGGCCGGTCACGAACGGCACGTTCTGGCCGATCACGATCTTGGCTTCCTCGTTGTCCAGCGTCAGCAGGTTCGGCGTCGACAGCACGTTGCCGTCCGCGTTGGTCTCCAGGAAGCGGGCCAGCGCCGCCAGCAGGTAGAAGCCGTTCACGTTGCGCACCAGGCCCAGGTTGGCGCCGGTGGCCGGGAACGCGCCGGCCTGGGCGCCCGAGGCGAGCCCCTGCTGCACGCTGAAGATGTTGGTGCCGCCTATGCTGAAGTTGGTGCCCAGGATGCCGATGTTCTTGTCGCCCTTGTTGCCCAGGATGTTCTGCCACTGGATGCCGAACTCGGCGATCTTGTCGGCGTTGACCTCGGCGATCAGGCTCTCCACGTAGACCTGCGCCCGGCGGGCGTCGAGCTGGTCGATCACCGCGCGCAGCTGCCGGTACTGGGGCTCGGGCGCCGTGATGATCAGGGCGTTGGTGGCGGGGTCGGCCTGGATCTGGCCGCCGGTGGACGGCTGCGCGGCGGCCTGCGTCGGCGCCGTGGCCGGGCTGCTGCCCGCCGCGCCGGGCGCGGCGACGTTCACCGCAATGGGCGCGGCGCCCCCGCCACCGGCCGCCGCGCCGGCGGGCGTGGCGGCGGCCAGCGCGGCGCGCAGGGTGACCGCCAGCCGGGTTGCCTCGGCGTTCTTCAGGTAGACCACGTGGATGTTGCCGCTGGTCGGCTGCGCGCCCGGCTGGTCCAGCTTGTCGACCAGCGAACGCACCAGGTTCAGCCGCGACGGATTGGCGGCGCGCACCAGCAGCGTGTTGCTGCGCGACTCCGGGATCACCGTGGTGCGGAAGCCCGAATCGACCTGGCCCTGCCCGGGAGCGCCCGCGGCAACACCGCCGGGGCCGCCGCTTTCGGCCAGCCGCTGCACCACCGGCGCCAGGTCGACGGCCAGCGCGTGGCGCAGCGGGATGACTTCCACGTCGGTGGCGTTGGAGACGTCCAGCGCCGCGATGATGCGGGCCAGCCGCTGCAGGTTGTCCGAGTAGTCCGTGATCACCAGCGAGTTGTTGCCCGGGTTCACGTTGATCGTGTTGTTCGGGCTGATCAGCGGGCGCAGGATCGGCACCAGGTTGGCCGCCGGCTCGTAATTGAGGCGGAAGATCTGCGTCACGATCTGGCTGCCGGCCGCGGGGGTGCCGACCGAGACGGCCCCGCCCTGCAGCTTGGCGTCGGCCTCGGGCACCACCTTGAGCAGCCCGGCCGAGTCGACCACCGCGAAGCCGGCCAGCCGCAGCGTCGCCAGGAACTGGTTGTAGGCGGCCGCCGGCGGCACCGGCCGGTCGGTGCTCAGGTTGATCGTGCCCTTCACGCGCGGGTCGACCACGATGTTGCGGCCGGTGATGGCGGCCATCGTGCGCGCCACCGCCTCGATGTCGGCGTTGACGAAATTGAGCGTCACGGGCTCGGCGGCGCGCTGCGCGTGGCTCACGCCCAGCGGGCCCGCCGCGAGGGCGCATGCGATGCAGAGGACGGCCAGTGGGTGTTTCATGTCAGCCTATCGTGATGATGGAGCGGGCGCCGCTGCGCCTCCCGATGATGTTCAGCAGGTTCGACAGCGCGGCCTCGCGCTCCGGCGCCGCGCTTGCCGCGCCCGAGAAGCGCAGGCGCGAACCGACCCAGCTCCCGCTGCCGGCGAGGTGCAGGCTCCCCTCGAGGGTGTCGAGCTGCAGCGTCGGCGCTTGGCCGCCCGCCAGGGTGATTCGATAGCTGCCCATGGGCCTCAGCGTGGACAGGCGCGACGACACGCGTTGCGCCGTGAGTTCGGCCTGCCCGGCGATGGCGAGCCGTCCAGCGACCCATTCTACTGAAAGGCCCCTGGTCGCCAGCCGCAGCTCGCCCTCGAGCTGCAGCGTGTTCCAGGGCGTGCCCAGGCCCGTGAGCAGGGCGGCCGGCCAGTGGCTGCCGCCGTCGTCGAAGGCCAGCCGGCCGCCGCCCCAGCGCCAGCCCGCGCGCAGCCGCAGGGGCTGCGGCGTGCAGCAGGCGCTGGCCAGTTCCGCCCGCACGCCGTTCCAGCGCAGGCCCAGGCGCCAGTCCAGGCGGGTGGGCAGGGCGGCCACGTCGGCGCTGCCGGCGCCGCCGGTGAGCAGCAGCGTCGCCGAGCCGTCCCACACGGTGCCGCGCGGCTCGCTCAGGATCACGCGCCCGCCGGTGCGCTCGCCGACGGCCTGCGCCAGCCAGCGGGCCGGCGCGAACAGCACGAGCGCCAGCAGCAGTCCGGCGCCGGCGCCCGCGAACGCCCATGGCCACGAGGCCGTGAAGCGGGAGCGGGGGGCGGGGCGTGCCACGGCCGCGTCGGCCCGTCAGCGCGGCGGCAGGGACAGCACCAGGGTGCCTTCCCACAGTCCCGCCGCGTTGCGCTGCAGGCGCGCTTCGCCGGGCAGCGCGCGTGCATCGACGCGCGCCTGCGTGAGCCAGCGCGCCAGCGCGTCGGCCTGGGTGCCGGTCAGGGTGACGGTGGCCCGGTCGCCGGCGACCGCCAGCCGGGCGCTGGTGCCCAGCCGCTGGCGCAGCGACAGCTCCAGCAGCCGCTGCGCCTCGTCGCGGCCGATCTTCGGCTGCGACTGCATGGCGCGCGCCTCCTGCTGCAATCCGGCCATCTGCTGCAGCTGGGCGTCCAGCGCGCGATGCTGGGGTTCGGCCGAGCGCAGCACGCCCGACGCCGGCCGCACCGCGACCAGCCACAGCAGCGCGAGCGCCACCAGCGCCGTCGTCGCCGCCACCAGGATCTTCTCGCGGGTGGCCAGCGCCTGCCAGCGCTCCCGCAACTGCCCGGCGTTCATGGCGTGCTCCCTTTGGTGACGACCAGCGCGTCGCCCTGCAGGACGGCGCCGTAGCCCTGGCCGCCCAGCGCGGCGATGACGGGTTCGGCCTCGTCCTGGTTGGCGGCCAGCCCGCGCACCCGCAACTCGCCGCCGGCATATTCGACCGCAGCGGCCGTGCCGCGCTGCCCCGGCACGCTCGCCAGCGCGCCCAGCATGGCCTCGAGGTCGCGGCCGGACACGGCGCCGGTCGTCTGGCGCAGCGCGGCCACCTCCCTGGCCATCTGCACCGGCGCGTCCACGGCCACCTTCACGTGCGGAAAAGTCTGGGTGAGGATCTGCCGCATCGCGGCGCGCTTGCCGTCCAGCGCCGAACGCTCGCGCCAGGCCCAGGCGTTCAGGCCCACCAGGTTCAGCGCCAGCAAGGCCAGCACGCCCCAGCGCGCGGCGCGCCATTGCGGCGCCGCCAGCAGGTCGGACCAGGCGGTGCCCAGCTTCTTCATGGCGCGGGCCCGGCCCGAACTGGAAAACTCGAACTGCGCCAGGTCCCAGTCGGACTGCGCCGCCTGCAGCCAGCGCTGCGGCGCCTGCTGCAGCTCGGGCCGGTGCTGCAGGACCTGCTCGGCCAGCGCCGCGACCGCGGGTTCGGCCACGCAGCGCGTGGCCTCCGGCAGCGAGGGCAGCAGGGCCAGTGCCTGGGCTGCCAGCGGCAGCGTGATGACGCCGTCGGCGCCGGCCAGCACCAGCACCGGATGCTGCGGCTCGCCCAGGGCATGGAGCACCGGCTCGCCGGCCGGCGCGAACTCCGGAACGACGCGCGAGACCGGCCGCTGCGCCGCCTCCAGCGCCTGCAGCGCCGTGCGCAGCCATTGCCGGTCGCAGGTGGCGACCCACACCGGCGCGCCGCTGCGCGCCTGCGGCGGCACGGCGAAATGCAGCGCTTCCGGCTCGTCCAGCAGCTGGTCCTCCAGCAGACCTTCGAGCACGGCTCGCAGCCGCGGCGAGCCGGCGGCACTGCCCTTGGGCAGCTCGACGCGGTGCCAGGACACCTTGGCGGCCGGGACCACGGCGACCACCTCGGCGCCGCCGCGCGCGGGCAGCGGCAGCAGCGCGGCCTGCGCGCTGCCGTGGCTGGCCGCGGCCACGCCGTCGTTGGTGACGACGTATTCGTACTCGGCGGAAGCGCTGGCTGGCTCCGGGGGAAGGAGGACGATGAGTGCGCTCATGGAATGCCCCCATTGTAGAAAGGTGTTCCGGGCCGCCGGTGACGCACCTCAAGGCTCCTCATCGCCGCGCCGTGTCGGCGGCCGCCGCTTCGGCCGGCGCCGCGGCGCGCCAGCGCTGCAGCACCCTCACTTCCATCCCGTTGCGCAGGACCACGGCCCGCTCCTCGATGCGCAACTGGTCCAGCCGCAGGCGCGAATGCACCTCGAAGTACTGGGTGGCGATGTTGACGTTGTTCTGGGCAAACAGGTTGGCCTCGGCCCCGATCGCCAGGCGGGCCTCCTCCGTGGTGCGAAACGGCGAGCGCTCGCGGGCGGCGACCAGCCGCTGCGCGTCCGCCATGCTCAGCGCCGCCACGGTGGCGTGCAGCACCTGCGCGCTGGCGGTGTTGAGGTTCACGGTGGTGCGCGTCGGCAGGATGGTGACGTAGGGCTCCAGCACCGCGATGGTGTTGGCCGGCACGCCGAGCCAGGCCAGCTGTTCCAGGCGCTGCGGCGGCAGCGGCGCCAGCGGGCCGGACCGGTTGGCCGCGCTGCCGTCCAGGGCGAGGCGCAGGTTTTCCGTCAGCGTGTCCAGCTGTGCCGGCGGCAGGCCGAGCAGCTCGAACAGGCGGCCGAAGGCGCGCAGGTCGTCGCCCGACACCTTGCCGTTGTCGACCAGGTTGGTGACGTTCATCTTCGACTGCAGGTCGACGATCTGGCCCGAAAGGAAGGCGTCCATCACCTCCGGCCCGACGTCGGTGCTGACGTTGCGCTCGGCCGCCAGGAAGCTGGACAGGCGCGCTTCCTCCAGCGGCACCGCCCATGGTTCGCCCAGGTGGTCGGCCCCGCCCGAGCGGCCGTCCTCGCGCAGCAGCAGCCGGGCCCAGTCCAGTCCGCCGACCAGGAGCCAGGCCGCCTGCACCCGGGCCCGCTCGTAGGCCTCCACCTCCACCGACCGCCACTGCTGCCACAGGGCCGCGGCCGCGAAGGTGGCGACCAGGGCCACGGTGAGCATGGCCGAGAGCAGGGCCGCACCGCCGGTGCGGGCGCGGGTCCTGGCGGCGAGGGCGGACCGGCCGCTCATGACGCCTTGCCGCCGCTCAAGGTGGGACGCACCCAGTCGCGCGTGAGCACGCCGCTGATCGCCGGTCCGGGCGGCAGCGTCAGCACCAGGCGCACGCCGTCGGGCAGCACGGCTGCTGCCGGCCCGGTCGGAATCGCCGCCGGCGCCGGCGCGCCGGTCGTCGCATCGCTGGACAGCGGATTGGTCCAGGCGCCCCCGCGGAAATAGAAGATCTGCCATTGCGCCAGCGGCGTCACCGCCACTTCGCGGCTGCGCTCTTCCGCGCCCGGGTTCTGCGACCAGATGTCGGCCTGCGCCCAGGCCCGTTCGAGCTGCTCGCGCGTGGTGGCCGGCGCCGATTCCCAGCGCAGCCAGGTGTCGCGGCCCTCGACCTCGCGGCGGCTCCAGGCGGCCACGACCATGCCGGCGCCGGGTCCGGCGCTGCTGCCGCGCGTGACGCGCAGCACGCGGCCGTTCCAGTCCAGCGCGGCGGTGCCGGGCAGCTGGATCAGCGCGTCCAGGTCGGCGGCCCACTGCGCCAGCGCCACCTGCAGGGTCAGCACTTCGTCGGCGCGGGCCTGCGTCTGCTCCTGCGCGCGCGCCATGCCGTCCAGGCCGCGCCAGCTCATCACCGCCAGCAACGCCATCGCGAACAGCGCCACCAGGAGCTCGACCAGCGTGAAGCCGGCGCTGCGGCGCGGCGCGGCCATCAGTAGCGCCCCACCACGGTGGACAGGCGCAGCACCGGCACCTGGTCCTCGAACACCTGCGCGTCGACGCGGCGGAAGCTCGGATTGGGCGTCGGCAGCACCGACAGCGTGACGCCGAAGTTGCGCCCGGCCTGCTCGCACGTGACGCTGGCGTCGCCGATGGCCGGCATGGTGCCGGCCAGGCGCACCCGTACCAGCTCGTTCTCGGCGCAGACCTGCGCCAGCAGCACGCTGGACTGGCGCAGTGCGTTGCGGGTGAGCGCCGAGGTGGCCTGCAGCCCGGCGCCCAGGGCGATGGCGACGATGGCCAGCGCGACCAGCACCTCGATCAGCGTGAAGCCGCGCTGCGCGCGCGGGCGGCTCACGAGCCTGCTCCCGACACCACGGCGAACGGGCGCAGGCCGTCGGTGGCCACGCGCAGGCTGCGCCCCGGGGCGGCGCCCGATTCCAGCACCACCTCCTGCCGGCCGATGATCGGCTCGGGCCCGAGCCGCAGCGTCACGCTGCCGCGCACCTGCGTCGTGTCGGCCAGCCAGCGCCGTGGCAGCGCGTCGTCGGCCACGCCGTCGAAGCGGAATCCGCCTTCGGTCGGCGACCAGCGCACCGGCACGCCGCTGCTGCGCGACTGGGCGCGCGCCGATTCGAGCAGCGCGGCCAGCCGCTGCGCTTCGCGTTCGAGCTGGGTCGCGCCCGAGTCGCGCAGCGCGAAGCTCACGCCGGCCGAGCCGATCGCGATGATCGCGATCACCACCAGCAGTTCGATCAGGGTGAAACCGCGGCTGGCGCCGCCGCCCGCCGGCACGCCGGACCGGCCGCCTCGCGCGCTACTGCCAGCTGCCGATGTCGGCATTCTTGCCCTCGCCGCCGGGCTGGCCGTCGGCGCCCAGCGACATGACGTCGATCTCGCCCTTCACGCCGGGATTGAGGTACTGGTACGGCCGGCCCCAGGGGTCGTTGGGGAGCTTCTCGATGTACGGCTTCCAGTTGCCGGGCACCGGGGCCGTGGTCGGCTTCGCCAGCAGCGCCTGCAGGCCCTGCTCGGCGGTCGGATAGCGCTGGTTGTCCAGCCGGTACAGCTTCAGCGCCTGCATCAGGTTGTTGACGTCGGTCCTGGCCGCGGTCGATCGCGCGTCGTCGGCGCGGTCCAGCACGTTGGGCACGATCAGGGCGGCCAGCACGCCGATGATGACCAGCACCACCATGAGTTCGATCAGGGTGAAGCCGGCCTGGCGGGCGCGGCGCAGGGACATGGTGAGGCGTTTCATTTCAGGGTGTCGATCCGGGCGCATCTATGATAATCGCGGGATGGTGACCAATATGCAGAGCCGGTGGGCCGTGGCGGGCACGACCTTCCTCCTGTGGGCGCTGGTGGCCGGCAGTGCCGTGTTCTGGGGGCTGCGCATGTCGGCGCGTCCCGGCGCCGCCCCGGCCGGCGCCGCCGTCACCCGTCCGCCGCCGCCGGCCGACCCTGCTGCGGTGGCGCGCCTGCTCGGCGCGGCCCCGGCCACCGCCGCGGCACCGGCAGCCCCGGCCCTGGCCAGCCGGCTGGTGCTGGTCGGCGTGGTGGCCGGCGCCACCTCGCATCAGGGCGTCGCGCTGATCGCCGTCGACGGCAAGCCGGCCAAGCCGTTCCGGGTGGGCGCCGCCATCGACGAGGGCGTGGTGCTGCAGTCGGTGCAGGGGCGGCGCGCGGTGCTGGCGCAGGGCGCCAACGACCCGTCCGCGCTGACGCTGGAACTGCCGCCGCGCAAGTAGCCGGCGCTCAGGCCCGCAGGAACAGCCGATAGGCCGGATTGTCGGTTTCGTCGACCGACGGGTAGCCGAGCGCGTCCAGGAACGCCTTGAACGTCTTCTCGTCGCTGCGCGGCACCTGCAGTCCTACCAGGATGCGCCCGTAGTCGGCGCCCTGGTTGCGGTAGTGGAACAGGCTGATGTTCCAGTTCGGCTGCAGGTGCGACAGGAACTTCATCAGCGCGCCGGGACGCTCGGGAAAGACGAAGCGCAGCAGGCGCTCGTCGGCGGCCAGGCCGGTGTGGCCACCGACCATGTGCCGGATGTGCTCCTTGGCCAGTTCGTCGTGCGTGAGGTCCAGGGCTTCGAAGCCGTGGCGGGTGAAGTTCGCCGCGATCCGGCCCGATTCGCCCTTGCCGTGCGTCGTCAGGCCGACGAACACGTGGGCCCGCTCGGCGTGGCTGATGCGGTAGTTGAATTCGGTCACGTTGCGCGGGCCGCCCGGCAGCGCGCCGATCAGGCCGCAAAAGCGCCGGAAGCTGCCGCGCTCCTCGGGAATCGTCACGGCGAACAGCGCCTCGCGTTCCTCGCCCACCTCGGCCCGTTCGGCCACGAAACGCAGCCGGTCGAAGTTCATGTTGGCGCCGCACAGGATCGCCGCGTAGGTTTCCCCGCGGGTCTTGCGCTCCGCCACGTACTGCTTGATCGCCGCCACCGCCATCGCGCCGGCCGGCTCGACGATCGAGCGGGTGTCGACGAAGACGTCCTTGATCGCGGCACACACGGCGTCGGTGTCGACGCGCACGTACTCGTCCACCAGTTCGCGCGCCAGCCGGAAGGTCTCCTCGCCGACCAGTTTCACGGCTGTGCCGTCGGAGAACAGGCCCACGTCGGGCAGCGTGACGCGCTTGTGCGCCTCGACCGACTGCGTCATCGCGTCCGAGTCGCTCATCTGCACGCCGATCACCTTGATCTCCGGCCGCACCGACTTGATGTAGCTGGCCACGCCGGCGACCAGCCCGCCACCGCCGATGGCGACGAACACCGCGTCCAGCGGCCCCTGGTGCTGCCGCAGGATCTCCATGGCGATGGTGCCCTGGCCGGCGATGACGTCCGGGTCGTCGAACGGATGCACGAACGTGAGTTCCTGCTGGCGCTCCAGTTCGACGGCGTGCAGGTAGGCGTCGGAATAGCTCTCGCCCTCCAGCACCACCTCGCCGCCGAGCGCCTTGACGGCCTCGACCTTCACCTGGGGCGTGGTGATCGGCATGACGACCACGGCGCGCGTCCCCAGTCGGTGGGCCGCCAGCGCGACGCCCTGGGCGTGGTTGCCGGCGGAGGCGCAGATGACGCCGCGCTCCAGTTGGGCGGGCGCCAGGTGCGCCATCTTGTTGTAGGCGCCGCGCAGCTTGAAGCTGAAGACGGGTTGCTGGTCCTCGCGTTTGAGCAGAATCTTGTTGTGCAGCCGCCGGCTGAGGTTGCGGGCGGGCTCCAGCGGGGACTCGACGGCCACGTCGTAGACCCGCGCCGTCAGGATCTTCTTGAGGTAGTCGGCCGGTGAGAGGTTTTTGGGCATGACCGACCGATGATAAGACCGCTGCTCGGCAGTGCCGGAACGGCGTCGGCGCAGAAAAAAGCCCTCGAACCTTGCGGTCCGAGGGCTGAATCCACCAAAGGAGGAGGTGGAGGAGACAACCTGCGTGCCGGAGCCGGTTTCCTGTGCCCGACTGCGGCCCTGACGCTGCGCACAACGATTTCGTTATGCTCTGGGGACAGTATAGCTCGACCTTGCTGCGACGCAGCAAGCGGCTGTCTCAAACTGAGACGAACGCAGGACCGTTTTGACAAGGATCAAGTGATGGAATGCACGGTGAGTTGGACCGGGGCCACCGGCGCCCGCTCGGGCATGGGTTTCGTGGCCGAGACCGGCAGCGGCCATGTGCTGGCGATGGACGGCGCTCCCGACGCGGCGCGGCCGGCGCATGGCGGGCAGAACCTGGCGCCGCGGCCGATGGAAACCGTGCTGGCTGGCACCGGCGGCTGCTCCGCCTACGACGTGGTGCTCATCCTGCAGCGTGGCCGCCACGACGTGCGCGGCTGCTCGGTGAGGCTCGAGGCCCAGCGGGCCGACACCGATCCGAAAGTGTTCACGAAGATCCACATGCACTTCACCGTGACGGGCAAGGACCTGCCGGCCACCGCAGTCGAGCGTGCCATCGCCATGAGCCACGAGAAATACTGCTCGGCCAGCGTCATGCTGGCCAAGACGGCGACGATCACCACCAGCTTCGAGGTGTTGCCGGGCTGAGAGCGGCCAACGGCCCGACGCGAAGATTCGGCCAGGCGGTCGGGCTGCGGCAACTCAGATGTAGTGCGCCGTGGTCGTCATGACCTTGGCCGCGGCGCGCATCAGCCCCCGCGCCGGGGCGGGCAGCGCCACGGCACCGGCCTGCAGCGCCTGCTGGGCATGCGCCGCCTCGTCGTCCTTCATCTGGGCGACGATGGCCCGGGACGCGTGGTCGCCCGGCGGCAGCCGCTGCATGTGGCTCTCCAGGTGGGCCTCCACCTGCCGCTCGGTCTCCACCACGAACCCGAGGCTGATGCGGTCGCCGAACCGGCCGGCCACCAGCCCGATCGCGAATGCCCCGGCGTACCACAGCGGGTTGAGCAGGGACGGGCGGTCACCCAGTTCCTGCAGCCGGTCGGCGGTCCAGGCCAGATGGTCGGTTTCCTCGTCCGCGGCCCGTTCGAAGTGCCGGCGCAGCGCCGCATCCCGGGTGGCCAGGGCCTGGGCCGTGTACAGGGCCTGGGCACAGACCTCACCGACATGGTTGACCCGCATGAGGGCGGCGGCCTGCCGGGTCTCACGTTCATGCAGCTTGGTGTCGTCCGCCGGCACCACCGGGCACGGCCGGCCGGCGTGCGGCTTGGCGAACAGTGTCCGCAGGGCGCTGTCGACGGCGCCAAGGAATCGATCCATGGGGCAAGTGTATGGGAGCGGCGGCCCCGAAGCAGGCCGGCGGCGCACGGAATTGGCCGGACCGTCAAGCATGTTTTCCCACGGTCGCGTGATGGTGTTGCGCTGCTTCCACTCGGCCGTGCGGAGGGTGTTGTCCGGCTGCAACGAAACCGTCCGGCGGGGGCTAAATACTTTGCGCAAGCAGGGCTGCTCTGGTGCAATAAGCCCAACTTCCCAAAAGGAGGTTGGCCCGGGGATCCGGTGGGGGCGTCGAATGCCTGTGTTTCGCGCCCCCTTCGCACGCCGGAGCCCTCTGTTTAACCTTGGAGAAACTTGCATGAAAAAGTCCCTGATTGCTCTGGCTGTCCTGGCCTCCGCCGCCGGCGCAGCTTCGGCACAGTCGTCGGTCACCCTGTTCGGCATCGTTGACGCGACGGTCGCCTACGGCCGCGCCAGCGGTGGCGCGAACAAGTGGCAGCTCACGAACTCGGGCTACAACAGCTCGCGTCTGGGCTTCCGCGGCGTCGAGGACCTCGGCGGCGGCATGTCGGCCTCGTTCTGGCTCGAAGCCGGCCTGAGCAACGACAACGGCACCGGCGTTGCCACCAACCTGAACAACCAAGCCACCGGCGCGACCGGCGGCGCCACGGGTCTGGTGTTCAACCGCCGCTCGACCGTCAGCCTGGCTGGCGGCTTCGGCGAACTGCGCCTGGGCCGTGACTACACCCCGCAGTTCTGGAACCTGACCGTGTTCGATCCGTTCGGCACGAACGGCGTCGGCACGACCTTGACGACGCAAGGCGGCTTCACCGGCGTGACCGCCGTGCGTGCCTCGAACAGCATCGGCTACTTCCTGCCTGGCAACCTGGGTGGCTTCTATGGCCAGGCCCAGTACTACATGGGCGAAAACGTCCGCAACGGCGCTGCCACCGAGAAGGATGGCAACGGCGTTGGCGTGCGCGTCGGCTTTGCCAACGGCCCCTTCAACGTGGCCCTGGCGCTGAGCGAAACCAAGTACGCTGCTGGCAAGGTCAAGCAGAACAACATCGGTGGCCAGTGGGACTTCGGCATGGCCAAGGCGATGGCCCAGTACGCCTGGGACAAGAACGGCGCCCTGGAAGGCAAGGGCTGGCTGATCGGTGGTCTGTTCCCGGTCGGTGCCGGCGAGATCCGCGCTGCCGTGTCGAGCTACAAGATCGACAACGTGACCGGCCTCGATCCGAAGGGCACCAAGGTCGCGCTGGGCTACGTGCACAACCTGTCCAAGCGCACCGCCGTGTACACCACGTACGCGCGCCTGAAGAACAAGGACGGCAACGCGTTCGGCGCCCTGAACGGCGCGACGCTGGGCGCCGGCACCGATCGGAGCTCCTCCGGTCTGGACCTGGGCATCCGCCACAGCTTCTAATTCCAACGCTGGCATCCAGCCAGCAGGAAAATCGAAGAAACTTGAAAAGCCGCCTTCGGGCGGCTTTTTTTGTGCGCGCCGCCGGGCTGTCACGGGAATGCGAGCCCGCCTGTGGCAATCTCCACGGATCAGCAGGACAATGGCGGCGATGGAAGTTGATTGCGATCGGCGGGCCTGGCTCGCGGCCTGCGGCGGAGCGATGTTGCTGGCCGGCTGCGCCTCGACGCGGCCGCAGCCTGAGCCGCCGGGCATCGACGAGAGTCCCTGGGCAGCGCAGTCGGCGGCCGTCGGGCGGCCGGCGGCACGCCGTCCCTGGCGCCACCAGCCCTTTCCGGGCAAGACGCCCACCCAATTTCGCTACGCGCGCGAGGACGGCCGCGACGCCGTGTCGGCGACGGCCTCGTCGTCCGCGAGCATGCTGCGTCGCCGCGTGCGGGTCGAGCCCGCCGAACTGGGCAGCGTGCTGTTCTCATGGAAGGTGCCGGAACTCATCGCCGAGGCCGACTTGGCGGTGCGCGACGCCGACGATTCGCCCGTGCGCGTGGTGCTGCTGTTCGAGGGCGACCGCTCCCGCTTTTCGGCTCAGGACGCGATGATGTCGGAGCTGCTGCGCGCGCTGACCGGCGAGGAGATGCCCTACGCGACGCTGATGTACGCCTGGTGCAGCCGGCGCGCGACCGGCACTGTGGTGACGAATCCGCGCACCGGCCGGGTGCGCACGCTGGTCGTCGAATCGGGACCGGCCAAGCTCAATCGCTGGCTGGAATACCGGCGCAACGTGCGGGCCGACTTCGAGCGCGCTTTCGGGGAGTCTCCAGGCGCCCTGGTCGGCGTGGGCCTCATGAGCGACAGCGACAACACGCGCTCGACGGCGCATGCCTGGTACGGGCCGCTGCGGATCGTTCCGGAGGTCACCGCCGCGCGCTGACCGCGCAGCCATGCGGCGCGCGAGTCACGGGCAAACCTGCGTATCGGCACACCGCTTGCTCTGCTAGCATTCGGCCCGCCCGACCCGACATATGCTCGCCTTCATCCTGCGCCGCCTCATGCAGGCCGTGATCGTCATGGTCGCGGTGGCGTTCATCGCCTTCCTGCTGTTCCAGTACGTGGGCGATCCGGTGGTCTTCCTGCTGGGACAGGACGCCAGCCCCGACCAGATCCGCCAGCTGCGCGCCGATCTCGGCCTCGATCAGCCGTTCTTCGTTCAGTTCTGGCACTTCCTGGCCAACGCCGCGCACGGCGAGTTCGGCCTGAGCCTGCGCCAGGGCGCCAAGGTGTCGCGCCTGATCGGCGAGCGCTTCCCGGCGACGCTCGAACTGGCGCTGATCGCCGCCGCCATGGCGCTGCTGATCGGCATTCCGATGGGGGTCTACTCGGCGCTGCGGCGCGGCAATTTCCTCAGCCAGGTGTTCATGACGATCTCGCTGCTGGGCGTGTCGCTGCCCACGTTCCTGATCGGCATCCTCCTGATCCTGGTGTTTGCCGTCCAGCTGGGATGGTTTCCCAGCTTCGGGCGGGGCGAGACGGTGCAGATCGGCTGGTGGTCGACCGGCCTGCTCAGGGCCAAGGGCTGGCACCACATCGTGCTGCCGGCCATCACCCTGGCCGTGTTCCAGCTCACGCTGATCATGCGGCTGGTGCGCGCCGAGATGCTGGAAGTGCTGCGCACCGACTACATCAAGTTCGCGCGGGCGCGCGGCCTGTCCAACCGCGCGATCCATTTCGGGCACGCGCTGAAGAACACGCTGGTACCGGTGCTGACCATCACCGGCCTGCAGCTGGGCGGCCTGATCGCCTTCGCGATCATCACCGAGACGGTGTTCCAGTGGCCCGGCATGGGCCTGCTGTTCATCCAGGCCGTGACCTTCGCCGACATCCCCGTGATGGCGGCGTACCTGTGCCTGATCGCCCTGATCTTCGTCGTCATCAACCTTGTCGTCGACCTCCTGTACTTCGCGGTGGACCCGCGTCTGCGCGTGGCCAGGTCGGAAGCCCACTGATGCTTGCTCCCACTGCCGGTTCGTCCCTGAAGGCCAGCGGCCGCGCCTTCGCCCACATCTCGCAATTCGTGCCGGAACTCACCTCGCTGCGGCGTGACCTGCACGCACACCCGGAGCTCGGCTTCGAGGAACGCTACACGTCGCGGCGGGTGCAGGCGGCGCTGGAGGTATGCGGCGTCGACGAAATCCACGCCGGCATCGGCAAGACCGGCGTGGTCGGCCTGATTCGCGGCCGCAGCAACTCCAGCGGCCGTGTCATCGGCCTGCGCGCCGACATGGACGCGCTGACGATGACCGAGGACAACGACTTCGCATGGAAGTCCACCCGCACCGGGATGATGCACGGCTGCGGCCACGACGGCCACGTGGCGATGCTGGTGGGCGCCGCCCGCTACCTCGCCGAGACGCGCGATTTCGACGGCACCGCCGTGCTCATCTTCCAGCCCGGCGAGGAAGGCTTCGCCGGCGCCAAGGCCATGATCGAGGACGGCCTGTTCGAACGCTTCCCGGTGCAGGCGGTGTTCGGCATGCACAACTGGCCGGCCATGAAGCCGGGCACGGTCGGCATCAACCCGGGGCCGCTGATGGCGGCGGCCGACCGCGTCACGATCGAGATCACCGGCAAGGGCGGCCATGGGGCGCATGCCTACCTGACGATCGATCCCGTGGTGGTGGCAGCCCACGTCATCACGGCGGTGCAGACCATCGTCTCGCGCAACGTGCGCGCCGTCGACAGCGCCGTCATCAGCCTGTGCGCGATGAGTGCCGGCGACATCCACGCGATGAGCGTGATCCCCGGCAAGGCCACGCTGGTGGGAACGGTGCGCACCTTCTCGCCCGACGTGCAGGACCTGGTGCAGCGGCGCCTGACCGAGCTGTGCAGCGCCGTCGCGCTGGGCTTCGGCGCCACCGCGAAGGTGAACTACGAGCGGGTCTATCCCGCCACCATCAACACGCCGCGCGAGGCCATGTTCGCGGCGGAGGTAGCCGAGGCGCTGGTCGGTGCGGACCACGTGGTGCGCGACATGGACCCCAGCATGGGCGCCGAGGATTTCTCCTTCATGCTGCAGGTCAAGCCGGGCGCCTACATGCGTCTCGGCCAGGGCGGCGAAGGCAGCTGCATGCTCCACAACAGCCGCTACGACTTCAACGACGAGATCCTGCCGCTTGGCTCGGCGCTGCACGCGAGCCTGATCGAGCAGGCGATGCCGCTGGCCCCGCGCTGACCAGGAACACCATCACCCACGAGGAGACTTCCGATGACCTTTCGCATGAACCTGATGCAGGCCGCCGTCCTGGCCGCCGCCGGCGTCCTCAGCCTTGGCTCCGCCGCGCAGACGATCCGGGTCGCTAACCAGGGCGACTCGCTCTCGCTTGATCCGCATTCGCTCAACGAGTCGCTGCAGCTGAGCGTCACCGGCAACGTGTACGAGGGCCTCGTCGCGCGCAACAAGGACCTGTCGCTGGCGCCGTCGCTCGCGACCTCGTGGAAGCAGGTGTCGCCCACCGTCTGGCGCTTCCAGCTGCGCAAGGGCGTGCAGTTCCATGACGGCACCCCGTTCAACGCCGACGACGTGCTGTTCTCGTTCCAGCGGGTCGCGGGCGAGGGATCGGACCTCAAGAGCAACATCAACGACATCAAGCAGGTGCGCAAGATCGACGACCACACGATCGAGATCGAGACCAAGGCGCCGTTCCCGATCCTGCCCGACCAGCTCACCACGACCTACATGATGAGCAAGAAGTGGTGCGAGACGAACCAGGCGACGCGGCCGGTCGACCGCCGCAAGGGCATCGAGAATGCCGCTTCGTTCCGCGCCAACGGCACCGGCCCGTTCCGCGTGCGCGAGCGCCAGCCGAACGTGCGCACGACGTTCGTGCGCAACGGCAACTACTGGGGCAAGATCGACGGCAACGTCCAGGAAGTGATCTTCACGCCGATCGGCAACGACGCCACCCGCGTCGCCGCGCTGCTGTCCGGCGAGGTGGACGTGATGGAACCGGTGCCGGTGCAGGACATCGACCGCATCAACGCGTCGCCCGCGGCCAAGGTGCTCACCGGGCCGGAGCTGCGCACGATCTTCCTGGGCATGGACCAGAAGCGCGACGAGCTGCTGTACTCGAACGTCAAGGGCAAGAACCCGTTCAAGGACAAGCGCGTGCGCCAGGCCTTCTACCAGTCGATCGACATCGAAGGCATCAAGAAGACCGTCATGCGCGGCCTGTCGAATCCGACGGCCCTGATGGTCGGGCCGGGCGTCAACGGCTTCGCTCCGGACCTGAACAAGCGGCTGCCGTACGACCCCGAGGCGGCGAAGAAGCTGCTGGCCGAAGCCGGCTACCCGCAGGGCTTCGAGGTCACGATGAACTGCCCGAACGACCGCTACGTCAACGACGCGCGCATCTGCCAGACGGTCGCCGCGAACCTGGCGCGCATCGGCGTGAAGATCAACCTGGCGGCCGAGACCAAGGGCACGTACTTCCCCAAGATCCTGCGCCGCGACACGAGCTTCTACCTGCTCGGCTGGACCCCCAGCACTTATGACGCCCACGACGCGCTCAACGCGCTGATGGCTTGCCCCGACGAGAAGGGTGCCGGCCAGTTCAACCTGGGCGCCTACTGCAATCCCAAGCTCGATCCGATGATCAAGTCGATCCAGTCGGAAACCGACAAGCCCAAGCGCGACGCGATGATCAGGGAGGCGTTTCAGCTCCACGCGGCCGACATTGGCCACCTGCCGCTGCACCAGCAGGCGCTGGCCTGGGGCGTCAGCAGGAAGGTCGAGCTGACCCAGCGCGCGGACAACTACATGCCATTCAAGTGGATGAGCCTGAAGAAGTAAGCGACCTGCCCACCGGCGCCGGCGCGGCACGGGCCGCGCGGCGCACCGCCCCGCCGAACCCATGAGAACCACCCTCGCGCGCTGGTACGCCAGCGATGTGGGCTACAGCTTCCGCACCTCCCCGACGGCCATCGCCGCCGCCGCGATCGCATTCGTGTGCGTCTTCGCCGCCGCGTTCGCCGGCTGGGTGGCGCCGCACGACCCCTTCGACCTGACCACGCTGGTGCTGGGCGACGCGCGGCTGCCGCCGGCCTGGCTGCCGGACGGCTCGGCCAAGTACCTGCTGGGCACCGACGACCAGGGACGCGACATCCTGTCCGCGCTGATCTACGGCGCGCGCATCTCGCTGGTGGTGGGCGTCACCTCGGTGCTCCTTTCGATGCTGGTGGGCGTTGCGCTGGGCCTGCTGGCGGGCTTTCGCGGCGGCTGGACCGACACCGTGCTGATGCGGGTGTGCGACGTGATGCTGTCGTTCCCCGCCATCCTGGTCGCCCTGCTGATGGCCGGCGTCGGCCGCGCCCTGTTCCCGCACGCCCACGACACGGTGGCGTTCGGCGTCCTGATCCTGTCGATCACCCTCACCGGGTGGGTGCAGTACGCGCGCACCGTGCGCGGCTCGGCGATGGTGGAGCGCCACAAGGAATATGTGCAGGCGGCCCGCGTCACCGGGGTCGCGCCGCTGCGCATCATGTTCCGCCACGTGCTGCCCAACGTGATGGGCCCGGTGCTGGTGCTGGCCACCATCCACGTGGCGACGGCCATCATCACCGAGGCCACGCTGTCGTTCCTGGGCGTCGGCGTGCCGCCGACCTCGCCCTCGCTGGGCACGCTGATCCGCGTCGGCAACGACTACCTGTTCTCGGGCGAGTGGTGGATCACGATCTTCCCGGGGCTCATGCTGGTCCTGATCGCGCTGTCGGTGAACCTGCTGGGCGACTGGCTGCGCGACGCCCTCAACCCGCGGCTGCGGTAAGCGCATGAGCCTGCTGCAAGTCAACAACCTCGTCGTCGAGTTCCCCAGCCGCCACGGCACCCTGCGGGCGCTGGACGACATCAGTTTCGCCATCGCGCCGGGTGAGGTGCTTGGCGTGGTGGGCGAGTCCGGCGCCGGCAAGTCGCTGACGGGCGCATCGATCATCGGGCTGCTGGAGCCGCCCGGACGCGTCGCCGGGGGCCAGATCCTGCTGGAGGGACAGCGCATCGACAACCTGTCGCACGACCAGATGCGGCACATCCGCGGCCGCAAGATCGGTGCCGTCTTCCAGGACCCCCTCACCTCGCTGAACCCCCTCTACACCATCGGCCGGCAGCTGATCGAGACGATCCAGGCGCACCTGCCGGTGAACCGGGACGAGGCGCGGCGGCGCGCGATCGCGCTGCTGGAGGACACCGGCATCCCCGGCGCCGCGCAGCGGCTGGACCACTTTCCGCACCAGTTTTCGGGCGGCATGCGCCAGCGGGTCGTGATCGCGCTGGCGCTGGCCGCCGAGCCCAAGCTGATCGTTGCCGACGAGCCGACCACGGCGCTGGATGTCTCGATCCAGGCCCAGATCATCACGCTGCTCAAGCGCGTGTGCCGCGAGCACGGCGCCGCCGTGATGCTCATCACCCACGACATGGGCGTCATCGCCGAGACCTGCGACCGCGTCGCCGTGATGTACGCGGGGCGCATCGCCGAGATCGGCCCGGTGCACGAGGTCATCCACCAGCCGGCCCATCCCTACACCATGGGCCTGATGGCCGCCATCCCCGACATCGCGGTCGACCGCGAGCACCTCCACCAGATCGACGGCTCGATGCCGAGGCTGGACGCGATTCCGGCAGGGTGCGCCTATCACCCGCGCTGCCCGCGCGCGTTCGACCGCTGCCTGGCCGAACGCCCGGACCTGCTGCAGGCCGGCGCCACCCATGCCGCGTGCTGGCTGCACGATGCCCACGCCGGAGCCAGCGCATGAGCGCGGTCGTCACCATGCCCGGAGTCTCGGTGCCGAGCGTGCCGTCCGGCGCCCCGTTGCTTCAGGCCAGCGACTTGGCCAAGACCTTCGACGTGTCCGCGCCCTGGCTCAACCGGGTGCTGGAGCGCCGGCCGCGCCAGCTGCTGCACGCGGTCGACGGCGTCAGCTTCGACATCCGCAAGGGACGCACGCTCGCGCTGGTCGGCGAGTCCGGCTGCGGCAAGAGCACCGTGGCCCGCCTGCTGGTGGGGCTGTATGCGCCCAGCCGCGGCCAGGTGGTGTTCGACGGCCAGGATGCCCATGCGGCCTATCGCGGCGCGTCCGCGAAGCAGTTGCGCCGCCGCATCCAGATGATCTTCCAGGATCCGTACGCCAGCCTGAACCCGCGCTGGACCGTCGCGCAGATCGTGGGCGAGCCGCTGCAGGAGCACGGCATCATCCGCGACGGCGGGCAGCTGAAGGAGCGCGTGGCGCAGCTGCTGCAGTCGGTCGGTCTCTCGCCGCAGGACGTCGTGAAGTTTCCGCACCAGTTCTCGGGCGGGCAGCGCCAGCGCATCTCGATCGCGCGGGCGCTGGCCACCGAGCCGGAATTCCTGGTCTGCGACGAGCCGACCTCGGCACTGGACGTCAGCGTGCAGGCCCAGGTGCTCAACATCATGAAGAACCTGCAGCGCGAGCGGGGCCTGACCTACCTCTTCATCTCGCACAACCTGGCGGTGGTGCGGCACGTGAGCGACGAGGTGGGGGTCATGTACCTGGGCCGGCTGGTGGAGCTGGCCGGCAAGCAGCAGCTGTTTGCCCAGCCGCGGCATCCCTACACCCGGATGCTGCTGGACGCGATCCCGAAGATGCACGAGACCGGCCGTGCTCGCACGGCGGTGCAAGGCGAGGTGCCGAACCCGCTCGACCCGCCCGCTGGCTGTGCCTTCCACCCCCGCTGCCCGCATGCCAATGGGCGCTGCAAGGCCGAGCGGCCCGCGTTGCTGGAAATCCAGGGCATTCGCGTGGCCTGCCACGCCGTGGAGGAAGGCCGGATCTGAGTGGCGGCGCCGTCAGGCGCTCAGCACTCCTCGTTCCAGCAATGGCCGTCGCGGGCGATCATGGCGCTGGCTGCGCTCGGGCCCCAGGTGCCGGCCGCGTAGGGACGCGGGCCGCTGCCCTCGCAGCGCCAGTGCTCCATGATCGGCTCGACCCAGCGCCAGGCTTCCTCCTGCTCGTCGCTGCGAACGAACAGGTTCAGCCGTCCCTCGATCACGTCCAGCAGCAGGCGCTCGTAGGCGCCGACGCGCTCGGATCCGAAGCGCTTGTCGAAATCCAGGTCCAGGTGCACCGGGGTGAGCGCCTGCATGGCCGAGCCGCCGCGCAGGCGGTTGTTCTGCGCCTGCGCCAGCAGATGCAGCTCGAGCCCGTCGCGCGGCTGCAGGTTGATCACCAGCCGGTTCGCCGGGCCCGCCGGGGCGTGGAAGATCGCGTGCGGCGCCGGCCGGAAGTTGACGACGATGCGCGCATCCCGTCCGGCCAGCCGCTTGCCGGTGCGGATGTAGAACGGCACGCCAGCCCAGCGCCAGTTGGCGATTTCGGTGCGCAGCGCGACGAAGGTCTCGGTTGCGCTGTGCTCGCCCACGCCCGGCTCGTCGAGGTAGCCGGGCACCGGCTCGCCGCCGACCGTGCCTGCCGCGTACTGGCCCCGCACCACGTGCTGCGCCAGTGTCTCGCGCGTCCAGGGCTTGAGGGACCGCAGCACCTTGAGCTTCTCGTCGCGGATCGCGTCGGCGTGCGCGTTGATCGGCGGCTCCATGCCGACCGCGCACAGCAGTTGCAGCGCATGGTTCTGCACCATGTCGCGCAGCGCGCCGGTGGTGTCGTAGAACGCGCCGCGCCTGGCGACGCCCAGGTCCTCGGCAATCGTGATCTGGATGTTGGCGATGTTGTCGCGGCGCCAGAGCGGCTCGAACAGCGCGTTGCCGAAGCGCAGCGCGAACAGGTTCTGCACCGCCGGCTTGCCCAGGTAGTGGTCGATGCGGAAGATCTGCCGCTCGCCGAGCACCGCCCGCACCGCCTCGTTGATGGCGCGATTCGAGGCGAGGTCGTGGCCCAGCGGCTTCTCCAGCACGACGCGCGTGTTCGGCCGGTTCAGCCCCGCGGCGGCCAGTTGCTCGACCGCCGCCGTGAAAAGCGATGGTGCCGTGGCCAGGTACAGCACCACCGTGTCCGCGTGCCGTTCGCGCAGCACGGTGGCCAGGCGCTGGAAATCCTGCGGCCGGGTCAGGTCCAGCCGCACGAAATGCAGCAGGGCGGCGAACCGGTCGAACTCGGCCGGCGTCGGCCGCTTCGCCAGTTCCACCTGCTCGAAGCGCGACCGGATCAGCTCGCGGTAGGCATCGTCGCCGAGATCGTCGCGGCCGATGCCGATGATGCGGCCATTCTCGGGCAGCGAGCCGTGGCGGAACGCCTGGAACAGGGCCGGCATCAGTTTGCGCCAGGCGAGGTCGCCGGTGCCGCCGAACAGGACGAGGTCGAAGCTCATGGATGGATCCGGTGGACTCGGCCTACTGTACCTGTGTTCGGGGGTCTGCCGCATGCGTGGCGCAACCGCAGCGCTGCGCGATGGCGCCCCACGCCGGATAATCGCGGCATGAACCAGCTCGACGCCCTGAAACAGTTCACCACCGTGGTCGCCGATACGGGCGACTTCAAGCAGCTCGCCCAGTTCCAGCCGCGCGACGCGACGACCAACCCGTCGCTCATCCTGAAGGCGGTCCAGAAAGCCGATTACGCGCATCTTCTGCAGGAAACGATGCAGCAGCACGGCAAGGCGGCCCTGGACGAAACCATGGACCGTCTGCTGGTGCGTTTCGGCCGTGAAATCCTGTCGATCATCCCCGGCCGCGTGTCGACCGAGGTCGATGCGCGGCTGAGCTTCGACGCGGCCGGGTCGATCAGGCGCGCCGAGCGCATCATCGCCCTGTACAAGGCCGAGGGCGTTTCGGCGGAGCGCGTCCTGATCAAGGTGGCGGCCACCTGGGAAGGCATCCAGGCCGCGCGGCAGCTGGAGGAGCGCGGCATCCGTACCAACCTGACGCTGCTGTTCTCGTTCAGCCAGGCCGTCGCCTGCGCCCAGGCGAAGGTGCAGCTCATCTCGCCCTTCGTCGGCCGCATCTACGACTGGTACAAGAAGTCGGCCGGCAGCCAGTGGGACGAGGCGGCCAGCGCCGGCGCCAACGATCCCGGCGTGCGCTCGGTGCGCCAGATCTACCAGTACTACAAGCATTTCGGCATCGCCACCGAGGTGATGGGCGCGAGCTTTCGCAACGTCGGCCAGATCCTGGCGCTGGCCGGCTGCGACCTGCTCACGATCAGCCCCGAGTTGATGGCGCAACTCGCGGGGTCGCAGGAGGCGGTGGTGCGGGCCCTCGATCCGCAGCAGGCCAAGGCCATGCCGATCGAGCGCGTCAGCTACGACGAGGCATCGTTCCGCTACGCGCTGAACGAGGACGCCATGGCCAGCGAAAAGCTCGGCGAAGGCATCCGCGCCTTTGCCGCCGATGCGCTCAAGCTCGAAGCGCTGATGAAGGCCGCCTGAGCCGTGGCGGGCGAGATCACGGCGGCGATGCGCTGCGACCGCACGGCCGCGTGGGCGGCGCTGCAGCACCACTACCGGCAGGCGGGTCACGCCCTCGACCTGCGACAGGCCTTCGCCTCCGATCCGCAGCGCTTTGCCGGCCTGTCGCAGGAGGCGCCGCACCTGTTCGCCGACCTGTCCAAGAACCTGGTCGACGCGCCCACCGAGCAGCTGCTGTTCGACCTGGCGCGCGAGTGCGGCCTCGAGCGGCAGCGCGACGCGATGTTCGCCGGCGCGGCGATCAACACGACCGAAGGGCGAGCCGTCAAGCACTGGCTGCTGCGCGCGCCGGCCGGCGCCAGCGCCGACCCCGACCTAGCGCAGGTCCACGCCACGCTCGAGGCCATGCTGGCCTTTGCCGAGCAGGTGCGCGCCGACGCCGCGATCACCGACGTGGTGAACATCGGCATCGGCGGCTCGGACCTCGGGCCGCAGATGACGGTGCTGGCGCTTGCCGCCCATGTCGCCCGGGGTCGACGGTTCCACTTCGTCTCCAACGTCGACGGCCACGAACTCGACGCCGTGCTGCGGCAGGTGCAGCCCCGAAGTACGCTGTTCCTGATCGCCTCCAAGACGTTCACGACGCTGGAGACGATGACCAATGCGCGCTCGGCCAAGGCCTGGTTCGAGGCGGCCGGCGGCCGCGACGTTGCGCGGCACTTCGCCGCGCTGACCACCAATGTGGCCGCGGCGTCAGGGTTCGGCGTCACGACGACCTTCGGCTTCTGGGACTGGGTGGGCGGACGCTACTCGATGTGGTCGGCGATCGGGCTGCCGATCGCCATCGCGGTCGGCGCCCAGGCCTTCCGTGAGCTGCTCGCGGGGGCGCACGCCATGGACCGGCACTTCGCGACGGCGCCGCTGCAGCGCAACCTGCCGGTGCGCCTGGGCCTGCTGGACGTCTGGTATCGCAATTTCCACCGCTTCACCAGCCGCAGCATCGCGCCGTACCACAGCGCACTGCGCCGGCTGCCGGCCTATCTGCAGCAACTGGAGATGGAAAGCAACGGCAAGCGGGTCGACCGCGCGGGCCAGCCGCTGCCCTTCGCGACCGCGCCGGTCCTGTGGGGTGAGCCCGGCACCAACGGCCAGCACGCGTATTTCCAGATGCTGCACCAGGGGACGGACGTGGTTCCGGTCGAGTTCATCGCGGTGCGCGAAGCGGCGCACGCGCCGCCCGGACACCATGAGCAGCTGCTGGCGAACGCGCTGGCCCAGGCGCAGGCGCTGATGCAGGGCCAGGCCGATGCGGGTGGCCACCGGCATTTCCCGGGCAACCGGCCCAGTACCTTCTTCGTGCTGGAACGGCTGGACCCGGCGTCGCTGGGCGCCTTGGTGGCCATGTACGAGCACCGCGTGTTCGTCAGCGGCGCGCTGTGGGGCATCAACAGCTTCGACCAATGGGGCGTCGAACTGGGCAAGCAGCTGGCGCGAAACCTCGTGCCGCGCCTGTCCAGCGGCGATACCGGCGGGCTGGACGCCTCCACCGCGGGCCTGCTGCGACGGCTCGCCGGCGGCTAGCACGGGCCGATCGGCCGGCCTATCATCGCGGCGGGCCCGCTGCCCGCACGAGGAGGAACTGCATGGACTTCGGCCAGGCGATCAAGACCTGCTTCAACAAGTACGCCACCTTCACCGGCCGCGCGGGCCGGTCGGAGTTCTGGTGGTTCGTGTTGTTCAACCTGCTGGCCACGGGCGCCGCGTCCATCGTCGGCCAGCGGCTGGAAAGCCTCGTGTCGCTGGCGCTGCTGCTGCCTTCGCTGGCGGTCGGGGCGCGCCGGCTGCACGATATCGGCAAGAGCGGCTGGTTCCAGCTGCTGTGGGCCATTCCGCTGATCGGGTGGGCCATCCTGGTCTACTGGGCGATCCAGAAGAGCGACCCGGCGGCCAATGACTACGGACCCGCACCGGGCATCGAGCCGGCGCAGGCCCTGCCACCTGGCGCGGTATGAACGTCGAGGCGGCGCTGCGCAGCGCGCGACCATGAAAAAAAGCCGGGCAGTGCCCGGCTCCTGATTTGCTTGGACCGCACTGCGGCGACGCACGCGCCGCCGCAGTGAAGGACATCACATGTCCATGCCGCCCATGCCACCCATGCCGCCCATGCCGCCGGGCATGCCGCCGGCCGGGGCCTCGTCCTTGGGCGCCTCGGCGACCATGGCTTCGGTGGTGAGCATCAGGCCGGCGACGGAAGCGGCGTTCTGCAGGGCAGTGCGCGTCACCTTCGTCGGGTCCAGGATGCCCATCTCGATCATGTCGCCGTAGCTGTCGTTGGAGGCGTTGAAGCCGTAGTTGCCCTTGCCGTTCAGGACGGCATTGACCACCACGCTCGGCTCGCCACCGGCGTTCGCCACGATCTCGCGCAGCGGGGACTCGATGGCCTTGAGCACCAGCTTGATGCCGGCGTCCTGGTCCGCGTTGTCGCCCTTGATCTCGCCGGCGGCCTGCTTGGCACGCAGCAGCGCCACGCCGCCGCCGGCCACGATGCCTTCTTCCACGGCAGCGCGGGTGGCGTGCAGCGCGTCTTCGACGCGGGCCTTCTTTTCCTTCATCTCGACTTCGGTCGCGGCGCCGACCTTGATCACCGCCACGCCGCCGGCCAGCTTGGCCACGCGCTCCTGCAGCTTCTCGCGGTCGTAGTCGCTGGTGGCTTCCTCGATCTGCACGCGGATCTGCTTGACGCGCGCCTCGATGTCGGCGGCCGCACCGGCGCCGTCGATGATCGTGGTGTTTTCCTTGCCCACTTCGATGCGCTTGGCCTGGCCCAGGTCGGCCAGCGTCACCTTCTCCAGCGTCAGGCCGACTTCTTCCGAAATCACCTTGCCGCCGGTCAGGATGGCGATGTCTTCCAGCATGGCCTTGCGGCGGTCGCCGAAGCCCGGGGCCTTGACGGCGACGACCTTCAGGATGCCGCGGATGGTGTTGACCACCAGGGTCGCCAGCGCCTCGCCTTCGACTTCCTCGGCGATCACCAGCAGCGGACGGCCGGCCTTGGCCACCTGCTCCAGGATCGGCAGCAGGTCGCGGATGTTGCTGACCTTCTTGTCGTACAGCAGCACGAACGGGTTGTCGAGCAGCGCGGACTGCTTGTCCGGGTTGTTGATGAAGTAGGGCGACAGGTAGCCGCGGTCGAACTGCATGCCTTCGACGACGTCCAGTTCGCTCTCCAGCGACTTGCCGTCTTCCACGGTGATCACGCCTTCCTTGCCGACCTTGTCCATCGCGTCGGCGATGATCTTGCCGATCGTCTCGTCGCTGTTGGCGGAGATGGCGCCGACCTGGGCGATTTCCTTGGACGTGGTGGTGGCCTTGGAGGCCTTCTTCAGCTGGTCGACCAGCGACACCACGGCCTTGTCGATGCCGCGCTTGAGGTCCATCGGGTTCATGCCGGCGGCCACGTACTTCATGCCTTCGCGCACGATGGCCTGGGCCAGCACGGTGGCGGTGGTGGTGCCGTCACCGGCGATGTCGCTGGTCTTGGAAGCGACTTCCTTGACCATCTGCGCGCCCATGTTCTGGAGCTTGTCCTTCAGCTCGATTTCCTTGGCCACGGACACGCCGTCCTTGGTGACCGTGGGCGAACCGAACGAGCGCTCGAGCACCACGTTGCGGCCCTTGGGGCCCAGCGTGACCTTGACCGCGTTGGCCAGGATGTTCACGCCTTCGACCATGCGGTGACGCGCGTCGCCGCCGAAAATGACGTCTTTTGCTGCCATGTGTTCTTACCTCGATTGAATGGGTTGGACGGGGATGGCCGGGCTCAGGCCTTCTTGGCGGCGGGCGCGCCTTCGATGACGGCGAACAGGTCGTCTTCCTTCATGACCAGCAACTCGTCGCCGTCGACCTTGACGGTCTGGCCGCTGTACTTGCCGAACAGCACGCGGTCACCCACCTTGACATTCGGGGCGATCAGGTCGCCCTTGTCGTTCTTGCGGCCGGGACCAACCGCCAGCACCTCGCCCTGGTCCGGCTTTTCGGCGGCGTTGTCCGGGATCACGATGCCCGAAGCCGTGCGGGTCTCGTTTTCCACACGCTTGACGATCACGCGATCGTGCAGGGGACGAAGTTTCATTGCATCTCCTTGACTGAAACTGAGGGGGACAAAAAAGCGCCAACGTTAGTTAGCGCTCATGAACCAGTTGGTTGGTGCTTCAGACGCGGCTGTTAGCACTCAACTACAGCGAGTGCTAATCATACGGGTTTTCCGGCCGGATTCAAGCCCCCTGGCCGCGGCTCAGGACCTGGCCGGCCGGGTGGCCCGCGCCAGCAGGGCGGGCGCGTCGACCCCAGGTGGACGGCGCCCGGCACCCGCGCACGAAGGCGCGCGCTGGCCGCGGTCGACGCTCTTCCCTGCGCGAGGATTACCTCAATCAGGTTCAAAGGGACTCTCTCAGCCGCCACCCTGACGGGCGGCAGCACCCCTGGCGGATGTGCCGGATGGCACGCACGGGATCGTAGACAGCCCGACCGGCGTTCAGCCCAGCCAGCCGGGCAGGGCGGTGGCGATGGCCGGCAGCCAGAACACCGCTGCCAGCAGCAGCAAGCTCATGGCCACGTACGGCACCACGGCCTGGAAGATGTGGCCCATGGTTACCGCCGGTGGCGCCACCCCGCGCATGGTCATGAGCAGCAGGCCGTGCGGCGGCAGCAGCAGGCCCAGCTGCATGCAGATGAGGAACATCACGCCGAACCAGACCTGATCGATGCCCAGGTTCTGCACGATCGGCATGAAGATCGGCAGCGTGATCATCATCATGCTCACCTGGTCGACGAAGATGCCCAGGAAGATCAGCACCAGCATCATGCCGGTGACGATCATGCTGGCCGACCAGCCCTGTCCCGTGATCACCTGCACCAGCCCGTTGCTGGCGCCGGAGAACGACAGGATCTGGGCAAACGTGGTGGCGCCCAGGATGATGAAAAGGATCATGCCGGAGATGCCGGCCGTGCCCTTGAGCGCCAGCACCAGCGCCTGCACCGTGAGCGCGCGATAGCCGAGCGCCAGCAGGATGGTGGCGAAGGCGCCCAGTGCGGCGCATTCGGTGGGCGTGGCCCAGCCGGCCGCCAGCGCGCCGACCACCACGCCGAAGATCGACAGCGTGGGCAGCACGTAGCCGAAGAAGGGCTGCCAGCGTTCCCAGCCGCGGTACAGCGGCTGGTCCTCGGCTGCCGGCGCGAGCGAGGGCGTGATCTTCACCCGCAGCACGATCCACAGCACGAAGGCCACCGACAGGATCACGCCCGGCAGCACGCCGCCGATCAGCAGCTTGGAGATCGAGATGCCCGACAGCGACCCGAGCAGCACCGTGAGCGCCGATGGCGGGATCAGCATGTCGACGGCGCCGATCGCCATGATCGGGCCGGCGGCGAGCGTCGGGTGGTAGCCCTTGGACAGCATCACCGGCAGCATCAGTGACCCGAGCATCGCGGTGGTCGCGATGGTGGAGCCCGAGATGGCGGAGAACACGGTGCCGGCCACCACCGCGACCACTGCCAGCCGGCCCGGCAGGCGCCGCACCAGGCGCTCGATGCCCTCGATCACCTTGAGCGCCAGCCCGGTGTGGAACAGCACCTCGCCCATGAGGATGAACAGCGGGATGGGCGTGAGCGAGAAGGCGGTGACCGAACCGACGCTGCTGCGCGCCAGCTGCGCCAGCCCCGGTTCGCCGCCCATGTACAGGAACGCGCCCACGATGTTGACCGCGATGAAGGTCAGCGCCACCGGCATGCCGATGAACAGCAGCGCGGTGGAGCCGCCCAGCATGAGCAGCGCGGCAATGCCCCAGCCGTTCATGCCGTGCTCACCGCGTCCCGGCGCGGCCCCCGCTCGCCCGCCTGCAGCCGCTGCATGCGAAACACCATCTCGACCGCCAGCAGGGCGAACATCACCGGCAGCGGCGCGAGCGACCACCACTCGGGGGTCACCAGGGTCTTGATGTTCAGCGCGCCGGCGCTGTAGCTGTCCCAGGCGGCGCGGGCCGCGTACCAGCCCATGAACAGGCAGCAGCCGAAGCCGACGATGTCGCCCACCCATTCGAGCGACCAGGCCAGCCGCGGCGGCAAGGCGGTGAGCACAATGTCCACGCGGATGTGCAGGCCCTGGCGCAGCAGCCATGGCGCGACCAGCACCGTGGTGAGGTAGAGCATCAGCTCGGACACCTCGTTGCTCCAGGCCAGGCCGCGCGGCAGCCCGGGGACCGGAATGTTGCGCAGGGCGACGTCCCCCACGATGACCAGCATCATGGCGAACATCACGGCGCAGCCGCCCAGCGCGAGCGCGGCCAGCAACCGGGCGTAGCCGGCGGACAGGCGCCCGCTCACTTGGGCGCGAACAGTGGCTTGAAGCGCCTGGCGATCTCAGGGCTCTGCTTCTCGGCGTTCGCCCAGCCGACCTGGTAGGCCTTGTCGACGAACGCACGCGTGGTCGCGGCGTCGAACTTGATGGCCTCGATGCCGGCCTTCTGCTGGCGCGCGACCTCGTCGGCCGTGTACCTGCTCCAGAAGGTGTTCTCGGCCTCCAGCGCCAGCAACTGCTTTTGCAGGTAGTCGCGCTGCGGCGGGGTGAGCTTGTTGTATGCCGGCAGGTTCATCACCAGGGACACCTCGGCGTCGTAGAAGCCGGGGTCGATGCGGTACTTGGTCTTCTCGTGCCAGTTCAGGTCGAAGATGCCCCCGATCGGCCAGCCGTAGCCGTCCACCACGCCGCGCTCCAGCGCCGTGTAGACCTCGCCGGGCGCGGTTGTGATCACGTTGGCATTGAGCGCCTGGAAGAACTCGCGGTACACCGGCGTGATGCGGATCTTCTGGCCCGTGAGGTCCGGCTTGTCGACCTTCTTGTTGGTGTAGATGTGGAACGGCTGGTTCTCTACCATCCGCGCCAGGTACTTCATGTTGCCCTTGTCGTTCCAGACCTTGTTGATCGCGTCGAAGGCGCCGTTCCTGCGCTGCTCGGCCACCGGGACCTGCGTGAGCTTGAGGAAGTCGGCCTCGGGCATCACGTTGGTGTAGAACGCGCCGGTGGCCAGCGCCATGTCGACGACGCCGGTCTTCACGGCGTTGCCCACCTCGAAGGTGGGGATGGCCTTGGGCCCGCCGATGAAGTTGATCTGCAGCACGCCCTTGCCCTCGGCATTGACCTTCTGGATCCACGGTTGCAGGCGCTGCACGTAGATGCCGTTCTCGGCGAAGGCGCTCACCAGGCGCACGGTGACTTCCTGCGCCGCGGCGCCGGCGGCCGCGCCCAGCGCCAGCACCATGAGGGCGGCCTTGCGCAGGCTCGCCGGATTCAGCTTCATGTTTGTCTCCTCTTCTGGTTGGGAAAGAACATACGGTGTGCACGCGGTGCGGTCAATTCAGGCGGACCCCAGCATGCGCTCCAGCGCCTGTCCGTCTTCGTCCGCCAGCGCCGCCTGCGCCAGCGCCGACAGCCGCGCGGCGCCGCCGGCGTCGCGTTCCAGGTCCGGCAGCTGGGCCAGCAGGCGCTGCAGGTTTCGCCAGCCGCGCGCGTGCGTGTCGCCGTAGCCCTTCACCAGCCGCTGGCTGCGCGCCACTTCCAGCGCCAGCGCCGGCTGCGCTGCGGCGAGCCGTCCGATCATGCCGAGCCAGCCGTGGATGCGCTCCTGCTCCACTCGAAAGCGCAGCGAGCGCCGGCGCAGCGGGCGCAACGCCGCCAGCGCGTAGAGCAGCAGGTAGCCCGGCAGCGAACTGGTGCGCACCACCCGGCCGCGGCGGGTGAAGCGGCCCAGCGCGCCGCGTGCCCAGTCGCTGGCCAGCAGCCAGCGGCCGAGGGCGGCCGGCAGGATGTCGGCGATCTCCTCCACCCGGGGGTGCATGAACTCGTTGATCCGGAGCAACTGCGTGCCGGCCAGCCGGACCTCGCCGGCGACCCGGGCAAAGCGACTCGCCCGCGTTTTCAGGTCTGCCACCCGGATCGCGTCTTCATAGGTCATCCAGAGCGCCAGGTGGCGCCCCGTTTCGACCAGCAGCCCGCCGGCATCGCGCAGCGGCGTCAGCAGGTCCAGGTACGAGGCCGCGTACGGGACGTCCTGGTAGTCGGCCAGCCGCAGCACCGCGTGCCGCAGCGTGTCGTGGGCCGCCGGCGAAAACTCGCGCTCGATGCGCTCGCCCAGCGCGGCCAGCCGCGGCCCCAGGCGCACGGCGGCCGCGGCCGCCGGCGCTGTCACCTGCGGCGCCAGCGCCGCCTGCCAGCCGGCGGCGAAGGCCTGCAGGCTGGCCTGCACACCGACGCCGCCGCGGCGGATCGCCTGCTCGAACTGCGCGCGCTCGAAGGGCAGGGCGCCCGACGCGGCCAGCGCCCCGAACAGCGCCGGCGCGATCGGGCCAGCCGCTTGCTGCGCCACCGTGGCGAAGTCGGCGGCCAGCAGGCGCGCCGCCGCGGCGCGGGCGCCGTCGAGCAGCTTGTCGGCGTCGACCCGGCCGTCCCCCAGCGCGATGCGCTCGGTCATGGAATAGACGCGATGGGTGGAGACGATGAAGGTGGTGCGTTCCGCGCTCACCAGCCCGCGCTGCAGCGCCCGCCCGGCCTCCATCAGCTCGGAGGCGATCACCACGTCCACCTCGCCCGGCACCGGCGACAGTGCCAGCACCGGCTGGGCCTCCGGCGGAATCGCCGCGCGCGGGAACAGCTCGATGTAATAGAGGGTGGCGCCGGTGCGCTGCGCCACGCCGGGCACCGAGGTCGCCTGCGCCACCCAGCCCCGGTGCTCGGCCAAATCCACCAGCCAGTCGGCCAGCACGCCGCCGCCCTCGCCGCCCATGGCCAGCAGCGCAAGCGAGATCGCGCGCGGCGCCGTCATGCGGCCAGCCCTTCCAGGCGGCAGGCGATGCGCCGCTGCAGCCACCCGATCAGCGCGCCGCGCACGCGCTGCCGCAGGCGCTCCCAACGGCCTGGATGGTGGACGATTTCCGCGCGGTAGAAGGACGGGCACAGCACAGCCGCGTGGGCGACCTCGCCGCACAGTCCGCAGCCGACGCAGCTGTCCAGCACCGCGGTCACCGGATCGCTGCGCAGCGGGTCGGGGTTGGGCCGGATGGTCAGCGACGGGCACCCCGACAGGCGGATGCAGGAATGGTCGCCGGTGCAGGTGTCCGGATCGACGCCGAAGCGCTCGCGCACCACGCGGCGGCCGTCGCCGATGGCCTTCCTCACCTGGGGCGCCACGCGGCGCTGCTTGTTCAGCATGCACTCGGAGGAGGCGACGATCACCTTGGGTCCCGCCGAGCGGGTGGTGAGCGCCTCGCGCAGGGCGCCGCGCATGCGGTCCAGGCTGTAGGTGTGGTCCACCGTCCGCACCCAGTCGACGCCGACGCCGCGCACCGCCTGCTCGATCGGGTGGTTGGTCGAGCGGATCGGATTGGCGGCCTTGGACGACGGCAGGTCCTGCCCGCCGGTGGCCGCCGAGTAGCCGTTGTCGATCACCAGCAGCACGTTGTCGCTGCGGTTGAAGACGGCATTGCCGACGCCGCTGGTCAGGCCGTTGTGCCAGAAGCCGCCGTCGCCCATGATGGCCAGCGTGCGCTTGTCGGTCTCGGGCGTGTTGAAGGCGGCGGCGCCGGCCCACCCCAGGCCGTAACCCATGGTGGTCGCCCCGATGTCGAACGGCGGCAGGATGGAAAACAGGTGGCAGCCGATGTCGCAGCTCACATGGTGCGGCCCCAGCTCGCGCTCCAGCAGCTTGATGGCGGTGAAGATCGGTCGCTCGGGGCAGCCGGTGCAAAAGGATGGGGGCCGGCCGTGCACCTGCGCGAGGGCGTCGTGCACGGCGGCGGACTCGCGGATCGCCGGCAGCGACTGCGCCTGTGCGGCGACCGGCAGCGCGCGCCCTTCCAGCAAGGCCGGTTCGACCTGCCGCACGAAGCGCGCGAGGCCCGCCAGCAGCACGCCTCCGGTGTACTCGCCGGCCATGGGAAGGACGTCCTTGCCGTGGACCCTGGTCTGGAGGTCGGCGCGGCGCAGGATGGCGTGCACCGCCTGCTCGATGAAGTCGGGCTGGCCCTCCTCGACCACCAGGATGGCGCGCTTGCCGGCACAGAAGGCCGTGAACTCCCCGTCCACCAGCGGGTAGGTCACGTTCAGCACGTACAGCGGCACGCGCGAGTTGCCGAAGGCGTCCGCCAGGCCCAGCAATTCAAGCGACCGCAGCACGCCGTTGTACAGGCCGCCCTGCAGCACGATGCCGAAATCCTGCGTGCCGGCGGCGAAGAATTCGTTCAGCCCGCGGTCGCGGATGAACTCCACCGCCGCCGGCCAGCGCTGCTCCACCTTCTCCTGCTCGTGCAGGTAGGTCGAAGGCGGCAGCGGGATGCGGCCGGCGTCGCGGCGCGGCTGCTCGATCGCGTCCTTCAGCGTGAAGGCGGCGCGGCGGTTGTCGCCGGCGATGAAACTGCCGTGCACATGGCAGGCGCGGATGCGCAGCTCCAGCATCACCGGCGTGCGGCTCGCTTCGGACAGCTCGAAGCCCTGCTCGACCGCCCGCACGATGCCGGGCAGGTTGGGGCGCGGGTCCAGCAGCCAGACCTGCGACTTCATGGCGAACGCATGGGAGCGCTCCTGCATGATGCTGGAGCCCTCGCCGTAGTCCTCGCCGACGATGATCAGCGCGCCCCCGGTGACGCCGCCCGAGGCCAGATTGGCGATCGCGTCGGAGGCGACGTTGATGCCCACCGGGGACTTGAACGTCACGGCGCCGCGCAGCGGGTAGTTGACCGACGCCGCCAGCGTGGCGGCCGCCGTCGCCTCCGACGCGCTGTGCTCGAAGCGGATGCCCAGTTCGCGCAGCACGTCGCCGGCGTCGGCCAGCACGTCCATCAGGTGCGAGATCGGCGCGCCCTGGTAGCCGGCGACATAGGAAACGCCCGACTGCAGCAGCGCCTTGGTGACGGCCAGGATGCCCTCGCCGCGGAACTCGGCGCCCGCACCCAGCCGCAGCTTGCCAACCTCGTGTGCGAATGATCGTTCAGCCATGTCCGCAGCGCCTGCTGGCCGCAATCTAGCGAGCGTGTCGGCATTTGGCGAATGGATTTTGCGAATGATCTACATTCACGAGATCGATGATCCGGTGGAACCCTGAGGCGGTGGCTCATGAATTTCCGGCAACTGGACCTGAACCTGCTGCGGGTGCTGGTGGCGATCCACCGCACCGGCTCGGTCACGGCCGCCGGCCGCACCCTGTCGCTGTCGCAGTCGGCCACCAGCAACGCCCTGGCGCGGCTGCGCGACTTCTTCGGCGACGAGCTGTTCGTGCGTTCGCGCGCGGGGTTGCAGCGCACCCGGCTGTGCGAGCAGCTCGCACCCGCCGTGGTGGCGCACCTGGTGTCGCTGGAGGCACTGGTGACCGGCATGGAAGAGTTCGATCCGGCCCGCAGCGACATCACCTGGCGCCTCTCGCTGTCCGACCTCGGCGAGATGCTGTTCCTGCCGCAGCTCGCGTCAGCCCTGCGCCAGCGCGCGCCGCGCACGCGCGTGTCCAACATTTCGGTCGCCGCTGCGGCCGTCGCCGTCGCCCTGGAAACGCGTGAAATCGACTGCGCCGTCGGCATCCTGCAGCCGCGCCATCGCGGCGTGCACACCGAAATTCTCTTTCGTGAGCAGTACGTGGCCGTCACTGCCGCGCATTGGCGCCCAGAGAGCGGCCGGGTGGGCACGAGCCTGACTCGCTCGCAGCTGGGTGAGGCGTCGCTGGTGGTGGCGTCGCCGACCGCCACCTTCCACAGCAGCGTCGAGGACATGCTGGTCAAGTCGCAGCTGGCCGACCGCATCGTGCTGCGGGCCCGGCACTTCGGGGCGCTGCCCGACCTCGTGCTCGGGTCGGACCTCATGGCCATCGTGCCGGCCATGTATGCCGCCAGCCGGCCCGCGCTGCGCCGCTGGCGGCTGCCCTTCGCGCCGCACTACGACGTGCGGCTGGTCTGGCACGCCAGCACCGCTAGCGATCCCGCCCAGCAGTGGCTCAGGGCCCTGCTGCGCGAGCTGTTCGGTGCCGGCTAAGGCAGGGCGCTCAGCCGCCCTTGCTCAGGCACTCCTTCTGCGCCGCCTTGTATTCGTCGCCCTTTTTGCCCTTGTTCTTCGCGGAGCACGCCTTCATGACCTCCTGCTGGCTCTTTTTGCCGCCGGCCAGGCAGGCCGACAGCTTCTGCTTGCGCTCGTCACCCTTCAGCCCGGCGACCTCCTTGTTGCAGGTGGCCATCATCTTCTGCTGCGGGGTCAGCTCCTTGGCGGGTTTGTCCTGCGCATACACGGTCAGCGTGGCGGCAAGCGAGACGAGGATCGTGACAAGCTTCTTCATGGAGGCTCCTGAAAGCGGCGACAGTGCCGGCACAGCAATATATCGCCGGTCCCGGTCGCTGACCAGCCCGTCCGGGCGCGGCCGGACGGGCTGGCCGCACTGACGCCGGCGCATGCCTCAGGGTCGCGGCGTGCCCTTCTGGCGGGCCATGATCACGGCCCTGATCTGCTGGTAGGTGCCGGCAGCGATCACGCCGCGCGTCACCAGATGCGCCTTGGACAGGTAGGGCCGGCCGGCGATGATCCGGTCGGCGTCGGCCGCGCTGACTCCGGGCAGCTTCATCAGTTCGGACCTGCTGGCGCTGTTGATGTCGACCGGCCTGGGCTGGGCCGGGCCCTTGGCGCCGGCTGCCGGCGCGCTGCCGGCAGCGCGGGGCGCCGATGCCGTGCTGGCGGCGCGCGGCCCTGCCGCGGCGACCGAGGCGCCGGCGAGCAGGCACAGCATGGCCGTCACGACTGCGAGGACGCTGGATTTCATTGCACTTCCCCTTCAAACGAAAAGACCCGGCAGCTCGTGGCTGCCGGGTCGGATTCTCGCCGCTCACCGGACCGGCGGGTGCGGGTCCGGTGGTCGGCTGCGAGGCGCAACTCGCGCCTTACTTCGCGTGGACGTCCTTGATCGCCGCGACCCGGCCCGGGCCGTGGCAGACCAGGCAGGTTTCGACCTTGGTGAAGCCCCTGGTCCGGTCGCCAGTGCCCGATACGGAGATCGCGGACACCGACTTGTACAGGGCCCCGCCATTGTCCTGCATGTGCGCGACCGCCATGCTGCTGTCGTGGCAGCCGAAGCAGGAGGCGCTGATCGGAGAGGACACGAGCTGGTCGGCGCGGTAGTCGACCAGGCCGCGGCCCAGGATCGACACCCATGGCGACAGGCCGATCGCATCCTTGGCGGGGTCGACCGGACTCATGTTCTTGTTCGCGTCGGTTTGCCACAGGAGGTTCGGCACGGCGGCATTGTTGGTCGCGGCACTGAAGTCATAGCTGCCCGGAACGTGGCACTGCTCGCAGTTGTTCAGTACGCCCGGGTAGGTGACCTTCTGGAAGCCGCCCGGATTCTCCGCGCTCGCGAAGTAGCTATAGGCCCGTTCCCGCTTGCTCGACCCGTGAATTCCATGGACCAGGGTCTTCTCGGAAACCGACCAGCCGCCCGCGACATCGCCCGGGCCGCCGTGGCCCGTGGACAGGTTCGCCGTGTGGCAGGCCGCGCAGCCTTCGCCGTTGTTGCGGGCGCCGCTGTGGAATGAGGGCGCGACACCCAGCTGGCCATGGCAGCTGTTGCACTTGTCCTTCGCCACGATCGCGCGGCGCGGGGCGTAGCCGTCGGCCGTCTTGATCACGAACGCCGGTTCGCGCAGCCGGATGCCCTTCGGGTACATCGGGTTGTTCAACTGGACGAAGCCCTGGTAGGCGACGCCGAACGAAGCCGTGACCATCGCGGCGTTGTCGGGGATGGTCAGCGCCAGCGTGGCCGTATAGAAGCCGCTGGCGTCCGGACCGGTCTGCGAATTTCCGTTGACCCGGTCGCGGATGGCCTTGAGGGTGACGCCACCGCCCAGGTCCTGGACGAAGTTCCAGTCGGCGGGCGCCGCGATCCCGTCCTGCGGCACGGCATAGGCGACCATGATGCTCGGCGAACCGTCGACGCCGTCGATCAGGAAACCGGTCGGGTTGAAGGTGACGGGAGCGCCGTCCTTCAGCACGCGGTAGGTCACGTTGATCTTCTTGGCACCGGCCGCGCCGGTCACGGTGACCTGCTTGACTTCCAGGTTGATCTTGTAGACGCCGGCGGGCAGGTTGCCCAGTTGCGAGGCCAGCGGGATCGCCGGTCCCTGGCCAGCCGGGAAGCCGGGCGTCGGAACGTTGAGCGCCGTATTGGCCGGGTAGCCGCCGCGGTCTGCCGAGCCGGTGGGATCGACGGTCACGTGGTAGAGCGTGGCGATGGACGTCGCGTCGTGGCAGGTCGCGCAGTTCTTGTCATCCGCTTGCGGGCCGCCGATGTGGCCGTATGCGTCGAGCACGCCGTTGAGCGTCTTGCCCTGCCCGGTGGCGAAGTTGATGCCGTCATGGCAGGCGCCGCAGGCCAGCCGGCTGGGCTGCATCTTCCAGTTGTCGCCCTGGGGCGTCTTGTTCACCGCGTTGGCCGACCCGTCGTGGCACTTCACGCAATTGGCCTGCGGTTGCGGGTAGGTGATGTGGTTGTACTTCACGCCGAACTGGTTGTAGCCCTGGTAGTACAGCTCTTCGCCCATGTGGATCTTGTGGACCATGTTGGGGAAGTTGGCCACGGCCCGGTCGAACACCCGCATCGTCGCGCCGTAGGCGGCGTAGATGCCGTTGGGCACCAGCACGTTGCCCGCGGCAGGCACGGACTCGGCGCTGCCGTACTTCACCTGCTCGGTGTGGCACACGACGCACAGCTTGGTGTCGTGGATGCCCGGGAAGAAGTTCTCGTGCATGTTGAGCTTGCTATGGCAGCCGTTGCACGACGCGATCGCGACGATGTCGCGCTGCGGGTCGGCGGCCGTCACCGCGGCGCCAGTGGCCGGGATGAAGTCGAAGCTCAGGTTGGCCGAGTCGCGCACCGTCGTGCTGCCGCCGGCCTGCTTGCCGCCCACCGTGATGATGAGGCGGTGCGGCAGGTTCGGCTCGTAAGTCAGGTCGTCCAGGTCGGCCTTGACGTTGGGGGCACTGACCGTGACGCTGTCAACCAGGGCCTTGGCCTTGGTGATGTCGAGCGCGTAGGTGTACTTGTAGCTGCCGTCGCCGTTGTCGACGAGCGTGCCGTTGTTCTCCGATTCGGGGAACATCAGGACCGGTGTCGCCCCGGCGGCCGGTGCCGACCGGAACGTGTAGTAGCTCACCCACCGGCTCGGGGCCTTGGTCGTCGCGTTGGCCGGGATCAGCTTGGCGATGGTCGTCGCCATGTTCGGATAGGCGCCAGTCGCGTTCTTCTGCGCCAGCCCCGTCACGCCGGTGCCGGCGGCGTCGGTCACGCGGAAGGTCACGATGGGCGTGCCCTTGCTCATGTCAACGCTGAGCACCTGGCCCTTCAGCGACAGGTCCCGCCACTGCGCGGCCGTTGCCGCTGCCGCGTTCACGGCGGGTGTGGCGCCCGGGCCGGTCGGGCCGGCGGGTCCGGCCGGCCCGGCCGGGCCGGCTGCCCCGTCGGAGCCGCCGCCGCACGCGGCGAGCACCAGCGCGGCAGCCGTGAGCACTGACGCCAAAAGCGTCCGTCTCGCGCTGCAGGATCGTGTCAGCATTTGCATTCTCCTCGGATCAACGGTGATGGAATGGGGGGCGGCCCGCGGCGGGGGCCGACTGCAGCGGATGCGCCACCACGGTGTCGAACGCCGCTGCGGCGGCGCGTGCTCCGGGGTATCCGTGCTTGTTCATGTCAGTCTGGGCCGCGGCCGCCGGGCCGGAAGGCCGGGCGGTTCGCGCGACGACACGAAGCCTCGCAAAAGCCCCGCGCGCCGACAATAGGAATCGGCTGCTTTCGGGCGGCGCGCGACGGATTGTTGACCCGGGTCAAACAGCTGCCCCGGCCAACTGACCCCAAACTGACCGCCCCCAGGGGTTCATGGTCTTGGCGCGGGCGCCGCCGTTTCCGCCAGGGCTGCCCAGCCGCAACAGGCCGGCCAGTCAGTCCGCGTCGGAGTTCACAGCATGAAATGCCGGATGTCCCGGACTTCGCGGGCCAGCTCGGCCCGCACGTCGGGATGCGCGATCGAGATCAACGCCTGAGCCCGTTGCCTGAGATTGAGCCCGTGCAGGTCGACGATGCCGTATTCCGTGGCGACGTACTGCACGTGGCCGCGCGTGGTCACCACGCCCGAGCCGGGCTTGAGGGTGCTCACGATCCGCGACACCTGGCCGTTCTTAGCCGTCGAGGGCAGGGCGATGATCGCCTTGCCTCCTTCGGACAGCGCCGCGCCGCGGATGAAGTCCATCTGGCCGCCGATGCCCGAATAGATACGGTGGCCGATCGAGTCGGCGCACACCTGGCCGGTGAGGTCGATTTCCAGCGCCGCGTTCACCGCCACCACCCGCGGGTTCTGCCGGATCAGCGCCGTGTCGTTGGTGCGGTCGCAGGGGTGGAATTCCACCAGCTGGTTGTTGTCGACGAAATCGAACAGCTCGCGCGTCCCGCTGACGAAGCTGGTCACCGTGCGGCCGCGGTGCACGTTCTTGTAGCGGTTGGTGACCACGCCGCTCTTCATCAGCGGCACCAGCAGGTCCGAGAACATCTCGGTGTGCACGCCCAGGTCGTTCTTGTGGCCTAGGCGCGCCAGCACGGCGTTGGGGATCGCGCCGATGCCCATCTGCAGCGTGGCGCCGTCCTCGACCAGGTCGGCGATGTGCTCGCCGATGCGGCCCTCGACCTCGCCGATCGCGGGCGTGTGGGCCTCGTGCAGCGGCCGGTCGGTGTGCACGAAGGCGGTGACGCGCTCGAACGGCACGACCGTCGCGCCGTAGGTACGAGGCAACTGCTCGTTGATCTCGGCCAGCAGGATCGGTGCGTTCTCGGCGGCGCTCTTGGCGGCGTCCACCGAGGTGCCCAATGTGCACAGGCCGTGCTCGTCCGGCGGCGACAGCGATACCAGCGCGACGTCCAGCGGGATGCGGCGGGTCGCGAACAGGTCCGGCACGTCCGACAGGAAGACCGGGACGAAGAAGGCGCGCCCTTCCTCCACGGCCTGGCGCATGCCGTGGTCGGTGAACAGTGGGTTCGAAACGAAGGCGTCGCGGTACTGCGGCTGCGCGAACTGCAGGTTGCCGCTCAGGTGCAGGTGGTAGAGCTGCACGCCTTCCAGGTCGCGCCGCTCGACCATCGCATCGAGCAGGGTGGTGGGGGTGGCGGCTGCGCCGTGGACGAAGACCTTGTGGTGACTCTTGAGGTGGGCGACGACCTCCTGTGCGGAGACGGCGCGCTGTTCCCAGCCGGGATGACGCTTCATGAACTCTCTCTTCTCGGTGCCTGTGCGCGAGGCGCATGAGCCTGTGAGACTACATCAGCAGGCCGGCAGGGGTGGCGCCGGCCGTGCCTCGACCGCACGCTTCGAGCATCGCCGGCCGCCGACGCGGCCCGGTTGACGAAAGTCACCTGTGGCGGAGATTCTCCGCCGGTGCTAAGGTGGCTGCCGCGGCCTTGCGAGGAGAGCGCCATGAAGATCCTGGTTCCCGTCGACGGCTCGCCGCTGTCGCTGGATGCGGTCCGGCATGCCATTGCCCTGGTCAGGCAGGGGCTGCGCGCCGAACTCGTGCTGGCCAACGTGCAACTGCCGGCCTCGCTGTACGAAATCGTCGTCGCGCACGACCCCGACGTGATCAAGGACGTGAGCGCCGGCGCCGGCGCCCACCTGCTGGAGCCGGCGCGCGAGCTGTGCCGGGCCGCCGGTGTGCCCTGCGAATGCGAGGTGCTCTCCGGCGATCCGGTGCGCGCGCTGTGCGACCTGGCCGAGGCGCGCAACTGCGCGCAGATCATGGTCGGCGCGCACGGCAAGGGCGCGCTGACGAGCGCGCTGCTCGGCTCGGTGTCGCATGCGCTGGCCCAGTCCGCGCCGGTGCCGGTGACCATCGTGAAGGCCGGCGAGGGCGCGCGCGCCGCGCGCTGGCTGCCGTCCGCGGCACAGCAGGGCGGCGAGCTCGGCGCGCACTGAGCCGACCCCACGCGGCGGCGGGGCGCTGCCGGAGCGTCCGCTCGCGCGCCGGTGCGTGGGCTATAGTTCGGCGCGATGGGAACGGCTGTGCGAGCTCTGAGTATTCGTGCCCGCACCCGACTGGATACGCTGCGGCGCCGCGCGTCGCTGGTCGGTCGGCGCATGTCCCGGCTCGATCCGACGCTGCGCGGCCTGCTGTGGTCCATGTCGGCCGGCTTCACGTTCGTGGTGCTGAACACGATCATGCGCCAGCTGTCGCTGCAGCTCGCGCCGTTCCAGACCCAGTTCCTGCGCTACGCCTTCGGGCTGGCCGTGATGGCGCCGCTGTTCCTGCGGTATGGACTGCGCGCCTACCGGCCGAGCAACGTCGCGGGCCAGTTTGCCCGCGGCGGCGTGCACACCGCCGCGCTGTGCCTGTGGTTCCTGGCCATTCCGCACATCACGCTGGCCGACACCACGGCCATCGGCTTCACCGGACCGATCTTCATCATGCTCGGCGCCGCGTGGTTCTTCGGCGAGCGGATGCGCTGGGAGCGCTGGGCCGCAGCCCTGATCGGGCTGGCCGGCGTGCTGATCGTGGTGGCGCCCAAGCTCGCCGGCAACGGCGGGCTGTACACCCTGGTGATGCTGGCTTCCTCGCCCGTGTTCGCGGCGTCGTTCCTGATGACCAAGGGCCTCGCGCGTTATGAGCGGCCGGCCGTGATCGTGGTCTGGCAGTCGATCTCCGTGGCGCTGCTGAGCCTGCCGCTGGCGCTGCTCTCGTGGCAGGCGCCGACCGCCGCGCAGTGGTTCAGCTTCCTGGTCTGCGGGCTGCTGGGCAGCCTGGGCCACTACTTTCTGGCGCGCTCGTACACGATCGCGGACATTTCAGCCACCCAGTCGGTGAAGTTCCTGGAACTGGTGTGGGCCTCGCTGCTGGGCTGGCTGGTGTTCGCCGACCAGCCGAGCCGCTCGACCATCGTCGGCGGCGTTGTGATCAGCGCCTCGACCATCTGGATCGCGCGGCGCGAGGCGCGCCGGGTTGGTCGAGCCTGAGCGGGCGGGCAGCGTCAGGCCTCGCGCAGCTGCCAGGCCGCGTTGCCGGTGGCCTGCGGCCGCAGCTCCCAGCGCCGCTGGTGGAAGGCCTGCAGCCCAGTGCGGTGGCCGACCGAGACCAGGGCACCGCCGCGCCGGCGCACCAGCTGCGAGAGCCGTTCGTAGAGCGTGCGTTCCGCCGCCTCGTCCAGGGCGCTGGTTGCTTCGTCCGCCAGCACCCAGGCCGGCTGCTTGAGGAACACACGGGCCAGCGCGAGCCGCTGGCGCTCGCCGCCGGACAGTTTCTGGCTCCAGGCGTCCCGGTCGTCCAGCCGTGCGGCCAGCTGCGGCAGCAGCGCCGTCTCCAGGGCCTCGCGCAGCGCCGCGTCGCCGTAGCGTTCGGCCGGCTCGGGATAGGCCAGCGCATCGCGCAGCCGGCCATCGGGGAAATACGGGTTCTGCGGGACGCACATGGCGTCGGCCGGCGCCTGCACCCTGCCGCGGGCGAACGGCCAGATGCCGGCGAAGCAGCGCAGCAAGGTCGATTTGCCGCTGCCCGACGGTCCCTGGAGGAGCACCGACTCGCCGGGCCGCACCCGCAGCGAAAGGGCGGACAGCAGCAGGGCCCCGCCGGGCAGCGCGACGTCCAGCCCCTGCGCGGCCAGCTCGTCGCCCTCGCGCACCACCTGGGGCTGCTCGCCACGCTGCTGCGTCGCCACGCTTTCCTCGAAGCTGGTGAGGCGATCCGTGGTGGCGCGCCAGGCCGCCAGCAGGCTGTAGTTGTCGACGAACCAGGCGAGCGAGTCCTGCACCCGGCCGAACGCGGAGGCGATCTGCATCAGCTCGCCCAGCTGGATCGCGCCGGCGAAAAACCGCGGCGCGGCCACCAGCAGCGGGAAGATGGTGGCCGCCTGGGCGAAGAAGTTGGTGAACCAGATCAGGTTCTTCTGCGCCCGGATCAGCCTCAGGTAATTCGCCAGCACGGCCGAAAAGCGCGTATCCAGTTGCCGTCGCTCGACCTGCTCGCCGCGGTCCAGCGCAATCGCCTCGCTGTATTCGCGCACCCGCACCATGTGGTGACGAAAGTCGGCCTCCAGCCGCTGCTGCTGGAAGTTGAGCGGGATCTGCGGCCGGCCGATGTAGTGCGTGAGCACGCTGCCGACGACGCAGTAGGCCAGCGCGGCCCACACCATGAAGCCGTGCAGCTCGTACCGGTCCCCGCCCAGCTGGAACATGAAGCCGCCCGAGAGCGTCCACAGGATGCCCACGAAGCTGACCAGCGTCACCAGCGCATTGAGCAGGCCCATCGACAACGAGATGGTGTACGAGGTGAACAGGTTGAGGTCTTCCTGGATGCGCTGGTCCGGGTTGTCCGGGGCCGCCCGGCTGCCGGAAAAGCGAGCCAGCTCCATGCGGTAGAAGGTGTGCGCCGACAGCCAGCGCTGCAGGTAGTGCCCGGTCATCCAGGCGCGCCAGCGCAGCTCCAGCAGCTGGGTGAGGTAGAACTTGTAGACGGCCACGACGATGTAGCCGAACGCCAGGTAGGTGAAGCGCAGCACCTGTTCCCAGAAGACCGGCTGGTCGCGGCGCTCCAGCGCGTCGTAGAACGTGCGGTTCCAGTCGTTGATCAGCACCAGCAGGTAGACGGCTGCGAGGTTGAGCAGCACGATGGCGGCCAGCAGCGCTCGCGCCTGCCATTTGTGCCGGGACGAGAAGAACGGCGTCGCCAGCGCCCAGATGCGGCGCGTCGTCGCGCTCATGGCAGCCAGCCGGTGCGCAGCATTCATGCGATGGAACTCCCTGTGCGAGGGGCCCATCGTAGCGGCGCGGGCCGCCGGGTGCGGTCAGCGATGCGGGTTGGCGATGCCGGCAGCGACGTGGCCGGCCGGCACATGGCGCGCCGCGTGGTCCACGTGGCCGGTCTGGTCGTCGAAGAAGAAGTCCGGCTCGAACTCGCGCAGGAACTCGCCCTTGGGCAGCCCGCCGAGGAACATCGCCTCGTCGACCCGGATGTCCCATTGCATCAGGGTGCGGATGGCGCGCTCGTGCGCCGGCGCGCTGCGGGCGGTGACCAGGGCGGTGCGGATGCGCATGGTCGGCGTGCCGGCCTGCTGCAGCCGCTGCAGCGCCGCCAGCAAGGGCTTGAACGGGCCGTCGGGCAGCGGCAGCGTCGCCTTGCTCGACTCGTGCGCCTGGAACGCGTCCAGGCCCTGCGCCTGGAACACCCGCTCGGCCTCGTCGGAGAACAGCACGGCGTCGCCGTCGAAGGCGATCCGCACCTCGTTCGGATAGTTGTTGCCCGCCAGCACCGATTCGGTCAGCACCCGCGCCGCCGGAAAGCCCGCCGCCAGCGCCTCGCGCACGTCCTCGGCGTTGGCCGACAGGAACAGGTGCGCGCGCAGCGGCCGCAGGTAGCGGAACGGCGGGCGTCCCTGGGTGAACACGCCGCGTTCGAGCTTGATCCGGTTGGCGTGGCCCGAGCGGAAGATGCGCATGCCCGAGACCGGGTCGTTGCGCGACAGGATCACGACCTCGACGCGCTGCGCCGCCGTGTCGTTGAACGCCAGCAGCTTCCTGATGAGCGAAAACGCGATGCCCGGCGGTGCCGGCTGGTCCAGGCGCTCGAACTGCAGCCGCATGTACGCCTGCGGATCGCCGCTCTCGAAGATTGCGTTCTCTTCCTCGAAGTTGAAGAGCGCCCGCGACGAGATCGCCACCACCAGCTTGTCGTCCAGGGATGCGGCCATCGCGGTGCTGCCTCAGCGGGCGAACTGGTTCAGCTGGATGATCGGCAGCAGCACGGCCAGCACGATCAGCATCACGATGGCGCCCATGCCGACGATCAGCAGCGGCTCGAGCACCGTAGCCAGCTGCATCGCGCGGCGCTGGACCTCGGCGCCGAGCTGGTTGGCGGCGCGCTGCAGCATGGTCGGCAACTGGCCGGTCTGCTCGCCCAGCCGGGCGAACATCGCGAGCAGGCCCGGAAAGCGTTTCTTCTGCGCCATCGCCGAGGCCAGCGGCGCCCCTTCGCGCACCAGCACCAGCGCGTCGAGCGCGTCGGCGCGCATGGCGCGGTTGCCCAGGGTCTCGGCCGCCGCCTGCAGCGCCTTCAGGATCGGCACCCCGGCGCCGGCCAGCAGCGCCAGCGTGCTGGCGAAGCGCGCCGCGTTGTAGCCACGAGCCAGGCGGCCGATGACCGGCAGCCGCAGCCACGCGGCGTCGAAGCGCTCGCGCGTGGCCGGGTTGCGCAGTGCCAGCCGCAGCGAGACGGTGCCCGCGACGGCCAGCAGCAGCACGGCCCAGCCCCAGTTCCTGACCACGGCGCTGAGCGCCAGCATGGCCACGGTGAGGAAGGGTAGCGCCCGCTTGCTGCCGGCGAATACGTTGGCGACCTGCGGCACCACGTAGGCCACCAGGAACAGGACGATGCCAATCGCCACCACGGTGACGATGGCCGGATACAGCGCGGCGCCCAGCAGGCGCGCCTGCAGCGCCTGCCGTTCCTCCAGGTCGCCGGCCAGGCGTTCCAGCACCAGGCCGAGGTTGCCGCTCTGCTCGCCGGCGCCGATCACCGCCACGTAGATCTCGGGGAATTCGCCCGGAAAGCGCGCCAGCGCCTTGGCGAACGACGAACCCGCATTGACCTCGGCACGCAGGGCGGCGACCAGGTGGCGTTCGCGGTCGTTTTCGGTCTCCTCGGTCAGCGCCGTCAGGGCGCGCTCCAGCGGCAAGCCGGAGGTGATCAGGCCGGCCAGCTGCCGGGTCCAGATCGCCAGCCCGGTGGCGTTGAACACGCCGCGCCGCAGCAGGCGGTCGCTCCAGCCGCCGGCCGCGTCGCCGGCCGTTCCCGTGCCCACCGGCTGGACCTGCAGCGGCACCAGGGACTGCGCCCGCAGCTGGCTGCGCACGGCCTTGGCCGTGTCGGCCTCCATCACGCCGCGGCGCGTCTCGCCCTGTGCGTCCAGGGCTTCGAACGAATAAGCTGGCATGCCGCGATTATCGGGCGGCGGGCGGGCTACAGCTGCCGCAGCCTGAAGCGCTGCAGCTTGCCGGTTTCGGTGCGCGGCAGGCTCGGCAGGAATTCGATCTCGCGCGGGTACTTGAACGGCGCGATCGTGGCTTTCACGTGGTCCTGCAGCGCCTTGACCATCGCGCCATCGGCGGCATGGCCCGGCTTGAGCACGCAGAAGGCCTTGACGATCATGCCGCGTTCCTCGTCGGGCTTGCCAATCACGCCGCATTCGGCGACGGCCGGGTGGCGCAGCAGCGCGTCCTCGACCTCCGGCCCGCCCACGTTGTAGCCGGCGGTGATGATCATGTCGTCGGCCCGTGCCTGGTAGAAGAAGTAGCCATCCTCGTCCTGCACGAACGCGTCGCCCGGATGGTTCCAGCCGCCCCGCACATACTGGGTCTGGCGGGCGTCGTCCAGATAGCGGCAGCCGGTTGGACCGATCACGGCCAGCGAGCCGATGGTGCCCCGGGGCAGCTCGCGCCCCTGCTCGTCGACCACCTTGGCCTGGTAGCCGGGCACGACCTTGCCGATGGCGCCCGGGCGCACGTCGGCACCGGCCGAGGAGATGAAGATGTGGAACATCTCGGTGGCGCCGATCCCGTCCAGCATCTCGATCCCGGTGGCCTGCTTCCACAGCTGCCGGGTGGCGTCGGGCAGTCCCTCGCCGGCGCTCACGCAGATGCGCAGCCGCCCCACGCCATGCTGCCGGGCGAACGGCGCCATCTGCCGGTAGAAGGTTGGTGCCGTGTAGCAGATGGTGGCGCCGATCGCGCCGATCTGCCGGACCATGCTTTCCGGGTTGTACGGCCCATCGGGAAAGAACACCGAGGCGCCCGCCCACAGCGGGAAGATCAGCAGGCCGCCGAGCCCGAAGGTGAACGCCAGCGGCGGCGAACCGACCACGATGTCGTCGGGCGTGGCGCGCAGGACATGGCGCGGCCATGCTTCACAGGCGGCCAGCACGTCGCGGTGCGTGTGGACCGCCGCCTTCGGCTTGCCGGTGGTGCCGGAGGTGAATGCCATCATCGCGACGTCGTCGCCGGCCGTCGGGCACGCGGCGAACGTGCGCGGGTCCGCGGCGGCGCGCACTTCCAGCGAGCCGGCGCGCCCGCCCGCATTGAACAGCAGCGGCTCGCCCAGGCCGGCGCGGTCGCGGCGCGCGAGTTCCAGCTCGTCCAGCAGCGCCGCGTCGCACAGCGCCGCGGCCGGTTGCGCCTTGTCGATGATGTCGCCCAGTTCACGCGCGCGCAGCAGCGGCATGGTGGCGACGGCGATCAGCCCGGCCTTGACGACCGCCAGCCAGGCCAGCGCCATGCCGATCGAATTGCCGCCGCGCAACAGCACGCGATTGCCCGGCACCAGCGCGAGGTCGTCGGTCAGCACCCGGCAGATGCCGTCCACCCGCCGGCGCGCCTGGTCGTACGTGAGGACCTCGCCGGCCGAACGCAGGCAGGGCCGGCCACCCCAGCCGCGGTCGCAGGCCCCATCCAGCAGGCGCTCGACCAAATTGAGCCGCGCGGGCAGCTGCAGCTCGGGCCGGTCGTAGCACAGCTGCGGCCACTGGTCGCGCGGCGGCAGGCGATCGTGCACGAAGCGGTCGGTCTGGGCCGACATGGCTGTGGCGCTCATGCAGCGGCCCGCTCGGACCGGGCGCGGTCCTTCACCTTGCCCAGCAGCTTGTGCAAGGTCGCGAGTTCGCGCTCACTCAAGCCCGAAAAGGCATCGACGATCCAGGCCTCGTGCTGCCGCGCCATGTCGCGAAACAGGCGCCGCCCCTTGGCGGTGAGCCGGACCCGGCAGGCCCGCCGGTCCCCGGCCACCGTCATGCGGTCCACCAGCCCCTCGCTGGCGAGCTGATCCGTGATGCCCGTGACGTTGCCGCCGGTGACCATCATCCGCCTGGACAGCTCGTTCATCTTCAGTCCCTGCGGGGCGCGTTCGAGCTGGGCCATCAGGTCGAACCGGGGCAGGGTGGTGGCGAAATGCTCGCGCAGGCGGCCGCGCACGCCCTTTTCCACCAGCTGGGTGCAGGTGAGCAGCCGCAGCCACAGGCGCAGCGCCTCCGGGTGCTCGCCGTGGGCGCGGGCCTCCAGGTCCATGGGCGGGGTGCTCGGTGCCATCGCCATTTAGTTTAGGTTTCAATGAATTGCTGTCAACAGCGCCGACCCTGAATGGCCGGGCGCCGGCCGGGGGCCGGCAGCGGCCGCGATTGACGGCGGCCCGGTCGCCGAGCCAGAATTTGCGGATGGACACCCTGGTTCTGCGCAAGGTCGAGTCGCAACTGGCCCGGCTGCCGGTGCCATTGGCGCTGAGCCTGCCCGGCGGCGGGCGGGCCGGCCCCGCCGCCGCGCGGGTGACGCTGTCGTTCCGTGACTGGCGCAGCCTGGCGACGCTGGCGGCGGGGCAGGTCGGGCGTCTGGCCGAAGACATCGTCGAAGGCCGCGTGCAGCTGCAGGGGCGCATGCGCGACGTCATGGCGATCGCGCAGCGGCTGCTGCCCGGCGCGCCCGTGGACAGCGACACGCACTGGTGGACGCAGGTGATGCGGCGGGCCAAGTCGCTGGCGGCCCACACGCCCCACAAGGACGCGCAGCAGGTCCAGTTCCATTACGACATCTCCGACGATTTCTACTCGCTGTGGCTCGACCCGCGGCGCGTCTACTCCTGCGCCTATTTCCGCGACGCGGCGATGTCGCTGGCGCAGGCGCAGGAAGCCAAGCTGGACCATATCTGCCGCAAGCTGATGCTGCGGCCCGGCGAGCAGTTTCTGGATATCGGTGCCGGCTGGGGCGGCCTGCTGCTGTGGGCGGCGGAGCATTACGGGGTGACGGCCACCGGCATCACGCTGTCGAAGAACCAGCACGCGTACGTGCAGCGCCTGGTCCGGGACAAGGGGCTGGAGGGCCGCGTGCGCATCGAACTGCGCGACTACCGCGATCTCGAGGAAGCGGCCGCCTTCGACAAGATCGCGTCGGTTGGCATGTTCGAGCACGTGGGCCAGGCCCACATGCAGGCCTACTTCGGGCGGATCCTGCGCCTGCTCAAACCGGGCGGGCTGGTGATGAACCACGGCATCACGGCGGCCAACCTGCAACCCAGCCAGCTCGGCGCGGGCATGGGCGAATTCATCGAGAAGTACATCTTCCCGGGCGGCGAACTGCTGCACGTGAGCCATGTGCTGCGCGAACTGGCCGCCTCGGGGCTGGAGATGGTGGACACCGAGAACCTGCGGCCGCACTATGCGCGCACCCTGTGGGCCTGGTCGGACAACCTGGAGGAGCGGCTCGAGGAGGCGCTGCAGGTGCTGGCATCGACCGCCGGCGAGGACGAAGGGGCGCGCATCCTGCGCGCCTACCGGCTCTACCTGTCGGGCTGCGCCATGTGCTTCGAACAGGGCTGGATCAGCCTGCACCAGGTGCTGGCCACGCGCCCGGACGGGCACTTGCCGAGCGACCCGCTGGACGGGGCACAGTCGGTGTATCCGTTCAACCGCGAGTACATGTATCCGGGCGGGCCCAAGCCCGAGCGCTGACCCATGCTGTTCAAGTTCAAATCCAAGGCGGCCGGCGACCTGATCATGCTCGAGCCGAACGGCCGCCGCGTGCTGCAGATCATCGGCAAGGACCCGTCGCCCCAGGGAATCATCGAGCCGCACCAGATGCCGGCCGCGATCGTGGCACTGGAAGCGGCGATCGTCCGGGAAGAGGCACAGCAGCGCGCCGCGGTCGAAGAAGCGCGGGCGCGCGGCGAGGACCCGCCGCGCCCCGAAGGCGTCTCGCTGCGCCAGCGCGCCGTGCCGTTCATCGACATGCTGCGGCGCTGCCAGCAGGCCGACAAGGAAATCGTCTGGGGCGTGTGAGGGCCCCGCGCCGTCAGTCGACTTTCGCGCCCGAGGCTTTCACGACCTGGGCCCACTTCTTGTGTTCGGCGTCGATGTGGCGGGCGAACTCCGCCGGGGTGTTGCCGCTCGGGATCGCGCCCTGGGCCTGCAGCTTCTCCTTGATCGCCGGCGTGCCCAGCGACTTGGCGACTTCATGCTGGATCCGGTTCACGATGTCCTGCGGCGTGCCGGCCGGCGCCAGCAATCCGAACCACGAGGTGGCATCGAACCCTTTCAGCCCGGCGGCCTCCTCCATGGTCGGCACGTCCGGCAGCGCCGAAGAACGCTGGCGGCTGGTCACGGCCAGGGCCTTGAGCTTGCCGGCCTTGATGTGCGCCATCGAGGAGGGCAGGTTGTCGAACATCACGTCCGAGGTGCCGGCGACCAGGTCCAGCAGCGCCGGCGCCGAGCCGCGATAGGGCAGGTGCACCATGTAGACGCCGGTCATGTTCTTGAACAGCTCGCCGGCCAGGTGGATCGAGGTGCCGTTGCCGCTGGAGGCCATGTTGACCTTGCCCGGATTGGCCTTGGCCCACTTGATGAAGTCGCGGACGTTGTTGATGCCCAGCGTCCGTGCCTTCTCGGTCTGCATGACCATCACGTTGGGCACGCCCGCCACCAGCGTGATCGGCACGAAGTCCTTGATCGGGTCGTATGCCAACTTGTCGTACAGGGCCCGGTTGATCCCGTGGGTGCCGACGGTCCCCATCAGCAGGGTGTAGCCGTCGCCGGGCGACTTCGCCACCACCTCCGCGCCCACGTTGCCGCCGGCGCCGCCCCGGTTGTCGATGATGAACGGCTGGCCAAAGGCCCTGGACAACTCGGGCGCGATCGCGCGGGCCAGGATGTCGGTGGTGCCGCCGGCCGCGAATGGCACGACGATACGCACCGGCTTGGCCGGCCAGGTTCCCTGGGCCAGAGCCGGCAGCGCCGTGGCGCCGAGGCAGGAAAAGGCGAGGGCGGCGAGCAGCCGGCGCCGGTCGTGTCGGGATTGCAGTTGCACGAGATCTCCTTCGGTGTTGAATCATGGCCGGCGGCCCTCCCGGGCGCCAGCGGTCGGTCGGGGCGATGACGCCAGCATCGCTGGTGGCAGTCGGCCCACGAAAAAGCCGCCCGGCGGGGCGGCTTGTCGGGAAACGCTATGCCACGGGCATCAATCGGCGTAGACGCCAGCCTTCTTGATGATCGGGCCCCACTTGGCGATCTCGGCGGCCACGAACTTCTTGTGCTCGGCAGGTTCGATGCGCTTGTCGGTCACCACCACGGCGCCCAGGCCTTCCTGCTTCTTGATGAATTCCGGGTCCTTCAGTGCGACCTTCAGCGCGTCGTTGATCTTCTTGAGCGCGGCGGCGGGCGTGCCCTTGGGCGCATACAGGCCGTGCCAGATCGTCACCTGGAAGTCCTTCAGGCCCAGTTCGGCGAGTGTGGGCAGGTCCTTCAGCGCCGGGGTGGTCAGCCGCTTGGCCGTGGTCACGGCATAGGCCTTGACCTTCTTGGACTCGATCTGGCCGCTGGTGTTGGTGGTCTGGTCGCACATCAGGTCGACCTGGCCGCCGATCAGGTCGGTCATGGCCGGGCCCGTTCCCTTGTACGGCACGGTCGTCATATCGAACTTCAGGGCGTCCATGAACAGCAGGCCGCACAGGTGCGAAGCCGCGCCCAGGCCGGCGTTGGCCAGATTGACCTTGCCCTTGTTGGCGTCCATCCACTTGCGCAGTTCCGCGAAGCTGTTGGCGGGCAGCGTGGGACGCGCGATCAGCGTCATCGGAACGTCGTTGACCATCCCGAGGAACTCGAAGTCGTCCAGCGTCTTGAACGGCAGGTTGCGGTACAGCGCCGGCTGCGTCGACATGCCGATGTGATGCAGCAGGATCGTGTGGCCGTCGGCCACGGCCTTGGCGACCTTGTTGGCGCCGATCGTGCCACCGGCGCCGGCGGCGTTGTCGACGACCACGTTGGCACCCAGCGGCTTGCGCATGGCCTCGGCCAGATCGCGGGCCACCCGGTCGGTGGGACCTCCGGCCGCGAACGGCACCACGATGGTGACGACCCTGTCCTTGGCGGGGAAGTCGGCGGCGTGCGCGCCGAACGCCGCGGCAGCGGCCAGCGCCAGCGGCGCCAGCGATTTGAACAGCGATTTCATGTGGGTTCCTTTTCGAGGTGACGGCTGATGCTACGGTTGTGCAGCGCACCCGTCATCGAGGGAAGTACTTACAAAGGCCCCAGGGAAAATCCGGGCAACGAGCCACGGCTGGCGGAATTAGTTCTCAGTCCGCCCGCAACTCCTGGCCTATTTGTAACTGCGGGCGTCCTCGATGACCTTGCCATCGTTGGGCAGGCTTCCCGGCGGCACCAGTTCGACCGCCGCGCGCAGCTTGGTGACGTCGCGCACCGCCTCCGCGATGCGCGCGTCCAGGCCCTGCGGCGCCGCGCTGCTTTCCACCTTGAGTGTCATGACGTCGTTGGCCATCTCGCCGCTGACGATCAGCCTGGCTTTCTTCACTTCGGGAAAACGCCGCGCGATGTCGGCGACCTGGCCCGGATGCACGAACATGCCGCGGATCTTGGTGGTCTGGTCGGCGCGTCCCATCCACCCCTTGATGCGGGCATTGGTGCGCCCGGTCGGGCAAGCGCCCGGCATGAGTGCCGAGAGATCGCCGGTGCCGAAGCGGATCAGCGGATAGTCCGGATTGAGCGTGGTCACGACCACCTCGCCGACCTCGCCCGCGGCGACCGGGTCGTCGGTGCCGGGCCGCACGATCTCCACCAGAATGCTTTCGTCGAGGACCAGGCCCTGGCGCGCCTCGGTCTCGTAGGCGATCAGGCCCACGTCGGCCGTGGCGTAGCTCTGGTAGACCATGACGCCGCGCTGCGCGAACCAGTCGACCAGCGTCGGCGGCAGCGCCTCGCCGCCGGTCATGCCCTTGCGCAGGCTGGAGACGTCGCTGCCCGCCTCCTGCGCCTTCTCGAGCAGGATGCGCAGGAAGCTGGGGGTGCCGGTGTACGCCGCGGGTCGCAGTTCCGCGATCGCCTGCAGCTGCTGCTCGGTCTGGCCGACCCCGGCCGGAAACACGGTGCAGCCGACGGCGTGAGCGCCGGACTCCATCATGAACGCTCCAGGCGTCATGTGGTAGCTGAACGCGTTGTGCACCAGGTCGCCACTGCGAAAGCCCGCTGCGAACAACGCGCGGCCGATGCGCCAGTAGTCGCGCGTGGCGCCATCGGGTTCGTAGATCGGACCGGGCGAGGAGAAGATCCGCGGCATGCCGGGGCCCCGGCGCAGCGCGGAAAAGCCGCCGAAGGGGTCGCCGGGCCGGCCCGCCTTCTGCCGCTCCAGCAACTGCGGCTTGCGCGTGACCGGCAGCCTGGCCAGCGCCTCGCGTGTCGTCACGGCGCCGGCGTCCACGCCGCCCAGGATCTCGGCCAGCGCCGAGCTGGCGCGTTGCGCATGCGTCACCTGGCGCGGCAGGGCGGCGAGCAGCTGCGCTTCGCGCTCGCCCGGGTCACGCGTTTCCAGCGCGTCAAAGTACGAGGTCATGAAAGGCTCCGAAACAAAAGAAGTGCCGGCGGATTCGACGACGCCCGCGCCGCGCGGCGGCACGGGCGCCCGACGGTCATGCCAGCCAGCGCTTGCGCCGCTTGTAGCTCTTGACGTCGCGGAAGCTCTTGCGCTCGCCGCCGCCCACGCCCAGGTAGAACTCCTTGACGTCCTCGTTGGTCGCCAGCTCGGACGCTGGGCCGTCCATGACGACGCGCCCGCTCTCCATGATGTAGCCGTAGTCGGAGTACTGCAGCGCCATGTTGGTGTTCTGCTCGGCCAGCAGGAAGGTGACGCCCTCGCGGGTGTTGAGGTCCTTCACGATGCCGAACACCTCCTCCACGATCTGCGGCGCCAGGCCCATCGACGGCTCGTCCAGCAGGACGATGCTGGGGCCGGCCATGAGCGCGCGGCCGATCGCGCACATCTGCTGCTCGCCGCCCGAGGTGTAGGCGGCCTGCGAGTCGCGCCGCGTCTTCAGCCGCGGGAAGTACGCATAAACCTTCTCAAGGCCGGTCGCCACTTCGGCCTTGCTGCGGCGCGTGTAGGCGCCGGTCAGCAGGTTTTCCTCGATGGTGAGGTGGGCGAAGCAGTGGCGGCCCTCCATCACCTGCACCACGCCGCGCTGCACCAGTTCGGCCGGCGACAGGTTCTCGATGCGCTCGCCGCGCAGCTCGATCGAGCCCTTGGTCACTTCGCCGCGCTCGCCCTTGAGCAGGTTCGACACCGCCCGCAGGGTGGTGGTCTTGCCGGCACCGTTGCCGCCGAGGATGGCCACGATGCCGCCTTCGGGCACCTGCAGCGACACGCCCTTGAGCACGAGGATCACGTGGTTGTAGATCACCTCGATGCCGTTGACGTTCAGGACAATTTTCTTCGGGTCCATAAGTGTTCGCTTTCACCAATCGAAAGGCCGGGGCCTTTCGATTGGCGGCTCCTCGGAGCCGCTGCCCCTCCCGCCCGGCGGGAGCGGGTGGGGGCGTCGGTACGGACAGCAGCGTCAGCTGCAGTCTTGAACGGCGGCGCCGTTCAAGACTGGCAGTCGGCCGGAGTGCGGCGCGTGAGCTTCTTCTCGGCCGCGTACTTGTCGGCCGCGCTCTTGATCAGCGGCTTGAGGATCTGCTCGTCGGCCTGGTACCAGTCGGACGAGAAGGACCACTTGGTGCCGTCCCAGGTGTGGATCCGTGCATAGGTCGAGCCCATGTGGTCCTGGCACGAGGTGCTGACCGGACGCATCACGCCGGCGAAGCCCAGCGCGTCCAGCCTCTTCTGGTCCAGGTTGAGGTTTTCCAGGCCCCAGCGCACCTGCTCGGCGGTCATGACCTTGCCCTTGCCGAAGCGCTCCTGCGCCCGCCGCACGGCCTCGACGCCGAGCATCGAGATGATCAGTCCGCGCATGTACAGCACCTGGCCGACTTCGTCCTTCGGACCGCTGCCCTGTCCCTTGTCGTGGACCAGCTTGAGAATGTCCTGCACCACCTTCGAGTTGCGCTCGGCGCCATGCTGCAGCGCCAGGGCGTTGTAGCCCTTGGCGCCGGCGCCGATGTCGCGCACGTCCGGCTCGGCGCCGGACCACCACACGCCGTACATCTTGTCGCGCGGATAGCCGGTGGCCTGTGCCTCCTTGAGGGCGGTGGAGTTCATCACTCCCCAGCCCCACAGGAACACGTAGTCGGGGCGGGACTGGCGCACCTGCAGCCAGGTGGCCTTCTGTTCCACGCCGGGCGCCGCCACCGGCAGCAACTGCAGTTCGAACCCGTGCGTCTTCGCGCGCTCCTGCAGCAGGGCGATCGGCTCCTTGCCGAACGGGCTGTCGTGGTAGACCAGAGCGATCCTCTTGCCCTTGAGCTTGTCCAGCCCGCCTTCCTTCTTGCCGAGGTGCTGCACCAGCACGTCCGCGCCGGTCCAGTAGCTGCCCAGGATCGGGAAGTTCCACTTGAAGACGCCGCCGTCCTGCGAAGCCGCCAGCCCGTAGCCGACCGTGATCAGGGGCATCTTGTCACCGGGCGCCTTGTCGGTCAGCGCGAAGGTGATGCCGGTGGACTGCGGGTCGAACAGGGTGTTGGTCTTGCCCTTGAGCCGCTCATAGCACTCGACGCCGCGGTCAGTCGCGTAGGCGGTCTCGCACTCCTCGAAGGTGAGCTTCACGCCGTTGATGCCGCCGTCGCGCGCGTTGACCAGCTTCAGGTAGTCCTGCTTGCCGTTGGCCCAGGGCGTGCCGTTGGGCGCATAGGCGCCGGTCCGGTAGACCAGCAACGGGAAAAACTGCTCCTTTGCCTGCGCCAGGGCGCTGGTGCTCACCGTCGCGGCGCTCGCCGCCAGCACGGCTGCCGCCATCAAGAACTTCGAAAGCTTCATGGGGTCTCCTCTTTGATGAATGAAGCGGGGTGCACAAGATGCCTCAGTGCGGGAACGGCCACAGGCGCAGCTTCTGCTTGCCGGTGGACCAGAGCTTGGCCAGGCCGTGCGGCTCCACGATCAGGAACCACACGATCAACCCGCCGAAGATCATGAACTCGGCGTGCGCCGCCGTGGCGGTGGAGATGTGGAGCCCAAAGGCGCCACCCAGCCCCGGCAGGAACTGGTTCAGGGCGATTGGCAGCACGACGATGAAGGCTGCGCCGAAGAAGCTGCCCATGATCGAGCCGAGCCCGCCGATGATGACCATGAACAGCAGCCGGAACGAGATGTCGACCGAGAAGGCGGCCGGCTCCCAGGATCCCAGGTAGATGAACGCCCACAACGCGCCGGCCACACCGACGATGAACGAGCTCACGGCGAAAGCGCTGAGCTTGGCGAACATCGGCCGGATGCCGATCACGGCGGCGGCCACGTCCATGTCGCGGATGGCCATCCATTCGCGCCCGATGGCGCTGCGCACCAGGTTCTTGGTCAGCAGGGCGATCACCACCAGCAGGCTCAGGCAGAACAGGTACTTGGCGACCGGCGTATCGATCGGAGCGCCGAACACCTGCAGCCCTGCCACCGAAACCGAACCCGACGAGGAGTCGTTGGTGAACCACTTGATCCGCAGGAACATCCAGTCGCTGAAGAACTGGGCCGCCAGCGTGGCGACGGCCAGGTACAACCCCTTGACGCGCAGGCTCGGCAGACCGAACAGGATGCCGAACGCGGTGGCGCACAGCCCGCCGAGCACGATCGCCGGCACCAGCGGCATGCCGGGCACGCGCACGAAGAAGTTGTACGCCGCGTACGCGCCCACGGCCATGAAAGCGCCCGAGCCGAGCGAGATCTGGCCGCAGTAGCCGACCAGCACGTTCACCCCGAGCGCCGCCAGCGACATGATCACGAACGGGATCAGGATCGCGCGGAACAGGTATTCGTCGGCCAGGAACGGGACCGCAAGAAACGCGAAGGCGATGATCCCCAGAATGGCATAGCGGTCCTGCGTGATGCCGAAGATCTGCTGGTCCTGGCGGTAGCTGGTCTTGAACTGGCCGTTTTCCCGGTAAAGCATGGCGGCTCCTCAGACCCGATCAATGATCTTTTCACCGAACAGGCCTTGCGGCCGGATCAGCAGGAACCCGAGGGCGAGGACGTAGGCGAACCAGATCTCGATGCCGCCGCCCACGTAGTGGCCCAGGTAGACCTCCGACAGCTTCTCGCCAACGCCGATGATCAGGCCGCCGACGATCGCGCCGGGGACCGACGTGAGGCCGCCCAGGATCACCACCGGCAGCGCCCGCAGCGCCACCGTGGTCAGCGAGAACTGCACGCCCAGCTTGCTGCCCCAGATCATGCCCGCGACCAGCGCCACGACGCCGGCGACGCACCAGACGATCACCCAGATCCGGTTGAGCGGAATGCCGATCGACTGCGCCGCCTGGTGGTCGTCGGCGACGGCGCGCAGGGCGCGGCCGGTCCCCGTTTTCTGGAAGAACACGCTCAGGCCCGCCACCAGCACGGCGGCGATCAGCGCCGCGTACAGGTCTTCCTTGTTGATCAGGATGCCGCCCTGGAACAGGGACTCGAACGCCATGATCGGTTCCTTGGGCATGCCGATGTCGATCTTGTAGATGTCGCTGCCGAAGATGCCCTGGCCCAGCCCCTCCAGGAAGTACGCGATGCCCAGGGTGGCCATCAGCAGCGTGGCGGCCTCCTGGTTGACCAGGTGGCGCAGGACCAGCCGTTCGACGATCCAGGCCACCACGAACATGACGGCGCCGGCCGCCGCGAACGCCGCCAGATTGGCGAGCACGACGTTGTTGATCCCGGTGTAGGCCGGGAACCATTCGGCGAAGCGCGCCATCGCGAGCGCCGCGAACAGCACCATCGCGCCCTGCGCGAAGTTGAAGACGCCGGAGGCCTTGAAGATCAGCACGAAGCCCAGTGCCACCAGCGAATACAGCATGCCGGCCATCAGGCCGCCGAGCACCGTTTCCAGAAAGAATCCCATTGCGCTTCCTCAGTGCGAAGTGCCAAGGTAGGCCTTGATCACGTCCGGGTTGTTGCGGACCTCCTCGGGCGGGCCGTCGCCGATCTTCTTGCCGTAGTCGAGGACGACCACCCGGTCGCTGATGTCCATCACCACGCCCATGTCGTGCTCGATCAGGACCACGGTGGTGCCGAATTCGTCGTTGACGTCCAGCACGAACCGGCACATGTCCTGCTTTTCCTCCAGGTTCATGCCCGCCATCGGCTCGTCCAGCAGCAGCAGCTGCGGCTCCATCGCCAGCGCGCGCCCCAGGTCCACCCGCTTTTGCAGGCCGTAGGGCAGCTGGCCGACCGGGGTCTTGCGGTAGGCCTGGATTTCCAGGAAGTCGATGATGTGCTCGACGAACTCGCGGTGCCGGATCTCCTCGCGCTCGGCCGGGCCGATGCGCAGCGCCTGCAGCAGCAGGTTGCTCCTGATGCGCAGGTTGCGGCCGGTCATGATGTTGTCCAGCACGCTCATGCCCTTGAACAGCGCCAGGTTCTGGAAGGTGCGCGCCACGCCCATCCGTGCCACCTGGTGGCTGTTCATGTGCCTGAAGGTCTGGCCGCGGAAGGTGATCGAGCCCTGCTGCGGCTGGTACACGCCGTTGATGCAGTTGAGCATGGAGCTCTTGCCGGCGCCGTTGGGGCCGATGATGGCGCGGATCTCGTGCTCCCTCACGTTGAACGAAATGTCGGACAGCGCCTTGACGCCGCCGAAGCTCAGCGAGATGCTCTGGACGTCCATGATCACCTCGCCCGTATGGCGGCCGGGGGCGATCGGCTGGTTGGCGCTGGTCTGCTCCACCAGCCGCGCCGCCATTGCGGGCGGGACGGCTTCGACGGGCTCGGTGCGCAAGCTGATGCTGCTCATTGACTCTCCTCGGGCCGGCGCGCCGTGCGGCACGCGTCGGCGTGGCTCATGCTGCCGCCTTCAACGGCTCGAACAGTCGGGTGTCGACCATGCGCAGGGTGGCGCTCACCGAGCCGCTGCGGCCGTCCTCGAACTTCACCTGCGTCTCGATGTACTGCTCGGTCTTCCCGCCGTACAGCGCGTCCACCAGCACCTGGTACCTCTCGGCGATGAAGCCGCGCCGGACCTTGTTGGTGCGGGTCAGTTCGCCGTCGTCGGCGTCGAGCTCCTTGTGCAGGATCAGGAAGCGGCTGATCTGCGAACCGGCCAGCCGTTCGTCGGCGGCCAGGTCGGCGTTGACCTTCTCGACGCATTCCTTGATCAACTGGTAGACCTCCGGCTTTTGCGAGAGATCGGGGTAGCCCGCGTAGGGCAGGTTGCGGCGCTCGGCCCAGTTGCCGACGGCGTCGAAATCGATGTTGACCATCACGCAGACGCGGTCGCGGCCGTCGCCGTAGGCCACGGCTTCCTTGATGTACGGGAAGAACTTCAGCTTGTTCTCGACGTACTTGGGCGCGAACATGGCGCCGTCGTGGGCGCCGCCCTTGATGCGGCCGACGTCCTTGACCCGGTCGATGATCTTCAGGTGGCCGCTGGCGTCGATGAAGCCGGCGTCGCTGGTGTGGTACCAGCCGTCGGCCGTCAGCACCTCGGCCGTCGCCTGCGGGTTCTTGTAGTACTCCTTGAGCAGGCCGCGCGAGCGCACCAGCACCTCGCCGTTCTCGGCGACCCGGATCTCGACCCCAGAGATCGGGATGCCCACCGTGTCGGGCTTGACCTGGTCGTCGGGCTGCAGGCACACGAACACGGCGGTCTCGGTGGAGCCGTACAGCTGCTTGAGGTTGATGCCGATCGAGCGGTAGAACGTGAACAGGTCGGGTCCGATCGCCTCGCCCGCGGTGTACGCGACCCGTACCCGCGAGAATCCGAGGGTGTTGCGCAGGGGGCCGTATACGAACGCATTGCCCAACGCGTACTGCAGCCGCGCCAGCAGTCCCACCGACCGGTGTTCCTTGAGCGCCGGGCCGACGTGCCGGGCGACCTTCATGAAGTGGTGGAACATCCGGCGCTTGAGCCAACCGGCGTCCTCCATCCGGATCGTCACGCTGGTGAGCAGGCCCTCGAAGATGCGGGGCGGCGCGAAGTAGTAGGTCGGCCCGATTTCCTTCAGGTCGATGCTGACGGTGCCGGACGACTCGGGGCAGTTGACCACGTAGCCGCAGGCCAGCCACTGTGCGTAGCTGAAGATGTTCTGGCCGATCCAGGCCGGCGGGAGGTAGGCCAGCACTTCCTCGCGGTGCGTCAGCCGGTCGAACTCGGCGCCGGCGTGGGCACGGTCCAGCAGGCTGCGGTGGGTGTGCACCACGCCCTTCGGATTGCCGGTGGTGCCCGAGGTGAAGAACATCGCCGCGACATCGTCGGGCATTGCCTTGTCGACTTCGCCGCGGAAGAAGGCGGGGTCCAGCTGCGCGAAGGCGCGGCCCTCCTCGATCAGGTCGTCCAGCGATGCGAGCCCCGGCTCGCTGTACTTGCGCAGGCCGCGCGGGTCGTCGAAATAGATGGCCTCCAGCTGCGGACACTGGGACCGGATTTCCATCAGCTTGTCGACCTGCTCCTGGTCCTCGGCGAACGCGAACCGCACCTGCGCGTTGTTGACCGGGAAGACGCATTCGGCCGCGACCGCGTCCTGGTACAGAGGGATCGGCACCGCGCCCAGCGACTGCGCGGCCAGCATCGTCGCGTACAGCCGCGGCCGGTTCGCGCCGATCACGATCAGGTGGTCACCGCTCACCAGGCCGGCGCTGTGCAGCCCGCAGGCGACCTGCTCGACCAGCTGCGCCAGCCGCGACCAGCTGTGGGTCTGCCAGATGCCGTATTCCTTCTCGCGGATCGCCGCGTCGTGGGGGCGCTCCGCCGCATGCCGCAGCAGCAGTCGCGGGAACGTCGTCTCCATGTGTTTGTCCTTGCTTGCGGGCCTGAGTCCAGCGCATACTAGGACTGACTTTGACGTCCTTTTGTCTTTGCGACGACATTCCTAGGGAATGTCCTCATAGGAGCTGTCCGGAGCACGACAGCACGCCGCGGGCACGGAAGGCACGTCGCAACGTCTCACGATGGCCAACGAGCTCACCTTGCACCAGCGGCGCCGCGACCCGACGCCAGGGGAGCTCGCGAGCATCCCCTGGCTGAACGTGGTCAGCCCCGAACATCGCCGGCAGGCGGTGGCGCAGCTGAAGGTGACCGACGCCATGGCGGGTGACTACGTGTGCCGCGTCGGCCGGCCGGTGACCTACTGGTTCGGAGTGATCGAGGGACTGCTCAAGATGAGCACCGACAACGCGCAAGGCCAGACCATGACCTTCACCGGCATGCCGCCGGGCGGCTGGTTCGGCGAAGGCACCGCCCTCAAGCGCGAGAGCTACCGCTACAACATCCAGGCCCTGCGCCGCAGCATCGTCGCCGGGCTGCCAGTGGACACGTTCCATTGGCTGCTTGATCACTCGATCGGTTTCAACCGGTTCGTGATGAATCAGTTGAACGAACGGCTGGCGCAGTTCATCGCCGCGCGCGAGATCGATCGCCTGAACAATCCCGACTTGCGGGTGGCGCGCAGCCTGGCCGCGCTGTTCAATCCGGTGCTGTACCCGGGCGTTGGCGAGGTGCTGCGGATCACGCAGCAGGAGCTGGCCTACCTGGTGGGCCTCTCGCGCCAGCGCGTCAACGAGGCCTTGTCGGCGCTGCAGGCGCAGGCCACCATCCGGGTGGAGTACGGCGGCTTGCGTATCCTGGACCTGGAGGCGCTGCGCTCCAGCGTGGTCTCGCGGGTAGCATAGGGCCGATGCCCGAGCCCGCCGCGCCGACCACCCGCCTCAACAAACGCATGGCCGAACTGGGCCTGTGCTCGCGCCGCGAGGCCGACGAGTGGATCGCCAGGGGCTGGGTGCGCGTCAACGGACAGCCGGCGCCCATGGGCTTGCAGGTCGGGCCGGCCGATCGCATCGACATCGACCCGCGTGCGCGGGGCCAGCAGCGTGAGCAGGTGACGATCCTGCTGCACAAGCCCGTGGGCTACGTCAGCGGCCAGGCAGAGGACGGCCATCAGCCGGCCGTCACCCTGGTGCAGGCGCGCAGCCATTGGAAGGGCGACGGCTCCAGGCAGCGCTTCGCGCCGCAGCAGTTGCGCGGCCTCGCGCCGGCCGGCCGCCTGGACATCGACTCGACCGGCCTGCTGGTGCTGACGCAGGACGGGCGCGTGGCCCGCCAGTTGATCGGCGAGGACAGCGAGGTCGAGAAGGAATACCTGGTGCGGGTCAGTTACGGCGCCGCGCTGGCCGATGTGCAGGCGGCGTTTCCCGCCGCCCAGCTGGCGCGGCTGCGCCACGGCCTCAGCCTGGACGGCAAGCCGCTCAAGCCGGCGCAGGTGGACTGGCAGAACCCCGAGCAATTGCGTTTCGTCCTGACCGAAGGCAAGAAGCGGCAGATCCGCCGCATGTGCGAGCTGGTGGGACTGAAGGTCACCGGCTTGAAACGCATTCGCATCGGGCGAGTGGTGCTGGGACAGTTGCCGCTGGGGCAGTGGCGGTATCTGGGCGAGCGGGAATCGTTTTAGAGCCTGCAACGTTGTCAGCACGAAGCCTTGATCGGGATCGTTGATCTGCGTCATGACGGTCGATGGTCCGCCTAGGAGCTTTGCCTATCGGCCTGCGCACATTTCCTAAGATGCGCCGACCCATTCCCTACGCGAAAAACCTGGTGCGACCTATTCTGAAAGCAGAGGGGTTGCCCGGGTTTGCGAGCCTGATGCCAATCAGGGACCGCGGGCGCATTCGATGGCTGGCGGTCTTTCTTGCGCAGGGCGGGTGCGGCTTGGGAGCGTGCTCGCCGTGGCGGCAGCCTTGCTGGGCGTGCCAGCCGCCGCTGTCGCCGAAACAGGCGGCCAGCGAACCAGCGTACTTGTGACCGCGACGGTCCTCAAACACGCATCGCTGCAGATCCTGGCGCAGCCGGCGGCGGTGGTGATTACGGCCGCGGACATCGAGCGCGGACAGGTCGACGTGCCGGCGCCAGTCCATGTGGCGGTACGAAGCAACAGCGGCGGTTCCATGCTGGAGTTCGTCAGTGATGGAAACTTCATGCGGCGCATCGTCGTGTCCGGGGCCGGCCGCGACGTCGAGCTAAGCCCATCAGGAGGCTTGGTGACGACAATGCATGCGACCGGCGGCATATCCCATCTCGCGCTGACGTTCCGTTTCATCCTGTCCGAGGCCGCGCAGGCAGGCACCTATCCCTGGCCGATGCGGCTATCGGTGCTCCCGCTGTAGCCTTCAGGGCCTGACGCGGCAGCTCACGCTGCCGAGGTCCACGAACGTTTCGTCGCTCTCCTGGATGACGAGTTCGAATGTGCATTGCTTGCCGTCGACGCCGACGCCGACCGTGGCGCCGTAGCTGCCCGGCTTGAGATTCTCTAAATAGAACTCGCCGTCGCGGCCGGTCTGCAGCGGAAGGGACTGCCCGTCGACCTGCACGCTACCTTCCGCGAACTCGAGTGGGGTCGGCGCGCCGCCCGTTGTGGCCTGCAGCCTGCCGCTGAAGGCGCGCAATCTGCTGGCCTGAAACTCCACCAGGGCACCGCTGCGAAAGGCCGGTGAGATCCTGCGCGAGATGCTGCCCAGCGAATAGTCGATCGGGACCGTTTCCGGTGCCACGGAGATCTCATTTTCGAAGTGGGCATTCAGCGCGGGCACGAACAACTTCCCCGTCGCATCGGTATCACCGATTCGTTGTCCGTTCACCAGCACGCCAACGCCGGCCAGGCCTTGCACCTTCACCAATCCGAAGCTGCCGGTGACGGGCCGCCCGAACGCGACGCTGCCGCCGACGATGCCGATGCCTCCGGCTGCGGACATCCGATATTCGTCATGGACCACGCCGGCCTGGTCGCGCTCGCGGCTCAAATCGGCGCGAAAGACCGCTGCGGGCGCGTTGTACTGGACGGTGCCCTTTGCCTGGACGCTGCCCCCCTGGACGTTGGCCCATCGGTCGGCAGCCAGCACGAAGCCCAGCCCCTCGCCGGCCGGCTGCTGCTTGACGAACTGGACCGTCTGCATGTCCGAGCCTCGCTCGCCGCGATAACTCGTCGCCGCGGTATACGGGCCGCCGAGAAAGACGGTCACGTTCACGTACACCTCGTTGCGGCTGCCACGGGATCCATCCTTGATATGGCTGAGGCTGGCGTTGAGCGCGGCGCGGCCGGGCACGAGCGACGTGCTGAAGCTCAGGGTGCTGGCACGCCGGTTTTCCAGAACGGACACCGCGAAGGGCTGGGTGGGCGACGGTTGCGCGGATGCGAGGCCGCTGCGCCCGAGGAACATTGCATGGCTGAAAGACGCGCTGCCGCGCGGCCCCAGGCGGCGGCTGGCGCTGAAGCTGCCCTCGTACCTGCGGTTGGTGACGGAGACGGGATCTCCCAGAGAGGCATACCACCTGGAGTCATGCCGCAGCCCAAAGCCGTAGCTCCAGTCTCTCGTCTGATAGGTGTACGAGGCGAACCCGGCCGTGCCGCGCCGGCCGGCGATCGAACTGGCCGCCAGTGCTACGCTCGCCACGCCGGCGCTACCGAGCACGATGGTTGCCAGCGGTCCGCCGTTCACCAGTTCCCGCGTGCCTTGCGCCCGCAGCCCGAGGGTCAGGCCTTCGGTCGTGCCGTAGCGGTGAAAGACGCTGAACGCACCCGGACCGTACTGCGCGTTCTCCTCGCCGTATCCGCGCCGCAGCGCACCGAGGTCGTAGCTGTATTCATGCACTCCCTGGCGCAGCGGCTGGTCGCTGAAATAGAACGAGTAGGTGTATTGCTGTACTCTGCCGAACGCGTCGCGCAGCACCAGTTGCACGTTGCGGGCGCCGCCGTAAGCGATCAGATCGCGCAGTTCGAACTCACCTGGCTTCAGCCGCTCCGTGCGCACGCGCTGCCCGTCGATGTACACCTCGAGATCGCTGGGCAATGCCACATTCCCGGTCACGGTCTGCGTCGGGTAGTGGATGAAGTCTGGGTTGAGGCCGAAAAATTTCGATACGCTGAGTCCGCCGAGATTCACTCCGGTGCTCAGATCACGCGTGGGGGTGAAAAAGTCGCCAACGATCACACGCCTGAGGCTCTCGCGATCGTCATGCGTGACGCTGCTCATGAGGCGAACGAACCTGCGCCGGCCGTCGAGGTCCTTCACTACCGTGCTGCCCTCGGTCAGGAACAGGAAGCGGCCCCAGCGCCAGCCCGCTTCGCCAGCGAAGCCGGGTCGCGACAGGCTGCCCGACACGCTCGTGGCGTTCAGCGCGTAGTTCACGAACAGGCTATTGCCTGTGGACTCCGCCACCGCAGGTCGGGCCCGCAGGTTCGCCATGGCGAGCGATTGGCGCGTCAGCAACTGCGGCTCGGCGGTAATGCTCAATGCGAGTCGCGTCTCGTCGAATTCGAAGGTCACTCCGCGCATGCCACGCAGCGAAACGTATGGCTCGCCTTCGATCACGACCGGCGGGCCCAACGGTTCCCGGAAACCCATCGCGCGCAGATCCTGGATCTTCAGGAAGAAATCGTCATCCGCCGTACGTTCGACGAACACGTCGCCCCTGCTCTGCGTATTCAGCATCATCCGCAGCACCATGGCCTCGCGTGTCGCGACCCTGGCGGCCGCGGATGGGGGATCCGCGCATACGCCTGCTGCCGGCAACGCGCCGAGACAGAGCAGCAGGATGCCAGCGCCGCCGCCGCGCTTCATGCGGGGCCGCACATGGCAGGGGACACGTGCAACTGCTGCCCTGCGGTCCGACGGTCGGACTTGATCTCCACGGCGATGGAGGCGAGCCTGCTGCACCGGTCCGGCGGAATCACCGTACGGTATGCCTTGGTTGCACCGGCCAGCAGGTAGCGGTCGGCCAGCGAGAGACTGTGCACCTCTTGCCCCGCCGCATCAGTACCCTTGACATGAATACCCTGAATCACTTGGTGGCGATTGCCGGTGTTCGTGGCCACCACGGTCAATTCGCCTTGCCTGAGCGTGGGCTCGGAGAGCTGCAAGCCGTCCTGAGGCTGCACCGGAGCGACGAAGATGGGCGCGCCGAAGCGGATCAGCACGTTGATCTGAGCGCCCGTCCCCTCGCGGGCGCGCACGTTGCCTGGCAGTTCCTCGATGAACAGCCGATAGGTCTTCTCGATCGCCGCACCAGGGCGCTTGATGCCGACACGAACGACCCGCTCCTGGCCCGGCTCCACCGTCATGAGCTTCGGGAAGAACACGAGATCGGCCGTGTCCAGATACTGATCCCTGCCCTGCGTGTCCTGTGTCCATTCCTTGGCCTGCACCTGGAAGCCGAGCGGATGGTCGCCCTCGTTGCGGACCTCCAGCGCGCCGCTTCTGGCGCCGGATCCGAGCTCGAGGCGCACCGGGTTGACCGCGAATTCGCCGGCCAGCGCGGGCGTGGCCGCGAGCAGCAGGCTGCACAGCGCGCGAAACGCGGAGCCACGGCAACTGCTGACCATGGCTCAGGGGGTGACCGTGACGATCAGGACGTCGCGGTAGGTGCCAGCCACCGCATCCATGTACGCGTTGGGCTGCAGCGTGCCGGTGAAAGTGGCCGGCTTGTACGCTCCAACACCGGGCCCGGCGGCCGTGCCAGGGCTGAACGAGGGGGTGGTGAGCGAATACGCGATCAGTTCGGTACCGCCGTCCCTGATCATCGTCCGGTTCATCCGTTGCCCGTTATCCACGGTGACGACCATCGTCTGGCCACTCGGGCAGTCGCCGACCCGTACGGTGGCCGTGGCCGTGACGAACCCTCCGGCGCTCGGATCGATTGTCCCGAAGTTGAGGCCCGTGGTGCCCGTGCTGTCGAAAGCGCATCCAGCCGGGGTCCCACCGCCGCCAGGGGGGCCCCCGCCGCCCGGAGGGCCGCCGGCACCCTGGCTATGAGCCGGCGGGTTGAATGCGGCGAGCAGCGCGAGCGCTGCCACGGAAATGCAGGGAAATGCGCTTGTCATGACAGCTCGAACCGCCGGCCGTTATGGGGCGCACTATCGATGACCTCCAGTCACGACCGACTAATGCTCAGTAATTGATCGACAGCGTTACGGTGTCGGAGTAAGAGCCCGCCTGCGCGTCCTGCGCGTCCGTGAGGGCGACGGACGCCGTGCCAACAACCTTGGCGCTTCCGGCCGTGCTGAAACCTGTGCCCGCGGCGGCTGAGCCGAGCGAGAAGGTGTACGGAATCGTCTTGGTGCCGTCGGTGAGCGTGGTGCCGCCGCTGCCGATCGTCACCGTCGGTACTGTGCCCGTAGTGCACTTGTAGGTGATGTCGCTCGTGCCGGTCACGGCGGCAGACACGGTCGACGGGTCGATGGTGCCCAGCGGGATCGCTGCCATGGTCGCTGCCTTGAACTGGCAGACCGCACTGATGGTGGCCGTCACCTGGACGGTTGTATTGCCTGCTGCCAGCACGGAGCCGCTCGTGGCGAACAGCACGGCCGCGGTCATGGCGCGGGCGAGGTGGTGTGTGGTCATTGATGTCTCCGAGGTGGGGCGGGAGCCCGTGTGGCGCGACAAAGATGTATCAAAAAGAAATCTATACGTTTTGATTGTATTGGGGAGTTTCCTTGCGGCTAGGGAAATTGCCTAACCTGTGTGGGAAATACGTCACGCAAGGCGAGGAGGCGCCGCCGATCGCGCAACCCTATGTCCCACGACGGCACTTGCAGCCGTCCGGGCACCAAGGTGGTGCGGCGACGGGGTGCGACCGGTTTAGTACGTCAGCGTCAGGGTGTGCGTATTGGTGCCGGAACAGGTGCCGGTGCCACACTGCCCCGCTTGGCCGGCTGGAATGTTGCCCGTGATCGAGAGCAGCTGCTGCATCCCGGTCCCGACCCCGCCGGCCGGTACGCTCAGGGCGTAATTGAGGCCCGCCATCACACCGAAGTTGGCGTCCAGCGCGAGCGTGTAGGAAAGATAGCTCGTGCAGGTCACACCGAATGTCGTGTTGCCGGTCGTTGCGCCAGCGAAGGCGACATAGACCCCCAAGTCCACCATTCCTGGCGGCGTGCTGATGACGCACTGTGCTGGCGTGCTGATGGCCACGGAAAAGCTGGCGGTGGCACTCTGCTGGGTCTTGTTGGTATTGCCGTAGGTGAGCGTCACCGCCACCAAGTCGGCGTAGGTGCCCGCGGCGAGGCCAGTCTGGCCGCCCGGAATGCAGGCCCAGAAGTCGAACGTCATGCTCGCAGACAGCGCGCCGGCGAAGTTCAGCGGTCCCTGGAAGTATGTGTTGTTGCCAGTATCGCGCCAACGCGTTGCGCACATGCTGTCGCGGTACAGGTCGTAGGACGCCGTCTGCGTGCCCAACCGCGCGTAGTTGCCTTGGCCGGTGGAATTGGCGCCGTTGCCGGCCGTCAGCACGAAATCGAGCGTAGCGCTGTCCCCCGCAGCGCGGAGGCAGGACACAGTTACGCTGCTCTGGAGCACTTTGCTTGAGGCCGCCAATGGGTCGTAAGCGGCACCGATCGCAGCGGGAGTGACATTGCAGTTATACAGTGCATGCGCCGGTGCCGCAATCAGCAGGCACCAAGCCAGGAGCAACATGAGGTGGAGCTTCGTCTTCATCTCGCAACTCCTGTGCAAAGCAGCGGGCCGATCCGCTCGATCTCGTCCTGCGATTGGGCGCGCAAGAACACGTCCAGCCGGCATTCCCGGTTGTTCCATGCCATCCGCAGGCGATTCACCCCCGTCGTCTGGAGGCCGGTCACGAACGCCTGTCCGCCCCGGGCGACGTAGAACTCGGCCTTGTCTCCCTCGATGCGCACCACGGCGCCGGCGGGGGCAACTTCGCCATCGTCGAACACGATCTTCAGCAGTGCACCGTGACCGCTGCGCACGGGAAACACGACCTTCACGCCGCTACGCCAACCGGGAACGACGGCTTGCTCGATCGAATCGATTTCCGCGCTGATCGGCAGCTCGGTGGGGTCCAGGCGGATGGAGTTGTTCTGGTAGGGCGCCATGCGCGGGACCAGCGCGATCCCGCCGGCGTCCGTGCGCGACAGCACGTTGCTTCCCAGTCCGATGCCGACGTTGCCGTAGCCCTTGACTTCGGCCACGGCAAAGCTGCTGTCCAGGCGCCGCGTGGCGAAGAAATGACCGTCGGCCACGATCAAGCCGCCAACGGCTCCGATCCGCAGCGCGCTCTGGTTCTCGCCGACGCTCAGGTCGCCCGATGCGAAGCCATATCGTCCCGAGTAGTAGGCGCCACCTTCGGCGCGGGCCTGCCCTTGCTGCCGGCCCGCAAGCGTGCGCCAAGCCCAACCGCTGTCGAGCGGCGAACTCTGCGTGGCCGTCACGTGGAGGTCCTGCCGGCCGTCGCGGGTCACCGCGGAGCCGCTCATGACGCGCCCGCCGTCGAGCGGCACCACCAGCGTTACCCCGACGAAACTGCCGCGCGCGCCGTCGAGCGCGCGGCTGGCGGTAACAGTGAGGCTGCTGCTCTGGCCGATGCGCATCGAATGATTGGCCGACAGGGTGACGACGCGTTCGCTGTCGAAACGCCGGACGCTGGCGAATCCCAGGCCGAACGTTCCGAGCAGTTCGGTGCTGTAGCTCAAGTTGCCGGCGATCTGCAGCTTGGTGGCGGTGGCACGCACGTCCTCGCCAAGCTGCCGGAAGCTCGAGGAGGCGCCCTGGACCTGCAGGAAAGCACCACTGCGCAGCGTCTGTCGCTCGAAACCGAGCACCCAGAGGCGTCCCGAGGCGCCCGAGCCGTCTCGGCTGAGTGCGACGGCGGCCTTGCCCAGCACGTGCCAGGGCAGCCCGACGACCGCGCCCAGGCCCGCATCGCGCGACCGGCGCGACACCTCCGCCCTGCCTTCCAGGGTCAGGCCGTTGGTGACGCCGCGGCGCCAGATGCCGCTCGCGAAGCGACTCCGGTAAACGTCGCGCTCGAGGCCCAGGTCGTAGCGCAGCGCTCCCGCCTCGACGCTCCAGTCGTTCAACCCCCTGGCGAGCAACTCGCTTGCTGTGAAGAACGGCTGCGTGATGACGGTCTCGCGGCCCAGCAGATCCCGCACCACCAGGCGGGCGTCGCCGCCGCCGGTGAGCGCGGGCAGGTTGTCGATGGCGAACGGCCCGGACGGCACGCTGGACACCTGCCGGAGCACGTCGTTCACGTAGAGCTCGACCGTCGACGGCGCCGAGGACACGCCGCTGAGCACCGGCAGCGGCTGGCTGATGAAGCCCGGTGTCAGCGCGAAGTTGGTACCCCACTGCGCCCCGCCGAAGTAGACGCTGCGGCCCCACATGCCGGCGCGGGTGCTGGCATCGCCCAGCCGCAGGGTCTGGTTGCGTGCCGGCAGGTCGCGGGTGAAAGTGGTTTCCAGCCGCATCCAGCCGGGGCGCGCGGCCGACAGGCTTTGGTTGGTGAGATTGCGGCCGGCGACGCTCGTCGTGAGGACGCCCCAGTCGTTCGAGAGGCCGAGTTCGCCGAGCATGCCCATGTCACGCGTCGTCGGGCCATGGCGCGGCGCGAGCGTGGTGTGGCTCAGGTCGTAGTTGAGGAACGCGCTCGGCATGGCCGGGCTGAGTACCGGTCGCTTGTGCACTTCCGCCGTCAGCCGGGTGGCGGCGAATGCCTGTGGCGAAAACGTCAGGTCCACCGACTGGTTGCCGAAGTTCACTTTGGCGCCGTACCCTGGAATACCGGCCAGCGGCAGGTAGTCCGTCCCCCGGTAATCGAACGCGGCGGCATCCGGATCCGCCCGCAGGCGCCACTCGTCGAAGGCATCGCGCGGGGCATACAGCGCGCCCAGTCGCTCGATCAGCAGCCAGGTCCCCCCCTTGGCGCCGTTGACGGTCACCTCCAGCGGCAGCAGCCGCTCCGTCGCGGCCCCGGTGCCGGCCTGCAGGGCGGCGGCGGGCGGCGGCGCGGTGAGGGGGGGCGGCGTCTGCGCGACAGCGTTGCTGCAGAGCGCGACCGTGGCGGCCAGGGAGCACCATGCGATCGATCGCGTGCCGGTCCCGGCAGTCCACGCTGGCGACGGCTGGTTGCGCGCCACGGCGGCTCCCTACTCGCCGATCGTCACGTCGAAACTTTGCGTCCTGCCGTCGTCCAGCGTCACCGCGAGCCTGGCCTTGCCGGCAGCGATGCTGCCCTCCTTGCGCTTGAGGTCGAAGCCGCGCTTGACCGAAGGCAGCAGATAGCCGCCGCTGTCGCGGCTGGCCAGCGCCTGTCCGGTGTCGCTGGTGAGGACGAACTCGCGAACTTGCGCGTAGGCGCTACCGGAGTTCTCGCACTCGGCTCGCACCAGGTCGGTGGCCGACCGTAGCGCCGTACAGTTCAGCTGGCGCTTGGCTGAAGGCGGCGTGACGAACACCGGCAGCGAAAATGCCAGCGCGATCTGCAGTTGCAGTTGCTTGTCGACCGGCTTGGCCTCGGGCACTTCTCGCACGACGAGGCGGTAGGTGAGTTGCTCCTGCGTCGGCCGGGGGCGCAACATCGCGAGCCGCACGACCTGCCGTGACCGCGGTGCCAGCTTCATGATCGGTGGCGCGAGGATGAGGTCGTCCGTCGGCGTCAACTCGTCTTCGCCGCCGGGGTTCTGCTTCCAGAGGAACACCTCGGCTTGCATGACCAGTTCATCGTCACCTTCGTTGTTGACGGTGATGGCGACTGCCCGGTCGCGCGGCACCATGAAGATGCGCACCGGCGTGACCGAGAAGACGCCGGCATTGGCGGCGCTGGTGCCCGCGAACATCGCTGCGGCACTGAAAGCGGCAAGCACCGTGCACAAGTGACGAATGGCACTGACCATGGTTTCAAAGTGTAAAAGTGGCCCGCGCGAATTGTAGAGCTCACCAACCGACCGTCATTTCCACATAAGGCGTGCCGCGTGCGCTCAACACCCGGAAAGCGGTCGTGGTCCCTACGCCGGCATAACTGTCTACGGTGGTGGAAAGCTCGTCCTTGGTGATGTACGTCAGCACGCGATAGCCTTCCTCGGCCGCCCGGCTGGGGGCGGGGCCGGCGGGAGTAACCGGCTCCGCCGGTTGGACGGCACATAGCACCGTGAGGTAGGCGCCGACGACGCTCTGCCCGCTGCCGGTGCGGCACCTGCCGGTTTCGCTCTGGCTGGGTGAGGCGAGTCGGACGCTGACGGCGAAGTCGGCGCTCGCCTGGACGGCCTGCCCCGGCAGTGCCCAGCCTGCGAGCGCCAGTGCGGCAACGAAGGCCGTCATCGCCGCGAGCCGTGCGTGCAGCCTGGCAACGTCATGGATTGGGTCGGCCTGGTGACCGCGAGGCGGGCAGCGCATAGGCACCATGACTCTGCGGCGACCCCTGGGCCGATCGGCGCGATCAGTAGGTGACGGTCAACGTGCGGATCCCGGTCGTCGCGGCGCCGTTACAGGCGGCAGCAGTGGCGGCTCCAGCGCCGCACGCGCCCGCTTGGCCCTGCGGCATCGTCCCGGTCACCGTCACCGTGACGAGGTCTGCCGAACCGGTCCCGGTTGCGTTTGCAGCAGCCGCCGTCCCGCCAGTCGTCAAGGCGGAGGCAGCGGCCAACGAATAATTGAGCCCCGCCAGCACGCCATAGCTGCTGCCATCGAACGAGAAGCTGGTCGGCAACAGCCCACGCGTGCAGTTGAAGGTCAGGCCGACGGTGCCGGTGGCGTCCGTGCCCTGGAACGCGGTGTACGAGGTGAAATCCAGCGTTGGCGTGCCGACGTTGGCGGTGCAGCGGCCGGCAAGTTGCACGGTGACATTGAAGTTGCTGGTAACCGTTTGGGGGAGGGCGTGGGCGGCCGGGATCGAACTGACTCCCATGAGCGCCGCGAGTGTGGAGGCGAGGACGCGTTTCATGGACTGTGCTCCTGAAGGTGAAGTATTAGCCTGCGTAGGCCGGCGACGTAAACCGGCTTAGGGATGTTTCCTAGCAGGTCGGCTGAACGATACGACTTCATGGATATTGTTTCAAATAGTTACATCGGTAACTGCATCAGAAAACACCGGCGCGCGCGCAAAAGTTCACGAAAACAACACAGTTCCGCAAATGCGGGCGAGGTTGCCGCCGGGCCCTTGTTACAGCGAAGGCGCCTCAGGGCGGCGCCGGGGTCAGAACGTGACGGTGACCTCGGGCGCCTGCCTGGGCTGGATGGCGCCGGGCGCCGCAGGGTTTGCCTCTCGCGCGGGCGCTGCAGGCGCTGCCGGGGGACCGTGCGGGCACTCGATCTGGATGGTCGCTCCCAGTGACTGGATGGGACGCCCGTCACGGCACAGTTGGTCTGCGGAAAGAGGTTTGACGACGGTGTGCAGGGTGACGGCCACCGCAAACGCTGCATTGACCTGTTGTTCGCTGGCCCAGACCCCGGCCGTTCCCAGCAGTCCCAGACCCAGGACCAGCGACCGCCAGCCAAGGGCGCCGCACCCCCGCAAGCAAAAGCCTGCCAGCGAAAATGCGTGTGTGAAAAAGTTCACGCTTCATACTATGGACGTCACGTTTTGGGATCCCATAGGGCATTTCTTTAGCAGGCCCGAGCGAATTGCCCATGTGTGCAAGCGCGGCACCTAATTCCGACCTCATACTTGATCGCTAAGCTCGCATGGAATGGAGTGGACCAGAAAGCGTGCGCACGCTCACATCTTGACAATGTAACTACGCTCGAGCACATGGTTACATGAAATTACGGGCGGTTCAGCTCGTGCTCCTGGAGGTTGAAAACATGCGTGTCCTGCTCGCCGAAGACGACGAAATGATCGGCTCCAGCCTGAAACAGGCGCTGGCCGGCGCCGGCTGGTCGGTGGACTGGGTCAAGGAGGGCGTGCTGGCCCAGAGCGCGCTGGCCGACGGCGACTACGCCTGCGTGCTGCTGGACCTGGGCCTGCCGGGGCGCGACGGCATCGAGGTGCTGCGCCAGGCGCGCAGCCGGGGCGACCGCACGCCGGTGCTGGTGCTCACGGCCCGCGACGGGGTGGATTCGCGGGTGGCCGGACTGGACCTGGGCGCCGACGATTACCTCGTGAAGCCCTACGAGTTGCCGGAACTGCTGGCACGCATGCGCGCCGTGATCCGGCGGCGCGACGGCAGCGCGCACTCGGTGATCGGCAGCGCGGGGCTGCAACTCGATCTCACCAGCCGCGAGGTGCTGCTGCACGGCGAGCGGGCCCAGCTCTCGGCGCGCGAGTTCGCCTTGCTGCACGCGCTGCTGGAGCGGCCCGGGGCGATCCTGTCGCGCGCCCAGCTGGAAAACCGCATCTACGGCTGGGGCGAGGAAGTGAGCAGCAACGCGATCGACGTGTTGATCCACGGCATGCGCCGCAAGCTGGGGCCCGACGCGATCCGCAACGTGCGGGGCCTGGGCTGGCGGATCGCCGAGCCCGCGCCCGATGCGTCGCTCCAGCCGGCCACGGCGCCGCGCCAGGAGTCCGCCGCATGAACGCCTCGACCCGCCCGGGCAACTGGGCCTGCGCGCCGCGCCGCCGCCTGTTCCACGTATTTCCGGCGCGCGGACCCATGTGTTCGCTGCGCCGGGCGCTTCTGATGTGGCTGGTGCCGCTGTTCCTGGTCGTGGGCGTCGGTTCGGCGCTGTTCTCCTATTGGAACTTCAGCCGGATGGCCAACAGCTTCCTGGACGACCAGATGCACCAGATCGGCATCGCGCTGGCCACGACCGACGCGATCGTGGTGCCGCCGCCGCTGGTGCCCGAGCGCATCCACGCGACGGGCAGCTACGTCACCCAGCTCTACGGCCCGGACGGGCGCCTGCTCACCACTTCGTGGCCGGGGCTCGGCATGGGCCTGCAGCCGGCCGCGGGCTTTGCCGACGTCCAGGTCGACGGCGCGCGCTGGCGTGTTTACACCACCGAGCCGGGCGCCGCCGGCGGCCGGCGCGCGCAGGTGCTGCAAAGCGGCAGCTTCCGCAGCCATGTCGCCGTCGAGCGCGCTGCTGCCGCCGCCGCGCCGGTGCTGATCCTGCTGCCGCTGGCGATCGTGCTGCTGTGGGGCCTGGCGCGCGCGATGTCGGCCGCGGTGCAGGACATCAGCCGCCAGGCGGCCTTGCAGGATGCGCACAGCATCGCGGAGCTGCCGCTGGAGCGCGTGCCGCAGGAAATCCAGCCCCTGGTGACCTCATTCAACAGCCTGCTCACGCGGGTGCGCGACGCATTTGCCGACCAGCGCCGGTTCGTCCAGGATGCGGCGCACGAACTGCGCACGCCGATCACGGCGCTGGTGCTGCAGATGGAAAACGTGCGCGGCGAGCTGCCGGAAGGGGCCTGCGCCCAGAGCTTTGCCCAGCTCGAAGCGGGCCTGCGGCGCGCCCAGCGCCTGGTCGAACAGCTGCTGAAGCTGTCCCGGCAGCAGGGGCCGGTGATCGAGGAGGCTGGCGACCTGGACCTGCGCTCGCAGCTGAGCGAGAGCATCGGCTCGCTGATCGCCCTGGCCGATCAGCGCCGCATCGACCTGGGGTTCGTCGACCTGACCGAAGGTTCGCCGGCTCCGCGCTGGCACTGCGCCCACGGCGACCTGCGCAGCGTGATCGACAACCTGATCGAGAACGCCCTGCGCTACACCCCCGAGGGTGGCGTGGTCGACGTGCGCCTGTTGGCGTCGGACGCGGGGGCGGTGGTCGAAGTGGTCGACACCGGCCCCGGCATCCCGCCGGCACTCCTGGAGCGCGTCTTCGACCGCTTCTTCCGCGTTCCGGGCGGCCACGCCGCCGGCAGTGGCCTGGGCCTCGCGATCGCCCAGGCGGCCGCCGAGCGCTGCGGCCTGCGGATCCGCCTGCGCAACCGGCCGCAGGGCCAGGGCCTGGCCGCGCGGGTCGAACTGTCGGCGCAGGCCCGGCGCGCCGCGCTCATTTCCAGCTCAGAAACCGCTCAGGGTCAGCTCACTCAGCCTTCCTACAGTGAGGACACGGTCGATGCAACGCAAGGCAGCGACCGGACAGTCCTCACTCATTGAAAGGTTGCCATCATGTCTTCCAAGCTGCTCCTGGCCATTGCCGCCGTCGCCACCATCGCCGCCGGTGCGGCCCGCGCCGACGAGGCCGACGGCTCGCAATACGCCGTCCAGTTCCAGGGTTCGCGCACGCGCGCCGAAGTGCAGGCCGAAGCGGCCACCGTCTCGGCCACCCGCAGCACGGAGCCGGCCGGCTCGCGCGTCGCGGTGCCCGCGAAGTCCAGCCTTGACGCCAAGGACGTGCGCGCCCAGGCCGCGCAGGCCCTGCGCGCCGGCCAGATTCCGCGCGGCGAAGCAGGCTGAAGCCGCGCTGCCCGGTACCCGGAACGAAAAAGCGCCCGCGAGGGCGCTTTTTTCATATGCGCGGGACGTCGTCAGAAGGTGATCGTCAGGGGCGCGCCATCGGTGCGCATGATCGAGGCGCTCAGGAGCGCCTCACGGTCATCGGCCTGGGTGCGGATCGCCAGCACGCCGCCCTGGCCGGGCGGCGCCCGCCGCCGTCGCGGCAGCGTCAGGGTGCCGGCGTCGCCGAACGGCCGCGGCGGCGGCAGCGCCGTGCCCTCGGGCAGGGCGTCTGGTGCTTGAATGTGGCTGGTCATTGGCGCGAATGTGCTGTTCGGTTCCCCGCCATGCCCGATGGCACGGCCCCTCGCGAACCAAGCTCTACTGTACCCTGGCGACGGGATTGTCCAACGCGACGGGGGCACAAGGGGCTCGCGAGCGCCCGTCGGCGAGAATTTGTCACGGAAGTTCCGTGGCGAAGGCCCCACGGCCGCGCGAGCCCGGGTTGAAAGCGCAGCGGGCGCACCCATCTGGGCGGAGCTTTTTGTCCATCACGAACCGCCATGACCCAGAAGAAGACGCTTTCGTTCCAGGCCGAGGTCGCGCAGCTGCTGCACCTGGTCACGCACTCCTTGTATTCCAACAAGGAGATCTTCCTGCGCGAGCTGATCTCCAACGCGTCCGACGCCTGCGACAAGCTGCGCTTCGAGGCCTTGCACAACAACGCGCTGTACGAGGACAACCCGAATCTCGAAGTGAGGGTCAGCTTCGACCACGAGGCGCGTACGCTCACCATCGCCGACAACGGCATCGGGCTGTCGCGCGACGAGGCCATCGAGAACCTGGGCACCATCGCCAAGAGCGGCACGCGCGACTTCGTCAACCGGCTGACCGGTGACCAGAAGGCCGATGCCCAGCTGATCGGCCAGTTCGGCGTCGGCTTCTATTCCGGCTTCATCGTCGCCGACCGGATCGCCGTGGAGTCGCGGCGGGCCGGCCTGGCGGCCGGGGAGGGCGTGCGCTGGAGCAGCGCCGGCGCGGGCGATTTCGAGGTCGAGACCATCACGCGCGCGGACCGCGGCACCAGCGTGACGCTGCACCTGCGCGAGGACGCCGGCGACTACCTGGCGACCTGGAAGCTGAAGGGCATCATCGCCAAGTACTCCGACCACATCTCGCTGCCGATCCTGATGCGCAAGGAGGAATGGAAGGAGGGCGAGGGCAGCCAGGGCGGCGCGATGGTGCTCACCGACGAGTGGGAAACCGTCAACCAGGCAAGCGCCCTGTGGACGCGGCCGAAGAAGGACATCACGCCCGAGCAGTACGAGGAGCTGTACAAGCAGATCAGCCACGACCACGAGGCGCCGCTGGCGTGGTCCCACAACCGGGTGGAGGGCGCCACCGAGTACACCCAGCTGCTGTATCTGCCGGCGCACGCGCCGTTCGACCTGTGGAACCGCGAGAAGGCGGCCGGCGTGAAGCTGTACGTCAAGCGCGTCTTCATCATGGACGAGGCCGAGGCCCTGCTGCCCTCCTATCTGCGCTTCGTCAGGGGCATCGTCGATTCGGGCGACCTGCCGCTCAACGTCAGCCGCGAGCTGCTGCAGGAAAGCCGCGACGTCAAGGCGATCCGCGAAGGCAGCACCCGGCGCGTGCTGGGGATGATCGAAGACCTCGCGAAGGCGCAGCGGGACGAGGCCGCGTCCGAGGCGGACAAGGGCAAGTTCGCGAAGTTCTACGCCGAGTTCGGCGCGGTGCTCAAGGAGGGCCTGGGCGAGGACATGGCCAACCGCGACCGGCTGGCCGGGCTGCTGCGCTTCGCCTCGACGCAATCGGATGCCGTCGCCGTGTCGCTGGCCGACTACAAGGCGCGCATGAAGGAAGGCCAGGAGGCGATCTACTACATCACCGCCGACACGCCGGCCGCCGCCAGGAACAGCCCGCAGCTGGAGGTGTTCCGCAAGAAGGGGATCGAGGTGCTGCTCATGACCGACCGGGTCGACGAGTGGGCCCTGAATTTCCTCACCGAATTCGACGGCACGCCGCTGCAGTCGGTGGCCAAGGGCGCGGTGGACCTGGGCAAGCTGCTGGACGAGTCGGAGAAGAAGGCGGTGGAGGACGCGGCGCAGGCCTTCAAGCCGGTGCTCGAACGGCTGAAGGAGGCGCTGAAGGACAAGGCTCAGGACGTGCGCGTCACCAGCCGCCTGGTCGACTCGCCGGCCTGCCTGGTGGTGACCGACGCCGGCATGAGCATGCAGCTGGCCCGCATGCTCAAGCAGGCGGGGCAGCAGGTGCCCGAGGTCAAGCCGGTGCTCGAGGTCAATGCGGAGCACCCGCTGGTGAAGAAGCTCCAGGGTGCCGAGCATTTCGACGACCTGGCGCACATCCTATTTGACCAGGCGCTGCTGGCCGAAGGCGGCCTGCCCGAGGACCCGGCCGCCTATGTGCGGCGGGTCAACGCGCTGCTGGCCTGAGCGTCACTCCACCTTGCCGATCTTGCGGACGACGTCGGCCATGTGCCTGGCGTCGGCCGCGACGTACTTCTCGAAGTCGGGCGTGTCCTGGTACAGCACCGGGCTGCCCGCGTTCAGGATGATGTCCTTGACCTTGGCGTCGTTGGCGGCGAACTTCGCCGCCTGGCGCAGGCGCTGCACCACTGCTTCGGGCGTGCCGGCGGGCACGAACAGGCCCGACCACTGGGCGTACTCGGCGTTGTAGCCGGCCGACTTGAGCGAGGGCACTTCGGGCATCGCTTCCAGCTTCGCGTTGCCCCAGTGGGCCAGCACCCGCAGCTTGCCGGACTTGACGTGCTGCAGCACGGTGGCCGGGCCGGACGACACGGCGTCGATCTGGCCGCTGAGCAGTGCCACCACCGCCGGGCCGGCGCCGGTGAACGGCACGTGCGTCATCTTGACGCCCGCGTTCTGCGACAGGATCTCCATCGGCACGTGCATGGTGCCGTAGTTGCCCGAGGAGCCGTAGTTGATCGCGCCCGGGCGCTTCTTCGCGTCGTCGACGAACTCCTTCACGCTCTTCCACGGCGCATCGGCGCGCACCGCCAGCACCGTCGGGTCGGCCGTGATGCGGGCGATCGGCCGCAGCGCGCCCAGGGTGTACATCGGCGCGCGGCCCAGCACCTTGTCGGCCTCGGGGATGACGGTGTACGAGGACAGCGCCATCAGCACCGTGTAGCCGTCGGCTTGCGCCTTGGCCGCCTGCGCCATGCCGATGCCGCCGCCGGCGCCGCCCTTGTTCTCGATCACCACCGGCTGGCCGAGGTCGCGCGACATCGCCTCGGCCACCGGGCGTCCGACCAGGTCGGCCAGCCCGCCGGGCGGGAACGGCACGATCATGGTGATGGGTTTGCTCGGGTACGCACCCTGCGCTCCGGCCAGGCTGGCGGCACAGAGCAGGAGGGCGGCGAGGGCGGAACGGCGATGCATCAGATTCTCCGGAAGTTGTGCGAGGAACGGTTCGCGGCCGCCATCCTACCGTCGGCACCGCAACTGCTGCATGAGGGCTCCTGCGTACATTGGGACGCGCGCTGTACCAGGGAAAACCCGGGCCGCCCTGCAAAGCATTGCGGCAAATGAATCGCTACGCCACCAGTGGCGGCTCGGCCATCGCCTCGATCTGTTCCTTCAGCATCTGCACCTGTCCCTGCCAGTAGTCGCTCGAGCCGAACCAGGGAAAGTTGATGGGAAAGATCGGGTCGGCCCAGCGCCGGGCCAGCCAGGCGCTGTAGTGGATCAGGCGCAGCGTGCGCAGCGGTTCGATCAGCGCGAGTTCGGCGCGATCGAACTCGCGCAGTGCTTCATAGCCATCCAGCAGCGCACCCAGCTGCCGTTGCCGCTGCGCCCTGTCACCGGCAAGCAGCATCCACAGATCCTGCACCGCCGGTCCGGTGCGCGCGTCGTCGAGGTCGACGAAGTGCGGTCCGGCATCGGGCGTCCACAGGATGTTGCCGGGATGGCAGTCGCCGTGCAGGCGCAGCACGGCCGGGCCGGCCGCCGCCGGGTCGGCCAGTGCACTGTCACCGATGATGCGCAGCGCCTCGTCGCAGCGGGCGGTCCAGGCGGACTGGACGTCCAGCGGGACCATGTGGTGCTGCAGGAGCCATTCGCGCGGCTCGGTGCCGAAGCTGCGCGCGTCCAGGGCGGGCCGATGCAGGAAGCGGCCGGCCGCGCCCACCGCGTGGATGCGCGCCAGGAAACGGCCGATCCATTCCAGCACCTCGACGTCGTCCAGCTCCGGCGGCCGGCCGCCGCGGCGCGGGCTCACGCTGAACTGGAACCCGGCGTGGTGGTGGAGCGTGCGGCCGTCCAGGACCAGCGGACCGACGGCCGGCACTTCGGCCGCCATCAGTTCGGCGGCGAATCCATGCTCCTCGAGGATCTGCTGTTCGCTCCAGCGGCCCGGCCGGTAGAACTTGGCGACCACCGCGGCCAGGCCATCGTGCGGCGCCTCCAGGTGGGCCTGGTAGACCCGGTTTTCGTAGGAGCTGAGCGCCAGCAGGCGGCCGTCGCCGTGCAGGCCGACGCTGGCCAGTGCGTCCAGCACGACGTCCGGCGTGAGCGCCTCGAAGGGATGAGAAGACATGGCGCGATTGTCGTTGCCCGCGCGTCGCCGCGGCCGGCGCGGCTACAACAGCGAATCCAGCTGCGGCGGCCGCGTGAGTTGCACGCCGTCGAGCAGGCGGTCGACAAACAGCAGGTCGCGGTACACGCCCAGGGCCAGCACCGGCGGCTGGTGCGGCTGGTCGGGAATTTCAGGCTCGCCGAGCACCCAGCGCAGGATCGCGACCCTGGTCTCGCGGTACGGCCAGTCGGGCGTGATCTCGTCGCAGATCACCGCGTCCTCGACCAGTTCGGCCTGCGCGGTGGAGGGCGCCTGCCACAGCGGCGCGCGCTGGCCGAAGCGCAGCTGGAACAGCTCACGCGCGAGCTCCCAGTCGCGCTCGCGCGACAGCAGGTGATAGAGCTCGCGCAGTTCGAGGAAGACCCAGGGGCTGGTGAACCGGAAGTCGGCGAGGTGCTGTTGCAGCAGCAGCACGGCCGACAGCAGGTCGCCGCTGGCGCGCCGCCGGCGCAGCCGGCCGTCCAGGTCGTGCAGGTCGCTCAGTGTGGCTTCGCGCCGTGCGCTCGTGCTGGTCAGCGAGGAAGCGGGCTCAGGCGGTAGCGCGCCCGCGCCGGGATCTTCCTCGGCCGCGATGGCCTCGTCGACCTCGGTGATGATCGAGGAGCCGTCCGGCTGGACACCGGCCCACAGCACGGAATCCTTGTCGGCCTCGAGCTCGCGCCGGCGTCGCCGCTCCATCAGCCAGCCGGCGCTGGCCAGCGCGGCCAGCCCGAGCAGCAGCCACAGCGGTGCTCCGGCGATGTCCGGCCCGCTGCCCGGCTGTGGTGCGGCCGTGGGCGGCCGCTCGCGCGGCGCGCCCTGCAGCCGGGGGCTGGCGCGCAGCCGCAAGCCCTCGGTGTGGTCCGGGGGCGGTGTCGCTGCGGAATGCGGCGTGGCGGTGGCGGTCATGGCCGGTCCGGACGGCCGCTGCAGGAGCGGATCGTCCCGGGAGCGCTCCCAAACAATGTTACAGCAGGTAGCCGTTCGTGTCCGGCGATGGGCCGGGCCGTTCGGCGTCTATGCCCGGAACCGGCGGCGGGTGAGCGCCAGCGCAAGCCAGAAAGCCCCGATGGTGTAGCCGACCAGGACCAGCGCGTGGCGCCACGGAGTGGCCGGCCAGGCGTCCAGGAACATCGGGCGCACCAGCTCCACCGCGTTGGTCAGCGGCAGCCAGTCGGAGACCAGCCGCACCGGCCGGGGCAGCTGTTCGCGCGGGAAGAACACGCCCGAGAGGAACATCATGGGCGTCAGGAACAGCGAGAAGTAATAGGTGAAGAAGTCGTAGCCCTTGGCCAGCGCGTTGAAGATCAGCGCGATGCACGAGAAGGTGATGCCAGCGCCCAGCAGCACCGGCCACGCTACCAGCAGCTTCGGGCTGTAGCTGATGCCCAGGGCCAGCATCACGCCCAGGATCGCCGTCACCGATGACATCGCCTTGAACGCGGCCCACAGCATCTCCGCCAGCACCACGTTGTCCAGGTTCACCGGAGCGTTCATGATGCCGTCCCAGGTCTTTTGCACGTGCATGCGCGAAAAAGCCGAATAGAGCGCTTCGAAGGATGCGGCGTTCATCGCGCTCATGCAGATCGAGCCGCTGGCCAGGAACAGGAGGTAGGGCACGCGCACCGCGCCGTGCTGCACCTCGCCCACCAGCGCGCCCAGGCCGTAGCCGAAGGCCACCAGCCACATCAGCGGCTCGGCGATGTTGCCCACCAGGCTGGGCACGGCGAGCTTGCGCCACACCAGCAGGTTGCGCAGGAACACCGGCCACCACCGCAGCGACAGGTCGGGTACGCCCCAGATGCCCGGTGCCTTCATCCTTCCTCCCGGATCTGCCGGCCGGTCAGCTTCAGGAACAGGTCTTCCAGGTTGGCCGGCCGATGCAGCGTGCGCAGCCTGGGCCAGGCCGCCAGCGCCTGCAGCAGCGGGCGCGCGTCCTGGGTGTAGAAGAACACTGTCTCGCCGCTGACCTCCACCCGCGCGGCCAGCCGCGCCGGCGCCGCCTGCACCAGCTCCAGCGCGCCCTGGCCATAGGCTTCCACCACGTCGGGCTCCAGGTGCTGCGCGATCAGGTCGCGCGGACGGCCTTCGGCGATCTTGCGTCCGTGGTCGATCACCAGCAGGCGCGAGCACAGGCGCTCGGCCTCGTCCATGAAATGGGTGGTCAGCAGGATCGACTTGCCGCGCTGCAGCAGCAACTGCAGCCGCTCCCACATCAGGTGCCGCGCCTGCGGGTCGAGCCCGGTGGTCGGCTCGTCCAGCAGCAGCAGGCGCGGGTCGTTGACCAGCGCGCGCGCCAGGCTGAGGCGCCGGCGCATGCCGCCGGACAGTTCCGCCGGCCGCGAGCGCGCCTTGTGCGCGAGGGCCGCGAACTCCAGCAGGTGCGGAATGCGTTCGCGGATCGCCGCGCCCGGCAGGTCGAAATAGCGGCCATAGACCAGCAGGTTCTCCTCGCAGCTGAAGTCGGGATCGAGCGTGTCGAACTGGCTGACCACGCCGAGCTGCGCCTTGATGGCCAGCGCATCGCCCGGCATCGACAGCGCTGGCGCGCGAGGCCCGTCCGGAAAGTACGAGATGCGGCCGTCGTCGGCTGCCGCGAGGCCCAGGCACATCCGGATGGTGGTCGTCTTGCCGGCGCCGTTCGGGCCGATCACGCCCAGGCACTCGCCCCGCGCGATCTCGAACGACAGGTCCTGCACGACCGGCGTGCCGCCGTAGCGCTTGCTCAGGTGGCGGACTTCGAAGATGGATTCGCTCATCGAGACGTGGGTGTGCAGCGCATATTGTGTGGCAGGGCGCGCGCCGCCCCCGCCGCGATGGCAGAATTTTCGGTTTTGAGGAAGCCCAGCCCATGTCCGACCGTCTGGCGGTGATGCCGCAATACCTGCTGCCCAAGCGGGTGCTCACCGCGCTGGCGGGCAGGTTCGCGAACCTGCGCGGCGGCGCGCTGACCCATGCCGTCATCCGCAGGTTCGTGGCGCGCTACAAGGTCGACATGTCGGAGGCGGCCGATCCGGCCGTGGAGCGGTACGCGACCTTCAACGAATTCTTCACGCGAGCGCTGCGCGAGGGTGCGCGGCCGATCGCCGATTCCCCGTTCGTCTGCCCGGTGGACGCGGCGATCAGCCAGTTCGGTCCGATCGAGCACGACCAGATCTTCCAGGCCAAGGGGCACAGCTATTCCACGCGAGCCCTGCTGGGCGGCGACCAGGCGCTGGCGCACCGCTTCGACCACGGCCACTTCGCCACGCTCTACCTGGCCCCGCGCGACTACCACCGCATCCACATGCCGTGCGACGGCCGGCTGGTGCGCATGATCCACGTGCCGGGTGACCTGTTCTCGGTCAACCCGCTGACGGCGCGCCACGTGCCCGGCCTGTTCGCCCGCAACGAGCGCGTGGTGTGCGTCTTCGAGACGCCGTTCGGCCCGTTCGTCAACGTGCTGGTGGGCGCCACCATCGTCGGCAGCGTCGCCACCGCGTGGCACGGCGTGGTGACGCCGCCGCGCACGGGCGCCATCAGGCAGTGGCGCTACGATGATCGGGACATCACGCTGGCCCAGGGTGCCGAGATGGGACGTTTCCTGCTCGGCTCGACGGTCGTGATGCTGTTTCCGAAGAATGTGCTCACTTTCGTGCCGGACTGGGCGCCGAGCCGTCCGGTGCGCCTCGGCGAGCCGATGGCGACGGCCTTGCGCTGAACGGCGCGCTACTGGAACGCCACCTCGTCGAAGCTGCGCAGCTTGCGGCTGTGCAGGCGCTGCGGCCCCTCCGAGCGCAGGATCTCGATCGCCCGCATGCCGATGCGCAGGTGCTGGTCGACCCGCTCGCGATAGAACTTGTTGGCCATGCCCGGCAGCTTGATCTCGCCATGCAGCGGCTTGTCGCTGACGCACAGCAGGGTGCCGTAGGGCACCCGGAAACGGAAGCCGTTGGCGGCGATGGTCGCGCTTTCCATGTCCAGTGCCACCGCCCGGCTCTGGCTGAAGCGGCGCTGCGGCATGTTCCCCGGCAGCAGTTCCCAGTTGCGGTTGTCGGTGCTGGCCACGGTGCCGGTGCGCATGATGCGCTTGAGGTCGGCGCCCTTGCACTGCGTCACGTCGGCCACCGCGCGCTCCAGCGCGAGCTGGATTTCGGCCAGCGCCGGGATCGGCACCCACAGCGGCAGTTCCTCGTCCAGCACGTGGTCCTCGCGGACATAGGCATGCGCCAGCACGTAGTCGCCCAGCTGCTGGCTGTTGCGCAGCCCGGCGCAGTGGCCCAGCATCATCCAGGCATGCGGCCGCAGCACCGCGATGTGGTCGGTGATGGTCTTGGCATTGGCCGGGCCGACGCCGATGTTCACCATCGTGATCCCGCCGTGGCCCGGGCGGGTCAGGTGGTAGGCCGGCATCTGCGGCAGCCGCGCCGGCACGGCGCCGAGCTCGTCGCCCGGCTCGGGCGCCAGGCCGGACCGCCGCGTCACCACGTTGCCTGGTTCCACGAAGGCAGCGTAGCCGCTGTCCGGGTTGGCCATCTCCTCGTGGCCGAGCCGCACGAACTCGTCGATGTAGAACTGGTAGTTGGTGAACAGGACGAAGTTCTGGAACCACTCCGGCAGCGTGCCGCTGTAGTGGCGCAGCCGGTGCAGCGAGTAGTCGACGCGGGCCGCCGTGAACAGGGCCAGCGGCTGCGCCTGGCCCGGATGCGGCACCGAGGTGCCGTTGGCGATGCCGTCGTCCATGGCGCCCAGGTCCGGCAGGTCGAACAGGTCGCGCAGCATCATCCGCCGCTCCGGCGCGAGGTTGCCTTCGATGTGGTCGTTCTCGGCGAACGAGAAATGGACCGGGATCGGCTGGTTGCTGGTGCCCACTTCCAGCTCTACCCGGTGGTTTTGCAGCAGCAGCCGGAACTGCTCCAGGTAGTAGCGCGAATAGAGATCGGGACGCGTCAGCGTCGTCTCGAAGCGGCCGACGCCGGCCACGAAGCCGTAGCTCAGGCCGATGTTCTCCAGCACCGCCTGCCGGATCACGGTGTCGGTGTGGATGCGCACGTACGGATAGCAGGCCCGCACATGACCGGGCAGGTTCTCGCCGGCGACGAAGCGCTGCATCGCTTCGCGCAGGTGTCCGATCTGCTGCACGTAGATCGTCCGGACCTGGGCCAGCGCACTGTCGGGATCGCCATGGCGGGTCGGCGCGATGAAGGGCGGCTGGAAGGACATGCGGCTATTGTGCAGCCTGCCCCGCCACAGCCTCCCCTCTTGCCGCCGCGCGAGAATGTGTCCTACAAGGTGTAACGAAACGACCTGACGTTACAAAGTCCGTCCGCCTGCGACAGTGCTGTGCATCGATTGATCGCACAGGAGTCGAGCGAGATGAGAACAGAAAACGCGGCGGGCAACCCCTTTGCACTGATCACGGATCCCGGCAGCATTCGCCAGATGGTCGAGCAGTCCGAATCCCTCGGTCGCCTGAGCCAGCGCAAGTGCCACCCGCTCGATCGCGCCGTCATTCGCAGCGCCAGCGCCGAGCTGGCGGCCTACGACGCCAAGATCGACCGCACCACCATCTACCTGCCGCCGGAAGAGGAAAAACCGGCGGCGGTGGTCCGCGCCGCCTTCGCCGAGGCGATCAACTGACGCAGGGCCGGACGGCGGCCAGAGCGGCCGCCATCCGGCATTCCCCGTGCGGGCCGCAGCCCGCTCGTGGCCTATGATCCCGGCCATGGGCGCGCCGACCTCCCCGCTCGCAAGACTCGGCCCCGCCGCCGGCGCACCGTTGCGCTGGCTGGCCGGCTGGTGGCGGATCATCTTCTTCGGCGCCTGCGTCATCGTGCTGGCCGCTTCGCCGGCCAGTTACGGGAGCCACACCCGGCGAGCGCTGCTGCGCCACCTGTACCAGGACACGGCGCCGATCCTGCTGGGGTTCACGGCGCTGTGCGCCCTGCTCACGCTGGTGATCACGCGCATCGTGGTCGTCACCGCCTACAGCTACGGCCTGTCGCAGTACGCGCTGGAGATGGTGATCCGCGTGCTGGTGCTGGAGCTCATCCCGCTCACGGCCGCACTGTTCGTCGCCCTTCGCTGCACCATCCCGAACGGGGCGGCACTGGCGCAGATGCGCCGTGACGGCCGGTTCGACCAGTGGCGCGCCCGCGGCCTCGATCCGGTGGCGACCGAAGTGCTGCCGCGGGTGCTGGCCGGCCTGTATGCGACGCTGACGCTGGCCGCGCTCAGCTGCGTTGTTGCGCTGGGGCTGGCGTATCTGGCCGTCTATGGCGCGACCCTGGCCGGCGCGGCCGGCTACACCCGGGTGTTCGGGCATGTCTTCAATCCCTCGGTCGCCCTGATCTTCGTGCTGAAGACGCTGTTCTTCAGCCTCGCCGTGTCGGTCATCCCGATGGCCTCGGGCCTGCACGACGTCGAGAGCCATGGTTCGCGCGAGAGCGCCGCGCTGCAGGGGCTGGTGCGCATGTTCGCCGTGCTGCTGGTGCTGGAGGCGGCCTCGCTGGCCGGAAACTACGCCTGATGGACCGGCCGCCCGCGTCACCCACGCCGCTGGAAAGCTCCGAACCCGGCGCCGCTCGGCCGGTGCGGCACCTGGAATTCAAGGCCGCGCTGCTGCTCGCGTTCACTGCCCTGCTGGTGGCCGGGTCGGTGCTGTACCTGCTGCAGGCCCGCGGCTTTTTCGAGCCGACCCAGTCGCTGGTGCTGGTGGCCGACGACGCCGAGGGCGTGGTGGTCGGCATGGACATGACGTTTTCGGGATTCCCGATCGGGCGCGTGCGGCGCGTCGAGCTGTCCGAGGCGGGCGCAGTGCGCATCGTGCTCGACGTGCCGCGCAAGGACGCACACTGGTTGCGCAGCACCAGCGTGTTCACGCTGGTGCGGGGACTGGTCGGCGGCACGGCGATCCGCGCCTTCAGCGGAGTGCTCACCGATCCGCCGCTGCCCGACGGCGCCGTGCGGCCGGTGTTGCGCGGCGACGCCACGGCGGAGCTGCCCCGGGTGCTGGCGACGGCGCGCGAAGTGCTGGAGAACGCCAGCGCGATGACGCGCGAGGAGGCGGCGCTGCGCCGCACGCTCAGCAACGTGCAGGACGTCACCGAGAAGCTCAAGGGGCCGGGCGGCGCCATGGGCGTGCTGTTCGGCAATGAGGCCGACGCGAAGAAGCTCCTGGCCGCGCTGGATCGCACCAATGCCGTGCTGGCGCGCATCGACCAGCTCGCGGCGCGCGTGGACGGCATGGCGGCCAAGGCCGATACCCAGGTGTTCGGCCCGCAGGGCGTGCTGGACGACAGCCGCGCCACGGTGCGCGAGCTGCAGCAGTTGCTGGCGCAGGCCCGCGCCAGCCTGGGCCGGGTGGACGCCGTGCTGATCGAGGCGCAAGGGATCGGCGCCAACGTGCGCGGGGCCACTGCCGACCTGGGCGCCCTGCGCGGGGAGGTGGACGCCAACCTGCGCAAGATCGAGGGCATGATCAACGAACTCAACCGCAAATGGCCGTTCGCGCGCGATACCGAGGTGAAGCTGCCATGAGGCGCGCCTGGCTGCTGGCGTTCGTGCTGCTGCTCGCAGGATGCGCGGCCAAGGCGCCGGCGCCCGACTGGCAGATGAACGCGCACGACAGCCTGAAGCGATATGTCGCCAGCGCGCTGGCCGGCGCCGAACGCGCCGCGGCCGCGGAGTTCGTGCGGGCTCGCAGCGAACTGGCGAGCACCGGCCAGCCCGCGCTGGTCGCCCGCGCGGAGCTCACCCGCTGCGCCGTGCTGGTCGCCAGCCTGGTGCTCGAGCCCTGCTCCGGCTTCGAGGCGCTGCGCGCGGACGCTTCGGCCGCCGAAGGCGCTTACGCCGATTACCTGGCCGGCCGGGTGTTGCCCGATCAGGTGGCGCTGCTGCCGCCGCAGCACCGGCCGCCGGCCCAGGGTGCGGCCGGCGCCGAGGCCGTGCGCGCGATCGACGATCCGCTTGCGCGGTTGGTGGCCGCCGGGGTGCTGCTGCGCACCGGCCGGGCCAGCCCGGAGGTGCTTGCCATCGCCAGCGACACCGCGTCTGCGCAGGGTTGGCGGCGGCCCTTGCTGGCCTGGCTGGCGGTGCAGGCGCAGCGCGCCGAGCAGGCCGGCGACGCCGCGCAGGCGCAACGCCTGCGGCGCCGCATGGCGCTGGTCGCGGGTGAGCAGTAGCGCCGGCGTGCTGCCCATGAAAAAACCCGGCATCTTTCGATGCCGGGTTCGTGACACGGATGCCCGTGTCTTAGGGCTTGCTCGCCGTCGGGAACGGCCAGGCGGCTTGCGGGTTCAGGGTTGTCTGAGCCGCAGGGGCTGCCGGGGCCGCGGGCGCTGCACTTGCCGCGGGTTTCGCAGCAGGAGCTTTCGCCGCCTTCTTCGCCGGGGCCTTCTTGGCGGCCTTCTTGGCGGCCGGACGCTTCGCCGCGGCCTTCTTGGCCGTGGTCTTCTTCGCCGTCGCCTTCTTGGCGGTCGCCTTCTTGGCGGTCGCCTTCTTGGCGGTCGCCTTCTTGGCGGCCGGACGCTTCGCCGCAGCCTTCTTGGCTGCCGGGCGCTTCGCCGCGGCCTTCTTGGCCGCCGGGCGCTTCGCCGCAGCCTTCTTGGCGACCGGGCGCTTCGCCGCGGCCTTCTTCGCCGCTACCTTCTTGGCGGCGGGCTTCTTCGCCGGTGCCTTCTTGGCCGCAGCCTTCTTGGCGGCCGGACGCTTCGCTGCGGCCTTCTTGGCGGCCGGACGCTTCGCTGCGGCCTTCTTGGCGGCCGGTTTCTTTGCAGTTGCCATTGCTATCTCCTGTTCAAGTTGATCAAACATCAACCAATGAAGCGCTCCTTGCCTGTTGGCGGCCCGGAGCGATCCATGGAGTTGGGCCGCAGCCCAGCTCCATGAACACCGTAGCCCGGAGGGCGCCATGCTCTTGCGGCATGGTCGGCGTCCGGTGCATGTCTCTTCCCGTGCGCTCTCAGTCCCAGCTCAGCGCGCCGCCGGTCTGGTACTCGATCACGCGGGTCTCGAAGAAGTTGCGTTCCTTCTTCAGGTCAATCATCTCGCTCATCCACGGGAACGGATTCTCCTCGTTCGGGAAGAGCGCTTCAAGGCCGATCTGCGTGGCGCGACGGTTCGCGATGTAGCGCAGGTAGCCTTTGAACATGGAGGCATTGAGGCCCAGCACGCCGCGCGGCATGGTGTCCTCGGCGTAGCGGTATTCGAGCTCGACGGCCTGCACGAACAGCGCCTTGATCTCCGCCTTGAACTCGGGTGTCCACAGCTGCGGATTCTCCAGCTTGAGCTGGTTGATCAGGTCGATGCCGAAGTTGCAGTGCATCGACTCGTCGCGCAGGATGTACTGGTACTGCTCGGCGGCGCCGGTCATCTTGTTCTGCCGGCCCATCGCCAGGATCTGGGTGAAGCCGACGTAGAAGAAGAGGCCTTCCATCAGGCAGGCGAAGACGATCAGCGACTTGAGCAGCTTGCGGTCGTTCTCGGGCGTGCCGGTGCAAAAGGCCGGGTCCATGATCGCCTCGATGAAGGGGATCAGGAACTGGTCCTTGTCGCGGATCGACGCAACCTCGTGGTAGGCGTTGAAGATCTCCGACTCGTCCAGCCCCAGCGACTCGACGATGTACTGGTAGGCATGGGTGTGGATCGCTTCCTCGAAGGCCTGGCGCAGCAGGAACTGGCGGCACTCGGGCGCCGTGATGTGGCGGTAGGTGCCCAGCACGATGTTGTTGGCGGCCAGTGAGTCCGCGGTCACGAAGAAGCCGAGGTTGCGCTTGATGATCCGGCGTTCGTCCTCGGACAGGCCGTTCGGATCCTTCCACAGCGCGATGTCGCGCGTCATGTTCACTTCCTGCGGCATCCAGTGGTTGGCGCAGGCGGCCAGGTACTTTTCCCAGGCCCACTTGTACTTGAACGGGACCAGCTGGTTGACGTCGGTCTGGCCGTTGATGATCCGCTTGTCGGCGGCGTTCACGCGGCGCTCGACGGCAGGCGAGGCCGCCGGCGCCGCATGCGCATGTGCGGCAACGGGGGCGAGGCGCGGCAGTGCGGAGATGGTCTGGACGGGTGAAGGGATCACCCGGTTCGAGTTCGAACCGTTGTTCAATGCTGGCGAAATGGGCTTGACTTCTTCGTCCCAGGTCAACATAAGTTTTCCAGTGCTCGGATTATGTGAGCAGTGATTGCGAATTGCAAAGCGCCCCTTCGCGTCACCGCTCGATTTTGTTGCTCAATTGCATCGACGTTCTGTCGGAGAACGCCGATACCTTCTTTCGATGCGCGATCGCTCGCAAGCGATCGCGCCATCGCAGTCGATGAACGCGGCGCCTACTGGCAGGCCTCGCACGTCGGATCGTCGATCGCGCAGAACCGGATGTCGCTGGCCGGCGTCGCCGCGTCCAGCTGGCCGCGCGCCGCCTGTGCCGCCGCGTCCAGGGCGCCCGATCCGCCGCCACTGGCCACCGCGTTCAGCCGGCCCGACTGCACGGTGGACTTCTCCGCCTGGGTCGCGCTGGTGGTGCGCAGGTAATAGGTGGTCTTCAGCCCGCGCCGCCAGGCCAGCGTGTAGGTTTCGTGCAGCTTCTTGCCGGAGGCGCCCGCCATGTAGATGTTGAGCGACTGCGCCTGGTCGATCCACTTCTGGCGGCGCGCCGCCGCTTCGACCAGCCACTGCGGCTCGACCTCGAATGCGGTGGCGTACAGCGCCTTGATCTCCTGCGGCACCCGGTCGATCGGGCGCAGCGACCCGTCGAAATGCTTGAGGTCCATCACCATCACCTCGTCCCACAGCCCCAGGCGCTTGAGGTCGCGCACCAGGTACTGGTTGATCACGGTGAACTCGCCCGACAGGTTCGACTTGACCGACAGGTTGCCGAAGCAGGGCTCGATCGAGGCGTCCACGCCGATGATGTTGGAGATGGTCGCGGTGGGTGCGATCGCCACGCAGTTGGAGTTGCGCATGCCGTCACGGGCGATCTTCCGGCGCAAGGCGTCCCAGTCCAGCGAGGCCGACCGGTCGACCTCGACCCAGCCGCCGCGCTGCTGCTCGAGCAGGTCCAGGGTGTCCAGCGGCAGGACGCCCTTGTCCCACAGCGAACCCTGGTAGCTGGAATAGCGGCCACGCTCGCGCGCCAGCTCGGTCGACGCCCAGTAGGCGTGGTAGCAGACAGCTTCCATCGAGCGGTCGGCGAATTCCACCGCCTCCTGCGAGGCGTAGGGGATGCGCAGCTGGTACAGGGCGTCCTGGAATCCCATCACGCCCAGCCCGACCGGCCGGTGCCGCAGGTTGGCGTCGCGCGCCTTCTTGACGGCGTAGTAGTTGATGTCGATCACGTTGTCCAGCATCCGCATCGCGGTGGCGATGGTGCGGCGCAGCTTGTCGTGGTCCAGCATCTGGCCGTCCGCCCCCGGCCGGACGTGGTTCAGCAGGTTGACCGACCCAAGGTTGCAGACCGCCGTCTCGGCATCGCTGGTGTTGAGCGTGATCTCGGTGCACAGGTTGGAGGAGTGCACCACGCCGACATGCTGCTGCGGCGAGCGGACGTTGCAGGCATCCTTGAACGTGATCCAGGGATGCCCGGTTTCGAACAGCATGCTGAGCATCTTGCGCCACAGGTCGACGGCGCGCACCGTCTTGCTGGGGCTGATCTCGCCGCGGCGGGCCCGCTCCTCGTAGGCGACGTAGGCCCGCTCGAACTCTGCGCCCACCAGGTCGTGCAGGTCGGGCACGCTGGAGGGCGAGAACAGCGTCCATTCGCCCTGTTCATGGACGCGCCGCATGAACAGGTCCGGGATCCAGTTGGCCGTGTTCATGTCGTGGGTGCGCCGCCGGTCGTCGCCGGTGTTCTTGCGCAGCTCCAGGAATTCCTCGACGTCCAGGTGCCAGGACTCCAGGTAGGTGCAGACCGCGCCCTTGCGCTTGCCGCCCTGGTTGACGGCCACGGCCGTGTCGTTGACCACCTTCAGGAAGGGCACCACGCCCTGCGACTCCCCGTTCGTGCCCTTGATGTGGGAGCCCAGCGCCCGCACCCGGGTCCAGTCGTTGCCCAGGCCGCCCGCGAACTTGGACAGCAGCGCGTTCTCCTTGATCGATTCGTAGATCCCGTCCAGGTCGTCCGGCACGGTGGTCAGGTAGCAGGAGGACAGTTGCGAGCGCAGCGTGCCGCTGTTGAAGAGCGTCGGGGTGCTGGACATGAAGTCGAAGCTCGACAGCACCTCGTAGAACTCGATGGCACGCGCCTCGCGGTCGATCTCGCCCAGCGCCAGTCCCATTGCCACGCGCATGAAGAACGCCTGCGGCAGCTCGATCCGGCTCTTGCGCACGTGCAGGAAGTAGCGGTCATACAGCGTCTGCAGCCCCAGGTAGTCGAACTGGCGGTCGCGCCCGGCCTGCAGCGCCGCGCCCAGCCGCGGCAGGTCGAACTGCAGCATCCGCTCGTCCAGCAGCTCGGCCTCGACGCCGCGCCGGATGAAGCCGGGGAAGTAGTCGGCATAGCTTCCGGCCATGTCCGCGGGCGCCAGGTCGTGCCCCAGCACCTCCTTGAAGATCGTGTGCAGCAGCAGCCGCGCGGTGGCGTAGGTGTAGTCCGGATCCTGCTCGATCAGGGTGCGCGCCGCCAGGATCGACGCCTTGTAGACCTCGTCCATCGGCACGCCGTCGTACAGGTTGCGCATGGTCTCGGCGACGATCGGCGCGGCCTTCACGTCGGCGCCCAGGCCGTCGCAGGCCGCCTCGATCAGCATCTGCAGTTGCGCCAGGTCCAGCGGCACCCGCCGTCCGCCGTCCAGCACGTGCAGCACCGGCGCCTCGGCCTGCTGCGGCACGGCCTGGCGGGCCCGCTCCTGCGCGCGGCGCTCGCGGTACAGCACGTAGGCACGGGCGATCTCGTGGTGCCCGCCGCGCATCAGCCCGAGTTCCACCTGGTCCTGCACGTCCTCGATGTGGAAGGTCCCGCCGCCCGGGCGCGAGCGCACGAGTGCCCGCACCACCGCCTGCGTCAGCTGGTCGACCGTCTCGCGCACGCTTGCCGAGGCGGCGCCCTGGGTGCCGTGCACCGCCAGGAAGGCCTTCATCATGGCGATCGCGATCTTGTGCGGCTCGAACGGCACCACGGCGCCGTTGCGCCGGATGATCTGGTAGTGCGCGAGCGTGCCCGCTGCTGCTGCGCCGCCCGCGTCGCCGGCGGGCGGCAGGGCGGTGGGTGCGGTCGATGACGTGCTCTCGGCGATGTGCATGGCTTCCCTTTCAACTTCTGTTCTTGGAATGGGCCGGCCCCGGCCGGGCCCGTCGCCACCGCATCACGCGGGAGTGCGGTGGACCGTTGGCACTATATCTAGTGTGTGGATTGCCTGCAATCCACTAGATGTAGCGTTTTGGCGTCAATTCGGTCCGGGCCCGCCCGGGGCGCTGCGCGGTGCAGAGGCTATCGGGGGAAACACTGCCCCGGCCAGCCGAGGCTGGCCTGCAGCGCGGCCCAGTCGAAGCCCGGGCCGGGGTCGCGCTTGCGGCCGGGCGCGATGTGCTCGTGGCCGGCGACATGGCCGATCGGGTAGTGCTGCCCGATGGCGGCGCACAGCGCGGCCAGCGCCTCGTACTGCGCGGGCTCGAACGGCTCGCCCTCCAGTCCCTCGAGCTCGACGCCGATGGAGTCGTCGTTGCAGTCGGCGCGGCCGCGCCAGCAGGACGCGCCCGCATGCCAGGCGCGCTCGTCGCAGCCGACGAACTGCCACAGCTCGCCGCCGCGCCGGATGTAGAAGTGCGACGACACCGTCAGGCCCTCGATGCCCTTGAAGTAGGGATGGGCATTCCAGTCCAGGGTGTTGGTGAACAGCTGCTGCACCTGCTCGCCGCCGTACTGTCCCGGCGGCAGGCTGATCGAGTGCAGCACGATCAGGTCCACCTGCGCGCCGGCCGGGCGCGGGCCGCGGTTGGGGGAGTCGAGCCGGCGCGCGAAGCGGTACCAGCCGTCTTGCCACAGCGCCGTGGCGTCAGGCGGGGTCGTCATTGGGCTCGTCGCCGGGCGCGGTGATCGCCAGCCGGGCGATGCGGTAGCGGATCTGCCGCAGGCTCAGCCCCAGGCGCTGGGCCGCCGCGGTGCGGTTGAAGCCGCTTTCCTGCAGTGCCCGCACCAGGATCTCGCGCTCCTGCTGGTCGAGCCAGGCCTGCAGGTCCGACGGAACGCCGGCTGGCGCCGGCGCCGCGGGCTCCCCGGCCCGCGGCGGCAGCGCGCTGCACGGATCGAAGTCGAGGTGCAGGTGTTCGCCGTCGCTCAGCGCGACGGCGCGGTGCAGCAGGTTTTCCAGCTCGCGGACGTTGCCCGGCAGCGGATGGTCGCACAGGTGCTGCAGGCACTCCCGCGACAGGGAGGGCACTGGCAGGCCCGACTCGTGCGCGATGCGCTCGAGCAGGGCCCGGCACAGCGCCGGCAGGTCGTCGCGCCGCTCGCGCAGCGGCGGCACCACGATCTCGATCACGTTGAGGCGGTAGAACAGGTCCTGCCGGAAGCGCTCGGCCCGCACCTCCGCGGCCAGGTCCTTGTGGGTGGCGCTGATGATGCGCACGTCCACCGAATCCTCCTGGGTCGAGCCGAGCGAGCGCACCTGGCGCTCCTGGATCGCCCGCAGCAGCTTGGACTGCATGGCCAGCGGCAGGTCGCCGATCTCGTCGAGGAACAGCGTGCCGCCGCGCGCTGCCTGGAAATAGCCCTCGCGGTCCTGGTGCGCGCCGGTGTACGAGCCCTTCTTCGCGCCGAAGAACTCCGCCTCCAGCAACGACTCCGGGATGGCGCTGCAGTTGACGGCCACGAAGGGGCCGCCGGCACGATGGCTGCAGGCATGGATGGCGCGCGCGACCAGTTCCTTGCCGGTGCCCGATTCGCCGCGCACCAGCACCGGCGCCATGCCGCGGGCCACCTTCGCGATGCGCTCCTTGACCTGCTGCATGGCCGGCGACTCGCCCACCAGCCGGTCCATCGCGCCGACGGTTCCGGCCGCGCCGGCCCCCGCGGGCGCCGGCCGCGGCGAGCCGCCCGCGCGCGGCCGCGGCGGCGTGGCGTCCTGCTGGATGGCCGAGGCGACCACCGAGCGGAACTGCTTGAGGTCGACCGGCTTGGTCAGGTAGTCGAACGCGCCCGCCTTGAGCGCTTCCACGGCGTTCTCCGCCGAGCCGTAGGCCGTCATCACGATGCAGCGCTCGCTGCGCTGCTCGGCCGCGACGCGCTGCAGCAGTTCGAGGCCCAGGCCATCGGGCAACCGCATGTCGGTGATGACGGCGTCGAAGCGCTTGGCTGCCAGCTGCTGCCAGGCCTCCGCCAGGCTGCCGGCAGCGTCGACCCGGTAGCCTGCACGCAGCAAGGTGAGCTCGTACAGGGTGCGCAGGTCGGGTTCGTCGTCCACGACCAGGACCTGGGGCGGCGTGACAGGAGCAGACATCAGGCGACCATTGTGTCAAATGGCGTTCCGGCGGCGGCACGCGGCCGGCCGGGCGGGAAGCTCACGACGAACTCGTTGCCTTCGCGCCCGCCGGCTCCCGTGCCGGCCGCCCGCCGCCGGTAGCCGATCGCCGCGCCGTGGCGCTCGCACAGCTCGCGGCAGATGTACAGGCCCAGGCCGCTGGATCGGCTCTCGGAGGAGAAGAACGGCTCGAACAGGCGCTGCTCGATGCTGACGGGCAGGGCCGCACCGTCGCTCCAGACGCACAGCTGCGCCTGCCCGTCGGCCATGGCCGTGGTGACCCGGATCGCGTCGGGCTGCCCGCTGGCATAACGCAACGCATTGTCCAGCAGGTTGACCAGCACCCGGCGCAAATGCGGCGCCTCGAACAGCACCTGGACCCCCGGGGCGCCCAGCGCCACCTGCAGCCGCGCGCTGCTGTGCGTCTGCATCGCCCAGTCGCCGCACACGCTGCCCACCGCCGGGTCCAGGTCCAGCGGCGGCAGGCTGGCGCGGTCGCGCGGCTGGATCTGCGTGACGTTCAGGATCTCCTCGACGATCTGCGCCAGCCGCTGCGCGTTCTTGCCGATCATGCCGCTCAGCTGTCGCAGCGCCGGCTCGCGCAGGTCCTCCTCCATCAGGGCGTTGGCCTGCGCGATCGCGGCCAGCGGATTGCGGATCTCGTGCGCCACGGCGGCCGACATGCGGCCCATCGCGGCCAGTTTCTCGATCCGCAACCGCGCTTCCATCTCGCGCAGGTCCTCCACGAAGATCACGCACAGGGCCTCGGCCTGGGCCGGGTCCGGGGTGGTCAGCCGCGTGCGCACGTGCAGCCGCCGTGCTTCGCCGCCCGGCACCGGGATCGTGATGTCCGCCACCTGCGGCTGCCGCTGCTGGAAGGTCGATCGCGCCAGCGATGCCAGCGGCCACCAGCCGGACTGCGCGGTGGTCGCGACGCGGGGATCGGGCGCGCGCGCCAGCCCCAGCAGCGCCTGCGCGGCCGGGTTGGCGGCGTGCACGCGTCCGGCCGCGTCGACCACCAGCACGCCATCGGACAGCGTCTCGATCACCAGCTGGTTGACCTGCGCCTGGACCCGGGCGGCGCGCTGCCCCTGTCGTGCCGCCCGCTCCTCGCGTGACAGGCGGATCGCCATCTGGTTGACCAGCAGCGCCAGCGCGAACAGGCCGGTGCCCGTCAGCCCCGCCTGCAGGAACCGCGCCGCCGAGTCGCCGACCGCGTGCAGCGACAGCACCCAGGCGTCCATCAGCAGCAGCAGGGTCACGCCGGCCGCGGTGCCCAGCGCCAGCAGGCCGGAGCCGAGCACCGCGCCCATCAACACCGGCAGGGCCAGCAGCGGCGAGTAGTTGATGCCGCCGGCCTGCAGGAACTGCAGCGAGGAGAACACCAGCAGGTCCACCCCGATGGTCGACACCCACTGCGCGTCGAACGACGATCCCGGCTGGCGGGGGCTGGTGAACAGCCGCACGGCGAGCGTCGCGCCCACGTAGGTCAGGCACAGGACGATCAGCCAGCCGCTGATGTTGAGCGCCGGCAGCAGGACCGACAGGGTGGCCAGCAGCGCCAGCAGCACCAGCGCCAGCGCCACGCGCGCCGTCGTGAACGCGCGCCACAGGCGGGCGAACGCGGAATCGCGCACCGGCTCCGCCAGCGCGGGCAGCGGCGCGAAGTCGGAAACCGACTGGCTCACCTCAGCCTGCTCCGCGGTCCCGGTGCTCGGCGCAGCAATAGAACCGGCCGTCGGAGCCGGGCAGGGCGTCCGGTCGTGGCAGGTGGAGCGAGCAGACGGAGCACTGGACCATGTCCTGCTGCGCCGGCCCGGGTCGCGGCCTGGTCGATCGGTCCTGTGCGTCGCCGGCCCGCTCCTGGTCGCGACCGCCGCGCCACAGCCACACGACCAGCAGCACGATCGCCAGCAGCAGCAGGAACTTCATGCCGACCTCACACCGGCCGCTTCAGGACCACCTCGAGCACGAAGCGCGAGCCGGCGTACGCCAGCAGCAGCAGGAGCGAGCCGGCATACAGCACGCGCACCGCCTTGCGACCGCGCCAGCCGAACCGGGCCCGCCCCAGCAGCAGCAAGGCGAAGACCACCCAGGACAGGATGGAGAACACCGTCTTGTGGTCCCAGCGCGCGCTGCGGCCGTGTCCGTACAGGCTTTCGCTGAACAGCACCCCGGCCAGCAGCGTGGCCGACAGCAGGATGAAGCCGGCGGTGGCGAAGCGGAACGTCAGGCGCTCCAGCGTCAGCAACGGCAGCCCGGCCTGCGGATCGGCCGCGTGCCGGATGCTGCGCTCGGTGCGCGTCATCAGCCAGGCGTGCACCACCGCGGCCGCGAACAGTCCATACGATGCGATGCCCAGCGCCCAGTGCAGCGGCAGCCACGCCGAGGCGGTGACCGGCAGTTCGCTGCCCGGGAAGACCAGTGCCAGCAGCACGGCGGCGGCGCCCAGGCCGGCCAGCGCCCAGCGCGCCTGCAGCTTGGGGAACATCTGCTGCTCCACCGCGTACACGGTGAGCACCAGCCAGGCGGTGACCGACAGCGCCGGAGCGAAGCCGAACCGGGCCGGCTCGCCGAGCAGGCCCCAGGCCAGCACCATCGCGTGCAGGAACCATCCAGCCAGCAGGGCGATGCGCGCTGCGCGGTCGGACAGCCGGGCCGCGCCGGCGGCCGGCACTGCATAGGCCGCGGCGGCTGCCAGCGTGAGCACCACACTGGGAAAGGGCGCACTCGCTAGAATCATGGGTCCACAGTTTAGCCGCGCTTGACTGCTGCGCGAAACGGCGTGCGGCGCGGCCCGCGCGGCATTCCCGAGCATTCCCGATGGCTTCCTCCCTGACCGACCGACTCTCACGCCTGGCCAAGGAACTGCGCGGCCAGGCCCGCATCACCGAAGCCAACGTGCAGGACATGCTGCGCGAAGTGCGCATGGCCCTGCTGGAGGCCGACGTGGCGCTGCCGGTGGTGCGCGACTTCATTGCCCGGGTCAAGGACAAGGCGCTGGGCCAGGAGGTGCTGGGCTCGCTGTCCCCGGGCCAGGCGCTGGTGGGCATCGTCAACCGGGAACTCGCCGCCACCATGGGCGAGGGCGTCAGCGACATCAACCTGCAGGCGCAGCCGCCAGCGGTGATCCTGATGGCCGGCCTGCAGGGTTCGGGCAAGACCACCACCACCGCCAAGCTGGCCAAGCACCTGATCGAGAAGCGCCGCAAGAAGGTGCTGACCGTGTCGGGCGACGTCTACCGGCCGGCCGCCATCGAGCAGCTGAAGACGGTGACGGGGCAGGCCGGCGCCGAGTGGTTTCCCAGCGCCCCCGACCAGAAGCCGGTGGACATCGCGCGCGCCGCGCTCGACCACGCCCGGCGCCAGTATTTCGACGTGCTGCTGGTGGACACCGCCGGACGGCTGGCGATCGACGAGGCGCTGATGCGCGAGATCAAGGAGCTGCACGCGGCGCTCAATCCCGTCGAGACGCTGTTCGTGGTCGACGCGATGCAGGGCCAGGACGCGGTGAACACCGCCAAGGCATTCAAGGAAGCGCTGCCGCTCACGGGCATCGTGCTGACCAAGATGGACGGCGATTCGCGCGGCGGCGCGGCGCTGTCGGTGCGGCAGATCACGGGGGCGCCGATCAAGTTCGCCGGCGTCAGCGAGAAGCTCGACGGGCTGGAGGTGTTCGACGCGCAGCGCCACGCCGGACGCATCCTGGGCATGGGCGACATCGTGGCCCTGGTGGAGCAGGTGACCGCCGGCGTCGACATGGAGGCGGCGCAGAAACTGGCGGCCAAGGTCAAGAGCGGCGCCGGCTTCGACCTCAACGACTTCCTCGCGCAATTGCAGCAGATGAAGAGCATGGGCGGGCTGTCCACGCTGATGGACAAGCTGCCCGCGCAGATGCAGGCCAAGGCGGGCCAGGTCGACATGGACAAGGCCGAGCGCGACATCCGCCGCAAGGAGGGCATCATCCAGAGCATGACGCCGCTGGAGCGGCGCAAGCCCGAACTGATCAAGGCGACCCGCAAGCGCCGGATCGCGGCCGGCGCAGGGGTCCACGTGCAGGAGGTCAACCGCCTCCTCAACGAGTTCGAGCAGATGCAGGGCATGATGAAGAAGATGAAGGGCGGCGGCCTGATGAAGATGATGAAGCGCATGGGCGGCAAGGGCGGCCTGCCCAAGCTGCCGTTCTAGGGAATGGTCCGGCCCGGCCCGGCGGGCCGGCGGCCCGCACGGTGGAGAGCAATCGCATGAATCTCGTCGACAGCTTTGTCGATTTCTCGCGCTTCGTCGCGCTGCGCCGCGACATCCACGCGCATCCGGAGCTGGGCTTCGAGGAGCACCGCACGTCCGGGCTGGTGGCCGAGCGGCTGCGCGAGTGGGGCCTGGAGGTGCACACCGGGGTCGCCGGCACCGGCGTCGTGGGCGTGCTGCGCGGGGGCACCGGGCGGCGCACGATCGGCCTGCGCGCCGACCTGGACGCATTGCCGCTGCAGGAGGAGAACCGGTTTGCGCACCGCTCCCGGCACGACGGGCGGATGCATGCCTGCGGCCACGACGGCCACACCACCATGCTGCTGGCGGCGGCGTGGCACCTGGCGCAGGCTGGGGACATCGACGGCACCGTCAACTTCATCTTCCAGCCGGCCGAGGAAATGGGCAAGGCCGGCGCGCTGAAGATGATCGAGGACGGGCTGTTCGAGCGCTTCCCGTGCGAGGCGGTGTTCGCGCTGCACAATTTCGCGCTGCCCGCCGGACGCTTCGCCACCAACCATGGCGCGCTGATGGCGTCGAGCAACACCTGGCGGGTCACGGTGAACGGCCGCGGCACCCACGCCTCGATGCCGCACACCGGCGTCGACCCGGTGGGCGCGACCATCGACATCGCCCAGCAGCTGCAGACCCTGGTGCCGCGGGTGGTGGACTCGCGCGAGCGGGCCCTGCTGGCCGTCACGCAGATCCAGGGCTCCAACGCGCCCAACGTGATCCCCGAGCAGGCCTGGGTCGGCGGCACGGCGCGCACCTTCTCGGTGGCGGCCACCGACGCGATCGAGGCCGGCGTCCGGCGCATCGCGGCCGGCGTCGCGCAGGCGCACGGCTGCAGCGCCGAGGTCATGTTCCGCCGCGCCTCCCCGCCGGTGGTCAACCACCCGGCCGAGGCGCAGTTCGCCGCCGAGGTGATGCGCGACGTGGTCGGTCCGCAGAATGTCGACGAGGACACGCCGGCCGTGATGGGCGCCGAGGATTTCGCCCACATGCTGCGGGCGCGTCCCGGCTGCTACGCGTTCATCGGCAACGGTGACGGCGCGCACCGGCTGCCCGACCACGGGCCGGGCGAGTGCATCATCCACGGCACCTCGTTCGACTTCAACGACGACGTCATCCCGATCGGCGCCAGCTACTTCGTGCGGCTGGCGCAGAAGTGGCTTGCCCGGCAACCCTGAAACCAGCAGCAGGAAGACCTCGCCCATGACCATCCGCATCGTCCGCGCGGCCGCCGCCGCGCTCGTCCTGGCCGCCGCGGCGGCACAGCCGGCGCTCGCGCAGCGCGTGATCCGCATCGTCGTGCCGTACGGACCGGGCGCGGTGCAGGACACGGTGGCGCGCACCTTCAACGCCGAACTGGGGCAGGCGCTGGGCGCCACCGTGATCGTCGAAAACCGGCCCGGCGCCGGCGGCACCGTCGGCACGGGGCAGGTCGCCAAGGCGCCGGCCGACGGCAACACGCTGGTGCTGGCCGCAGCCAGCCACACCCTGGCCGGGCACCTGTACAGCAAGCTGCCGTATCACCCGCTGAAGGATTTCGCCGGCGTCGCCTACCTGGGCAACTCCGGCTACGTGATCGCCGCGCCCGGCACCCTGGGCGTGAACTCGCTGGCCGACTACCTCAAGCTGGTCAGGAGCAAGCCCGGCCAGCTCAATTACGCGTCGGCCGGCAACGGCAGCGCGACCCACATGGGCATGGCCTCCTTCCTGGCGAAGGCCGGGCTGGAGATGCAGCACATCCCGATGAAGTCCACCGGCGACGCAGTGAATGAGGTGCTGGCCGGCCGCGCGCAGGGCGTGACGGCCGCGCTGGTCGGCATCGTGGCCTTCAAGCAGGATCCGCGCATGAAGCTGCTGGCGTACACCGGCGCGCAGCGCTCCAGGTTCCTGCCCGAGCTGCCCACCGTCGCCGAAGCCGGCGTGCCGGGCTACCGGTTCGATTCGTGGATCGGCCTGCTGGCGCCGGCCGCCCTGCCCAAGGCCGAACTCGAGAAGATCAACGCCGCGGTGCAGCAGGTGCTCGCGACTCCCGCCGTGCAGGAGCGCCTGACCCGCCTGGGCATCGAATACGCGCCCATGCCGGCCGCCGGCTTCCAGAAGCTGCTGGCCGACGATTGGGACGCCGGCGCGGCGCTGGTCAAGGCGTCGGGCGCGCGGATCGAGTAGGGCTTCAGGCTGCGGCGGGCGCGCCGCCCGCCACCTCGCCGCGCAGCGCGTGCGCGCTGGTGGCCGTGATGCGCACGTCGGCCAGCTCGCCGACCAGCCGCTGCGGCCCCGGGAAGTTCACCATCCGGTGGCACTCGGTGCGCCCGGCCAGTTCCTGCGGGTTCTTGCGCGACGGCCCCTCCACCAGGATGCGCTGCACGCTGCCCACCAGCTGCTCGCTGATGCGGCGCATGTTGCCGTCGATCGCCGCCTGCACCTGCTGCAGGCGAGCGAGCTTGACCTCGTGGGGCGTGTCGTCGTGCAGGTTGGCCGCCGGCGTGCCGGGCCGCGGGCTGAAGATGAAGCTGAAGCTGTTGTCGTAGCCGACGTCCTCGATCAGCTTCATCAGCCTGGCGAAGTCCTCGTCGGTCTCGCCCGGAAAGCCGACGATGAAGTCGCTGCTGAGCGCCAGTTGCGGTCGCACCGCGCGCAGCCGGCGAACGATGCTCTTGTATTCCATCGCCGTGTAGCCGCGCTTCATCGCCGCCAGGATGCGGTCGCTGCCGTGCTGCACCGGCAGGTGCAGGTGGCTCACCAGCTTGGGCAGCTTCGCGTAGGCCTCGATCAGGCGCGGCGTGAACTCCTTGGGGTGGCTGGTGGTGTAGCGGATCCGCTCGATGCCCGGGATCTCGGATACGTACTCCAGCAGCAGCGCGAAGTCGGCGATCTCGCCGCCCGCGCCCATGGCTCCGCGGTAGGCGTTGACGTTCTGCCCCAGCAGCGTGACCTCCTTGACGCCCTGGTCGGCCAGGCCCGCCACTTCGACCAGCACGTCCTCGAACGGCCGCGACACTTCCTCGCCCCGGGTGTAGGGCACCACGCAGTAGCTGCAGTACTTGGAGCAGCCTTCCATGATGCTGACGAACGCGGTGGCCCCCTCGACGCGGGCGGGCGGCAGGTTGTCGAACTTCTCCACCTCGGGGAAGCTGACGTCGACCTGGGCGCGCCGCTCGCGCTCGCGCTGTCGCAGCAGCTGCGGCAGGCGATGCAGGGTCTGCGGGCCGAACACCACGTCGACGTAGGGCGCGCGCTGGATGATGGCGGCGCCCTCCTGGCTGGCCACGCAGCCGCCGACGCCGATCAGCGTCCCCTTTTCCTTCAGGTGCCTGACCCGGCCGAGGTCGCTGAACACCTTCTCCTGCGCCTTCTCGCGCACCGAGCAGGTGTTGAACAGGATGAGGTCGGCTTCGTCCACGTCGGTGGTCGGCTCGTATCCTTCGGCGGCCCGCATGACGTCGGCCATCTTGTCCGAGTCGTACTCGTTCATCTGGCAGCCGAAGGTCTTGATGAAGACTTTCTTTCCCATCGCCGGCCCCTTCAGCGGCGCGCGCCGAAGATCAGCGCCAGCAGCTCGGCGAAGCGCCGAGCGCCCTCGGTGCCGCTGCCGGCGCCGCCCAGCCTGCCGTACTCATCCTCGGTGAGCAGCCAGACCTCGTGCACCAGCCCGGCCGCGTCGCGCCGGTAGACCACCGGCATCGCCTTGCCGGCCAGGGAGGCGGACAGCACCAGCATGTTGTTCAGGTCGCGGATGCGCGCGCCCGGCGACAGCCGATCCGGCTTGCCGTCCACGGTGATCTCGGGCGGCGCCGTGACCGCGATGCGGGCCAGGACCACGTCCTTGGGCGCCGAGCGCTGCAGGCCCTGCGCGAACCCGGCTCCGGCGGCCAGCGCCAGACAGATGAGGAGGAAGCGGAAGCAGCGGTTCATGGCGATATCCAGAGGCTGTGGCGCGGAAAGTGCGAAAGGGCGGCCGGCTGATGCCGGCCGCCCTTTCTGATCTGGTGGCGCTTCACGGACTCGAACCGCGGACCTGTGGATTATGATTCCATCGCTCTAACCGACTGAGCTAAAGCGCCGAGCCCTCCATTATAGCGAAGCCGGCGGCAGCCGGCCGGGCCTGCCCGGCCCGAGCCCCGGGCGGCCCGGCCACCCGGTCACTCGTGGCGGAACTGCGCCTTTCGCTTGTTCACGAAGGCGTCCATGCCTTCCTTCTGGTCTGCGGTGGCAAACAGCGCGTGGAACATCCGGCGCTCGAACATCACGCCGTCGGACAGGCCGGTTTCGAAGGCGCGGTTCACCGATTCCTTGGCCGCCATCACGGCAATCTGCGAGTAGTCGCTGATCATCAGCGCGGCGGCCAGCGCCTCGTCCATCAGCTTGTCCAGCGCGACCACCCGGCTGACCAGGCCGCAGCGCTCGGCCTCGGCCACGTCCATCATGCGGCCGGTCAGCGCCATGTCCATGGCCTTGGCCTTGCCGACCGCGCGCGGCAGGCGCTGGGTGCCGCCGGCGCCGGGGATGATGCCCAGCTTGATCTCGGGCTGGCCGAACCTGGCGTTGTCGGCGGCGATGACGAAGTCGCACATCATCGCCAGCTCGCAGCCGCCGCCCAGGGCAAAGCCGCTCACGGCGGCGATCACCGGCTTGCGGATGCTGCGGATGATCTCCCAGTTGCGCGTGATGTAGTCGTCCTTGTAGACGTCCTTGAACGACCAGGTGGCCATGGCGCCGATGTCCGCCCCGGCGGCGAATGCCTTCTCGCTGCCGGTGACGATCATGCAGCCGATCGCCGGGTCGGCGTCGAAGGACTTGAGCGCCGCGCCGAGTTCGTCCATCAGCTGGTTGTTCAGGGCATTCAGCTGCTTGGGGCGGTTCAGGGTGACGATGCCGACCTTGCCCGCTTCGGTCCGCACTTCGATGAGCTCGTACGCCATGGCGCTTCTCCTGGATGGTTTGCGCGGCAACTATAGCGAAGCCGCGCGCCGCGGCCGGTGATAGAGTCGTGCCAGGAGACAAGCCGCGGCGCGCCGGGCGCCGGGCGGGAACAAGGGAAGTCCCATGACCGAGCAGAACGTGCTGTACGAGAGCCGGGGCGCCGTCGCGCTGCTGACGCTGAACCGGCCGCAATCCCTCAACAGCTTCACCCGGGCGATGCACCGCGACCTGTGGGCCGCGCTGGACCGCGTCGAGGCCGACCGCGCGGTGCGCGCCGTCGTGATCACCGGCGCCGGGCGGGGCTTCTGCGCCGGCGCCGACCTGGCCGAATTCGATTTCGAGCCGGGTCCCGACCTGGTCGAACGCGCCGACCCAGGCCCGGTGATCGACCAGGCCTTCAATCCGACGGTGCGCCGCCTGCAGGCCCTGCGCGTGCCGACGGTCGCCGCCGTCAACGGGGTGGCCGCCGGCGCCGGCGCCTCCCTGGCCATGACCTGCGACCTCGCGGTGGCGGCACCCGATGCGGTCTTCATCCAGGCGTTCAGCCGGATCGGGCTGGTGCCGGACGCCGGCGGCAGCTGGTTCCTGGTCAAGCGGCTGGGGCTGGCGCGGGCGCTGGGCTGCGCCATGCTGGGCGACAAGCTGGGCGCGGCCGACGCCAAGGCGCAGGGGATGATCTGGGACGTGGTCGGCGCCGGCCAGGACTGCGTCGAGGCCGCGCTCGCGCTGGCGCAACGCCTGGCGCAACTGCCGACCCGCGCACTGGTCGAGACGCGCAAGTTGCTGCGTGCAGCGGCCGCCAACGGCCTGGATGCGCAGCTCGATCTGGAGCGCGACACCCAGTCGGCGCTGGGCCGCACGCACGACTACATCGAAGGGGTGACGGCGTTCCGCGAGAAGCGCCAGCCACGATTCACGGGCGAATGACGCCGGCCGATCGAGAAAGGCAGGACCGCATGAAAAGCTTTCCCCTGGAACCGATCGAGACCGCCAGCGTCGACGAACTGCGGTCGCTCCAGCTCAAGCGCCTGCAATCGACGCTGGAACACGCCTACTCCAATTCGCCGGTGTACCGGGCCAAGTTCAACGCCGCCGGCGTGCGGCCGTCGGACTGCCGCAGCCTGGCGGACCTGGCCAGGTTCCCCTTCACCAGCAAGAAGGACCTGCGCGACAGCTACCCGTTTGGCATGTTTGCGGTGCCGCGCGAGCAGTGCGTGCGCATCCACGCCTCCAGCGGGACCACCGGCAAGCCCACGGTCGTCGGCTACACGCGCGGCGACATCGAACTCTGGTCCGACCTGATGGCGCGCAGCCTGCGCGCTTCCGGCGCGCGCCCGGGCGACCTGGTGCACGTGAGCTACGGCTATGGCCTCTTCACCGGCGGCCTGGGCGCCCATTACGGCGCGGAGCGGCTGGGCCTGACGGTGGTGCCGTTCGGCGGCGGCCAGACCGAACGGCAAGTCCAGCTGATCCACGACTTCCGCCCCGACATCATCATGGTGACGCCCAGCTACATGCTGGCGATCGCCGACGAGTTCGACCGGCAGGGACTCGATCCGGCCCGCTCCAGCCTGCGCCTGGGCATCTTCGGCGCCGAGCCCTGGACCAACGACATGCGCGCGGCGATCGAGCGCCGGCTGGACATCGAGGCGGTGGACATCTACGGCCTGTCCGAGGTGATGGGGCCGGGCGTGGCCAACGAGTGCGTCGAGACCAAGGACGGCCCGACCATCTGGGAGGATCATTTCTATCCCGAGGTCGTCGATCCGGACACCGGCAAGCCGCTGCCCGACGGGCAGTTCGGCGAGCTGGTGTTCACCAGCCTCACCAAGGAAGCGCTGCCGGTGATCCGCTACCGCACGCGCGACCTGACCCGCCTGCTGCCGGGCAGCGCGCGCACCATGCGCCGGATGGAAAAGATCACCGGGCGCAGCGACGACATGATGATCGTGCGCGGCGTCAACGTGTTCCCGACGCAGATCGAGGAGCTGATCCTCAAGCGCGGCGAGCTGACGCCGCACTACCAGTGCCTGCTCACGCGCGAAGGGCCGATGGACGAACTGACGGTGGCGGTGGAGACCCGCTCCGACCTGTCGCCGCAGTCCTGGGAGGCGCAGGAGGCCGCCGGCCTGCTGGCGCACGAGATCAAGACCTACATCGGCACCTCGGCCCGGATCGAGCTGCGCGCCAGCGGCGGCATCGAACGCAGCCTGGGCAAGGCCAAGCGGGTGGTCGACCAGCGCCGGCTCTGAAGCGTAGCGCTCAGCGTTGCTCGATGCTGTCGACCACCAGGTCGACGTACGCCGGTTCCATGTTGACCCGGATGCGCACCGGCAGGTACTGCAGGCTCGGCGCGAACCACATTTCCGCCGTGATGTTGCCGCGCGGGTTGGCGATCGCCCTGGGCTTCAGGTGGAAGGCCTCCACCGGCCCGAGCCGCGGCGTCTGCAGCAGTTCGCGGCCGACGACGTCGTAGGTCCACTGCGCCAGATGGCCGGGCCGCGCCAGCCAGACGGTGATGCTGCGGCCGACCTCCAGCGGCTCGCGGCCGCTGGCGAAGCGGTGGCTCAGCTCGACGAACTGGCTGGCGGTGTCCTGCACGCCGGCCGGCCGCGGCACCACCTCGCCGTTGCCCAGCAGGATGGTCTCGCCGCGCAGGGTGGCGCGCCGCACGCCGTTGCGCCGTTGTTCCTCGTAGACCTCGGGCGCCAGCCCGGCCGGCGTCACCGTGCCCTGGCTGGTCATCACCAGCCGCGCCAGCAGCGTCACGTCGATGTCGATCCGCACCTCGTAGCGCTGCTCCTGGCGCAGCCACTGCACGCGCGCGTCGCCGTGCAGTTCGCCGCTGCGGAAGACGCCGCCGAGCCGGTAGTTGAGGCGCGTGTCCAGCGGCCAGCTGTCCAGGTTGGTTGCCGCCGTGCCGGCTTCCGCGAGCGGCGGCGCGCTTTCGGGCGACGGCGCCGGGGCGGACGGCTGCGGCGGCGTTGCCTGTGCCACCGGTTCGGCGGGCACCGCGTCGGCCGTGGCGGGTTCGGCCGCGGGCGCGGCCTCGGGCTCGGGCTCCGGCTGCTGCGGTTCGGAGGCCGCCTTGGCCGGGCGTGGCGCGGCCGGCGGGACCGGGCGGGCCGCCGGCCGCGCCGGTGCCGCCGTCACGGTCGCCGCCGCGGCCGGCGGCTGGGGCGCCTCCTGCTGCAGCAAGCGGGTGAACAACGGCTCGGCCAGTGGCTTGAGCAGCGCCGTGGCCTGCAGTTCGTGCCCGATCCATTCGACCGCCGCCAGGTGCGCCAGCAGCACCGCCGCCAGCAGCGCCGCCCCGCGCCGGCCGCTGCGGCTCGTCAGGCGGTGGGCGCCAGCCACGGCTGGGCCCGCGCCGCGTCACGCAGGGCAAGCCTCCAGGTGGTGACCGCCGCCGGCAGGGCGAGCTCCAGCCGCAGCAGCCGCCGGTCGCGTGCGACCAGGGCCGTGAGCCTGCGGTGGGCGCCGGCATACAGCGCCAGGTCGTCCAGCTTGGCGAGCCGCCAGCCGTCGCCGGCGACCTCGACGCCGAGCCACTCGTCGTTGGCGGCGAGGCCGGCCTGCTCGGCCGCGCCGCCGCGCAGCACGGTCTTGACCTGCAGTGGCGCGGCCTCGCCCATGCGCAGTCCGAGCCGCTGCGCCAGCGCCGCCGGCTCCTCGTTGACCTCGATGCCGTGCGCCTGCAGCAGCTCGGCCAGCGGCAGCTCGCGCGTGCCGTGCACCCAGGCGGCGAGTTCGCGGCCGAACGAGCGTCCGCCCAGTTCCTTCAGCACCGCGGCGAAGTCGGCCTCCGTCATCGGGCCGGCCTTGCAGCGCTGCCACAGCGCGCGCATCACTTCGTCCAGCGAGGTGCGGCCCTCGGCGCGCAACGTCAGGTCGAAGCACAGCGCCACCAGCGCGCCCTTGGTGTAGTAGCTCACCGTCGCGTTGGCGGTGTTCTCGTCCTGCCGGTAGTACTTGACCCAGGCGTCGAAGCTGGCCTGCGCCACCGACTGCAGCTCGCGCCCGGGCGTCTGCTGGACCTGGTTGATGGTCTTGTTCAGCAGCTTCAGGTAGCCGGCGTCGTCGAGCAGGCCGGCCCGGCGCAGCAGCAGGTCGTCGTAGTAGCTGGTGAAGCCCTCGAAGAACCACAGCAGCCGGGTGTAGTTCTCGCGGCCGTAGTCGTAGCGCAGGAACTCGGCCGGTCGCAGCCGCTTGACGTTCCAGGTGTGGAAGTACTCGTGGCTGACCAGGCCCAGCAGGGTGACGTAGCCGTCGCTGCGGTGCGTCTCGTCCTGCCGCGGCAGGTCGCGCCGGGAGGCGAGCAGGGCGGTGGAGTTGCGGTGCTCCAGCCCGCCGTAGCCGTCGTCCACCGCGTTCAGCAGGAACAGGTAGCTCTTGTGCGGCGGCCGCTTGCGCTCGTGCCAGAACCGGATCTGCGTCTCGCAGATCTTCTGCATGTCGGCCGCCAGCCGGGCGCCGTCGAAGGACTCGGCGGCGCCGGACACCACGACCCGGTGCGGCACGCCGCCGGCCTTGAACTCGGTGCTCCAGAACGGCCCGAGTTCGACCGGGCAGTCGACCAGCTCGTCGTAATCGGTGGCCAGGTAGGTGCCGAAGCCGTGCCGGTCGATCTTGTGCGGCAGCAGGCCGGTGGCGACATGCCAGTGGCCCATGTCGCCGCCGGCCGCCAGCTCGAGCGAATGAACCAGCTTCTCCTGGCCTTGCACGCGCAGGCACAGGCTGGTGCCGTTGAAGAACCCGCGCCGGGTGTCCAGCCAGGCGGCGCGCACCGAGTTGTCGAAGGCGTACACCTCGTAGCTCAGCACCAGCGGCGCGCTGGGCACGCACTCGACCTGCCAGCTGCACTTGTCGATCTGCGCGAGCGCGACCGGCCGCCCTTCCTGGCGTGCCGTCAGCCGCTGCAGGTGGCGCGAGAACTCGCGCACCAGGTAGCTGCCGGGGATCCACGCCGGCAGCGAAACCCGCTGCTGCGCCGCCGGCTGGTCGATCCAGAGCGTGACCTGGAACAGGTGCGCGTGCAGGTCGGCCGGCTCCACCCGGTAGTGGACGCTGGCGCCGGGCGCCGGAAGCTGGCTGGCCGTCACTTGGCGTCGGCGAGCATCTTCTCGACCTGGGCGGCGCTCACCGCGCCCGGCACCCGGGTGCCGTCGGCGAAGATCAGCGTCGGGGTGCCGCTGATGCGATGCTTCTTGCCGAATTCCAGGTTGCGCGCCAGCACCCCGGTGTCGCAGCTGGCGACGGGTGCCGGCTGTTCGCGCAGCATGTGGTCCTGCCAGGCCTTGCCCTTGTCCTTGGCGCACCAGATGTTCCTGGACTTGTCGCTCGAATCAGGCCCCAGGATCGGATACAGGAACATGTAGACGGTGACGTTGTCCACCTTCTGCAGGTCGCGCTCGAAGCGCTTGCAGTAGCCGCAGTTGGGATCCTCGAACACCGCCAGCTTGCGCTTGCCGCTGCCGCGCACGACGGTGAAGGCGTCCTTCAGCGGCAGCGCGGCGAAGTCGATCGCCATCAGCTTTTCCAGCCGCTCCTCGGTCAGGTTGCGCTTGGCGCGGGTGTCGATCAGCTGCCCGTTGATCAGGTAATTGCCATCGGCATCGGTGTAGTACAGGTCGGTGCCGATGCGCACCTCGTACAGCCCGGCCATGTCGGTCTTGCGCACCTCGTCGATCTTCGGCAGCTGCGGCAGCCGCTCCGGAAGATTCTTGCGGATGGCCGCCTCCTGGGCCGGCGCGGGCCCGGCGAGCATCGCTGCGGCCAGCGCCATCCCCAGGAGCGAGCTTCGGTTGAGTTTCATGTGTTGATCGTTCCTTGCGTCAAAGCCGCCCCATGGCCTGCCGGGCGACCCACTGCTTGAGCCAGCCCATGCGATCGAACCCCGTCATGCCCCAGTTGCGCAGCGCCGGCCAGGGGCTGCCCGCCTGGGCGAACAGCTGCTGCAATCCGTCCGTCGTGGCGCCCATCGCCGCGACGTCCGCCTTGCGCGCGCGCTCGAAGCGCCGCAACAGCCGCAGGTCGCCCGGGCTGCGCCAGGACTCGCGCTGATGCAGCACCTGCGCCAGCTCGCGCACGTCGCCCAGCCCCAGGTTCAGGCCCTGGCCGGCCAGCGGGTGCACGGTGTGCGCGGCGTCGCCCGCCAGCACCCAGCCCGGCCCGCACCAGTGGTCGGCGGTCGCCAGCTGCAGCGGCCAGCAGGCGCGTTCGGTCGACAGCGTCAGCTTGCCCAGCGCATGTTCGCTGGCCGCTCCAAGTTCGGCCTCGAACTGCGCGCCCTCCTGCGCCAGCAACTGCGGCGCCCGGTGCTCGTCGACTGACCAGACGAAGGCCACCGAGTTCCCGGCCGCCGGCGCCGGCCCGCCGTGCAGGGGCAGGAAGGCCAGGATCTCGCCGTTGGCGAACCACTGGCGCGCGACATGGCCGTGCGGTTTTTCGCAATGCAGCCGGCCGGCGATCGCGCGTTGCGGATAGGGCCGTACCGTGAACTGCACCCCGTGGTCGGCGCGGGTGGCGCTGCGGCGGCCTTCGCAGACCACCGTGAGCGCGGCGGGGACCGGCGCATCGAGCCATTCCACCAGGGGCTGGTAGCGCAGGGCTTCGGCCAGCCGCTGCAGCAGGGCGTCGACGTCGACGATCCAGGCCAGGGCCGGCGCGCCGCTGTCGCTGGCGTCGAAGCTGACCTGGCCGCCTTCGTCGCCGTGGATTTCCATTCCCAGCACCGGGCTGGCGTGCTGCTCGTCGGGCCAGGCGCGCACCCGTTCCAGCAGCTCGCGCGAGGCGGCGTTGAGGGCATAGGCGCGCACGTCGCTGGCGGCGCCGGCGCGCGGGCCGTGGTCGCGCACCAGACCGACGCGCAGGCGGTCGCGCGCCAGCAACAGGGCCAGGGTCCGGCCGACGATGCCGGCTCCGCGAATACAGACATCAGGGGCGATCGCCATGCGCTCGATTGTAGGAGGGGGGCACAATCGCGGCTTGCTCAACGTCAGCACGGCCCTTTCGATGAACTCTTCCGCTCGCACCGTCCAGGCCCGGATCGCCCGCCTGTTCGTCTATCCGGTCAAGTCCTGCGCCGGCGTCGAGGTGCGCGAGGCCCTGCTGACCGAGACCGGGCTGGACCTGGACCGGGCCTGGATGGTGGTCGACGCGAACGGGCGCTTCGTCACCCAGCGCCAGCTGCCGCGGATGGCGCTGGTGCGTCCGCAGATCAAGCATACCGAGGTGGTGCTGCGCGCACCCGGCATGCTGGCGCTGCACCTGGGCATCGACTCGGTCGAGGAGCCGGCCCGGGTGCGGATCTGGGACGACGAGGTCGCCGCCTACGACATGGGCGCCGTGGCGGCCCAGTGGTTCACCGATTTCCTGGGGCAGCCGCTGCGGCTGGTGCGCTTCGACCCGGAGCAGCGGCGGCTGTCCAGCGCGCGCTGGACCGGCGAAGCGGAAGCGCTCAACCAGTTCAGTGACGGCTTCCCCCTGCTGGTGCTTGGCGAAGCGGCCCTGGACGGGCTGAACGCGCGGTTGGCTGCCGCCGGGCACGCGCCGGTGGGAATCGAGCGGTTCCGGCCCAACGTCGTGCTGGCCGGGCTGGACGCCCACGAGGAGGACCGCCTCGCGCAGCTGACCGTGGGCGCCGACGAGCCGGTGGAGCTGCGCCTGGTCAAGCCCTGCCCGCGTTGTCCGATTCCGAACATCGATCCGGCCACCGCCCAGGCCGGGCCGCCGGTGCTGCGGACCCTCGTGCAATACCGCCGCAACGACCTGGTCAACGGCGCGGCGACCTTCGGCATGAACGCGATCGTGCTGCGCGGGGTGGACCAGACGCTGCGGGTGGGCCAGGCGGTCGCGGCCGGCCCGGCCCCGGGCTGAGCATCCGCGGGCGGTACACTTTCGCCCTTCGAGTGCTGGAAGCGTCATGAGTCTGAAGTGCGGGATCGTCGGATTGCCCAACGTGGGCAAGTCCACCTTGTTCAATGCCTTGACCAAGGCGGGGATCGCCGCGGAGAACTACCCCTTCTGCACGATCGAGCCCAACGTCGGCGTGGTGGAACTGCCCGATCCGCGGCTGCGCCAGCTGTCCGCCATCGTCAAGCCCGAGCGCATCGTCCCGGCGATCGTCGAATTCGTGGACATCGCCGGCCTGGTGGCCGGCGCCAGCAAGGGCGAGGGGCTGGGCAACCAGTTCCTGGCGCACATCCGCGAGACCGACGCCATCGTCAACGTGGTGCGCTGCTTCGATGACGCCAACATCGTGCACGTGAGCGGCAAGGTCGATCCGGTGTCCGACATCGAGGTGATCCAGACCGAGCTGTGCCTGGCCGACCTGGGCACGGTGGAAAAGAGCCTGCAGCGCTATACCAAGGCGGCCAAGTCCGGCAACGACAAGGAGGCGGCCAAACTGGTGGCCGTGCTCACCAAGGTCCATGCCTGCCTGGACGCCGGCCAGCCGGTGCGCACGCTGCAGCTGAATGACGAGGAGAGCGTCCTCCTCAGGCAGCTGTTCCTGATCACCGCCAAGCCGGCGATGTTCGTGGCCAACGTGCACGAGGACGGCTTCGAGAACAATCCCTACCTGGACCGGCTGCGCGAGTTCGCGGCCAGGCAGAACGCACCGGTGGTCGCGATCTGCGCCAAGATCGAGGCCGAGATGGCCGACATGAGCGACGAGGACAAGCATCTGTTCCTGGCCGAGATCGGGCAGGAAGAGCCAGGGCTGGACCGCCTGATCCGCGCCGCCTTCAAGCTGCTGGGCCTGCAGACCTACTTCACCGCGGGCGTGAAGGAAGTGCGGGCCTGGACCATCCACATCGGCGACACCGCGCCCAAGGCGGCCGGCGTGATCCACACCGACTTCGAGCGCGGCTTCATCCGGGCCCAGACCATCGCCTTCGAGGACTTCATCGGCTGCAAGGGCGAGCAGGGCGCCAAGGACGCCGGCAAGATGCGCAGCGAGGGCAAGGACTACGTCGTCAAGGATGGCGACGTGCTGAACTTCCTGTTCAACGTCTGAAGCGCGGGGCCCGCCCCCGGCCGCCGGTCAGCGCACGAAGTGGCCGGCCGGAAACATGTGCAGCAGGGCTGCAGTCATGATGACGTAGCGCAGCAGTTTGCCCACCAGCATGTAGCCCAGGCACGGCCAGAACGGCATCCGCAGCCAGCCGGCGACCGCGCACAGGGGGTCGCCGATGACCGGCAGCCAGGCCAGCAGGCAGGCCTTGGGGCCGAGCCGCTCGAGCCAGTCGATCGCCTTCACGTGGGTGGCCGAATGGCGGTACTTGTCGACCAAGTGGTGCGCCTCGTAGCCCATCCACCAGTCCACGGCGCCGCCCAGCGTGTTGCCGGCGGTGGCCACCAGGATCGCCGGCCAGAACAGGTTCGGGTTGAGCTGCAGCAGCCCGAACAGCGCCGGCTCGGACCCGACCGGAATCAGGGTCGCCGAGACGAAGGCCGCGACGAACAACGTGCTCAACCCGTACTGCGGCAGCGCGAGCAGGTCGAACAGGGCGGTGAGCCAGCCGGGCATGTCAGGCGGGGGGCCGGGAGTTCATGCTCGTTGCAGTATAGGCAGCGAGCCGGCCCCCGTGGAGGCCGGGACGGCATGCTTCATTTCAATTGCTGAAATGGCCGCCGCATACAATCGTGCCTCATTTTTGAGCAGCACCCCGCGCATGAACATCGGTCCCCATGTCCTGGCGAACAACCTGTTCGCCGCGCCGATGGCAGGCGTGACGGACCGGCCCTTCCGCCAGCTGTGCCGGCGACTGGGCGCCGGTTACGCCGTGAGCGAGATGGTGACCTCGAGGCGCGACCTGTGGCACACGCTCAAGACCTCGCGGCGCGCCAACCACGACGGCGAGCCCGGTCCGATCGCCGTGCAGATCGCCGGCACCGACGCCGCGATGATGGCGCAGGCGGCCCTCTACAACGTGGACCGCGGCGCGCAGATCATCGACATCAACATGGGCTGCCCGGCTAAGAAGGTCTGCAACAAGTGGGCCGGCTCCGCTCTGATGCAGGACGAACCGCTGGCGATCGCCATCGCCGCCGCGGTGGTCCAGGCCTGTGCGCCGCGCGGCGTGCCGGTGACGCTGAAGATGCGCACCGGCTGGTCGCAGGCGCACCGCAACGCCGTGGGGCTGGCCCGCGCCTTCGAGGACGCGGGGGTGCAGATGCTCACGGTGCACGGGCGCACCCGCGAGCAGGGCTACGGCGGCGTGGCCGAGTACGAGACGATCGCGGCGGTGAAGGCCGCCGTGCGGGTGCCGGTGGTGGCCAACGGCGACATCACGACGCCCGGGCAGGCGCGCCACGTGCTGGACACGACGAAGGCCGACGCCATCATGATCGGCCGCGCCGCCCAGGGCCGGCCGTGGATCTTCCGCGAGGTCGCGCACTACCTGGCCACCGGCACGCAGCTGGCGCCGCCGCTGGTGGCCGAGGTGCGGCGCCTGCTGCTGGAACATCTGCAGGACCACTACGAGCTGTATGGCGAATACACCGGCGTGCGCAGCGCGCGCAAGCACATCGGCTGGTACGTGAAGGCACTGCCCGGCGCCGCGGAATTCCGTGTCCGGATGAACGCAATCGAGGACGGCGCGGCGCAGCTGCGCGCGGTCGCCGGGTTCTTCGACGAGCTCGGCGCCACGATGGACAGGATGCCGGCGCCGGCGGCGCACGGCGAACAGGAAGCGCTGGAGGCGAACGCATGAACCGCGACGAGCCGGTCGCAGAGGCGGCGTCGGGGCGCTGGAGGTAGGGAATCGATGAGCAAGAAACACATCGAGGATTGCGTGCGCGCGAGCCTCGAAGGCTATTTCCGCGACCTGCGCGGCACGGAACCGGACGGACTTTATGAAATGCTGGTGAAGGTGGTCGAGAAGCCGCTGCTGGAGGTGGTGATGGCCAAGGCCGAGCACAACCAGTCCAAGGCGGCCGAATGGCTGGGCCTGAACCGCAACACCTTGCGCAAGAAACTCGTCGAACACAGACTCCTGAAACCATGAACGCACTCATTTCCGTCTCGGACAAGACCGGCATCGTCGACCTGGCGCGGGCCCTGCACGGCCTGGGCATCCGGCTCATTTCCACCGGTGGCACCGCCCGCCTGCTGGCCCAGGAGGGCCTGCCCGTCACCGAGGTGGCCGAGGTCACGGCCTTCCCCGAGATGCTCGACGGCCGCGTGAAGACGCTGCATCCCAAGGTGCACGGCGGCCTGCTGGCGCGGCGTGACCTGCCCGAGCACATGGCGGCGCTGCAGGCGCACGGCATCGCCACCATCGACCTGCTGGTGGTCAACCTGTACCCGTTCGAGGCCACGGTGGCCAGGCCGGGCTGCACGCTGGAGGACGCGATCGAGAACATCGACATCGGCGGGCCGGCCATGGTGCGCTCGGCCGCCAAGAACTGGAAGGACGTCGCCGTGCTGACCGACGCCGGCCAGTACGCCGGGGTGATCGAGGAGCTCAGGACCGCGGGCAAGGTGTCGGAGCGCACCCGGTTCGCGCTCGCGGTGGCGGCCTTCAACCGCATCAGCAACTACGACGGCGCGATCAGCGACTACCTGTCCAGCATCCAGGAAGGCGGCGCCCGCAGCTCGTTCCCGGGCCAGGCCAACATGCAGTTCGTCAAGCTGCAGGACCTGCGCTACGGCGAGAACCCGCACCAGCAGGCCGCGTTCTACCGCGACCCGAAGCCGGCGCCGGGCTCGCTGGTGACGGCGCAGCAGTTGCAGGGCAAGGAGCTGTCGTACAACAACATCGCCGACGGCGACGCGGCCTGGGAGTGCGTCAAGAGCTTCGACGCGCCGGCCTGCGTGATCGTCAAGCACGCCAACCCCTGCGGCGTGGCCGTGGGCAAGGATCCGCTGGAGGCCTACTCGAAGGCCTTCAAGACCGACCCGACGTCCGCCTTCGGCGGCATCATCGCCTTCAACCGGCCGGTGGACCTGGCGGCCGCGCAGGCCGTCTCCAAACAGTTCGTCGAGGTGCTGATGGCGCCCGACTACAGCGCCGAGGCGCTGGAGCTGTTCAAGGGCAAGGCCAACGTGCGGGTGCTGCGCATCCCGCTGGCCGCGGGCGGGCGCGCCGAATGGGAGCGCAGCCGCAACGTGCTGGACATCAAGCGGGTCGGCTCCGGGCTGCTGGTGCAGAGCGCCGACAACCACGAGCTGAGCGCCGCGGACCTGAAGGTGGTGACGAAGAAGCAGCCGAGCGCGCAGGAGATCCAGGATCTGCTGTTCGCCTGGACGGTGGCCAGGTTCGTGAAGTCGAACGCCATCGTGTTCTGCAAGGACGGCATGACGATGGGCGTGGGCGCCGGGCAGATGAGCCGGCTGGACTCGGCTCGCATCGCCAGCATCAAGGCGCAGCACGCCGGCCTCGCGCTGCAGGGCACGGTGGTGGCGAGCGACGCCTTCTTTCCGTTCCGCGACGGCCTGGACGTGGTGGTCGACGCCGGCGCCACCTGCGTCGTCCAGCCGGGCGGCAGCATGCGCGACGAGGAAGTGATCGCCGCCGCCAACGAGCGCGGGGTGGCGATGGTGTTCTCGGGGGTGCGGCATTTCCGCCACTGACGTGGCGGAAATGCGGGGGCTGGGTTCCAGGAGCCGGGTTCCAGGGGAACAGCCCGCACGCGAGCTGCTTCATGGTGCCGCCGGCGCAGCCGGCGCCCGGCCTCCAGCCTCTAGCCCCTGAGTCCCTTGAAGATTTCCCGCGCCGCCGCCACGGTCTGCGCGATGTCGTCGTCGCTGTGGGCGCTGCTCACGAAGCCGGCCTCGTAGAGGGCCGGGGCGATGTAGACGCCGCGCTCCAGCAGGCCGTGGAACAGCACGTTGAAGCGGGCCGAGTCGCTCTTCATCACCTGCGAATAGTTGCGCGGCAGCTCGGGCAGCAGGAAGAAGCCGAACATCCCGCCCTGGCAGTCGGCACTGAACGGCACGCCCTCGCCCGCGGCGGCGGCCTGCAGGCCGTCCACCAGCCGGCGCGTGCGCGCCGCCAGGGCGTCAAAAAATCCTGGTTTCGAGATCTGTTGCAAAGTCGCCAGGCCGCAGGCCGTGGCCACCGGATTGCCCGACAGGGTGCCGGCCTGGTACACCGGCCCGAGCGGCGCGAGCTGCTCCATGATGGCGCGCGGGCCGCCGAACGCCGCCAGCGGCATGCCGCCGCCGATCACCTTGCCCATCACGGTAAGGTCGGGACGGAACCCCGGAATCAGCCCGGCGTAGACGCTCTGCGCGCCGCCCAGCGCCACCCGGAAGCCGGTCATCACCTCGTCGAACACCAGCAGCGCGCCGTGCTGCGTGCACAGCTCGCGGCAGCGCCGCATGAAGGGCTCGCTGGCCCGCACGAAATTCATGTTGCCGGCGATCGGCTCGATCATCAGGCAGGCCAGGTCCGCGCCGTGCCGCGCGAAGGCGTCCTCGAGCTGCTCGACGTTGTTGTATTCGAGCACGATGGTGTGCTGCACCACCTCCGGCGGCACGCCGGCGCTGGTCGGATTGCCGAAGGTCGCCAGGCCCGAGCCGGCCTTGACCAGCAGCGCGTCGGCATGGCCGTGGTAGCAGCCCTCGAACTTGATCAGCTTGCTGCGGCCGGTCGCCCCGCGCGCCAGCCGGATCGCGCTCATCGCCGCCTCGGTGCCCGAGCTGACCAGCCGCACCATCTCGATCGACGGCACCAGGTCGATGATCGCCTGGGCCAGCTCCACCTCGCGCTCGGTCGGCGCGCCGAACGAGAACCCCTCCTGCACGGCGCGCTGCACCGCTTCCAGCACCGCCGGATGGCCGTGGCCCAGGATCATCGGCCCCCAGGAGCCGATGTAGTCGATGTAGCGCTGGCCGTTGGCGTCCCAGAAGCACGCGCCCTGGGCCCGGGCCACGAAGCGCGGCGTGCCGCCGACGGCGCGGAAGGCGCGCACCGGCGAATTGACGCCGCCCGGGATCAGCTGGCGGGCGCGGTCGAACAGGATCTGGTTGCGGTCAGTGCTTGGTTTCATGGGCGGGCATGTCGAGGACCTGCAGGGCCTGCGCTTCCTCGGGAGTGAGTTCTTCGGATTCGCCTTCGGGCTGGGCCCAGAACAGGCGGTCGGGGATGACGTTGCCCATGCCGGGGCGGAAGCCCGCGTCGAGGCAGCGGTCGAGGTAGGCCAGCGCCTCGGTCGCCGCGGCCGCCAGGTCGGTGCCGCTGGCCACCAGGGCGGCCAGCGCCGCCGCCAGCGTGTCGCCGGCGCCGGAGAACACGGCTTCGAACCGCTCGAACTTCTCGCTGGCCAGCACCGCCTGCGGCGTGGCCAGCACGTTGTCGATGTACTGGTCGGGCAGCGGGATGCCGGTCACCAGGGTGTAGGGCACGCCCAGGTCGGCCGCCGCCTTGGCGATGTCGCGCGCGCCCGGGCTGCGTTCGCTGCTCCAGTCGGGGAGCAGCCAGCGCCAGAGCGTGCTGTGGTTTCCGACCAACACGGTGGTCTGGGGCAGCATCAGCTCGCGGAAGGCGTCCAGGTACAGGTCGATCTGCCCTTCGTCCCACCACGACAGGTCGGGCATGTAGGCAATCAGCGGCACCTCTGCGTAATCTGCCGCGATTTCGGCGATGGTACTGATTGTTTCAGGACTGCCGACGAAGCCCACCTTGATCACCTGCACGGTCACGTCCTCCAGGATCGCCCGCGCCTGTTCGGCCACGGCGTCCTCGTCGAACGCGAAGTGCTCGTAGGTCTCGGCCGAGTCGCGGGCGTAGGCGCCGGTGACCACCGGCAGCGCGTGCGCCCCCACCGAGGCGGCGGCCGTGATGTCGGCCGCGAGCCCGCCGGCGCCGCTCGGGTCGCTCGCGTTGAAGACGATCACGCAGGCCGGATTGCCGGCGTCGCCTTCGCTGTCGTCGGCGTTCTCGCGATCCTGCGGCGAATTGGGGTTTGTCATAGGCCTGATTCTTCCAGCCACCGGGGCGCTCTGGCGGCGGAGCAGCGAAGGGCCTCGATACAATCGTTGCATTCTATTCGAAGCCCCTTTAAGCTGTGACCGAAACGAAGACCTGGATGTGCCTGATCTGCGGCTGGATCTATGACGAGGCCGCTGGCGCGCCCGATCATGGCATCGCACCGGGCACGCCCTGGGACCAGGTGCCGATGAACTGGACCTGCCCGGAATGCGGCGCCCGCAAGGAAGACTTCGAGATGGTCCAGATCTGAGGGGCAGCGGCGGCATGGTCGCACGACGGCCCCCGTGAAGCGGTAACCGGATGAGGAGCAGCACCAAGTGAGTACGCCCGGAATGAAGGTGCTGGTGATCGACGACAGCAATACCATCCGCCGCAGCGCGGAGATCTTCCTGAAGCAGGGCGGCCACGAAGTCGTGCTGGCCGAGGACGGATTCGATGCGCTCGCCAAGGTCAACGACTACCAGCCCGACCTGATCTTCTGCGACATCCTGATGCCGCGGCTGGATGGCTACCAGACCTGCGCGATCATCAAGCGCAACGCCAAGTTCTCGTCGGTGCCGGTGGTGATGCTGTCGTCCAAGGACGGCGTGTTCGACAAGGCGCGCGGCCGCATGGTGGGGTCCCAGGAATACCTCACGAAACCGTTTACCAAGGACCAGCTGCTGCAGACGGTGAAGCAGTTCGGGGCGAAAGAAGGAGTGATGTGATGGCGATCCGCAACGTCCTGATCGTGGACGATTCCAAGACCGAACTGATGTTCATGACGGACCTGCTGACCAGGAAGGGGTTCACGGTGCGCACGGCCGAAAACGCCGAGGACGCGTTCCGGCGCCTGGCCGAGGAGAAGCCGGACCTGATCCTGATGGACGTCGTCATGCCCGGCCAGAACGGTTTCCAGCTGACGCGCTCGATCTCGCGCGATCCGCTCTACGCGGACGTGCCGATCATCATGTGCACCAGCAAGAACCAGGAGACCGACCGCGTCTGGGGCATGCGCCAGGGCGCGCGCGACTACGTCACCAAGCCGCTGGACACCGAGGAACTGCTCGCCAAGATCAAGGCGCTGAACTGACGCCTGCCGCGCGCCCATGGCCAACCGCGAAGCCCTTCGTGAGCTCCAGAGCCGGCTGGCAACCCGGTTGCAGGCCGCCCGCAGCGAGGGCGTGCAGGCGTCCTGGCTCGCCGTCGAGGCCGCCGGCGGCAAGTACCTGTTTCCGCTGGCGCAGTCCGGCGAGATCTTTCCGTTTGCCAGCACCCACGCGGTGCCCTACACCCAGTCGTGGTTCCTGGGCGTGGCCAACCTGCGCGGCGGCGTCTACGGGGTGGTCGACATGGGCGGCTTCGTGGCCGGCAAGGCCCCGCAGCAGCGCTCGGACGCAGCCCGGGCGGAGTCGCGCCTGGTGGCGCTGAACGCCGCGCTCGAAGTCAACTGCGCCCTGCTGATCGACCGGCTGGCCGGGCTGCGCAATCGCGACGCATTCACCGCGTCCAGCGAGCCGCCGGCCGGCGCGCCGAGCTATTTCGGCAACGCCTACACCGACGCCCACGGCGGGCGCTGGCAGGAAATCAACCTGCAGGCGCTGTCGCAACAACCGAATTTTCTGAGCATCAGCGCCTGAATCCGCGGGAAGGCCCACCATGTCCGTCGTCGACACCCTCAAATCCCTGTTCTCCCGGCGCAAGCGCCTGGCCGCGGAAGGCCGCGAAGAGCTCAGCCTGGGCAACACCGAGGCCAGCCTGGACCCGGTCGCGGCGATCGCGATCGACTCGAACAGCCTGCAGTCGCTCGAGCCCGACACCATCGGCCATGGGGAAGACACGGTCGGCCCGCTGGAAGAGGTCGACGGCGCCGAGCTGATCGCGGTGCCGCTGCTCGGGCGGCGCAGCATCGTCACGCACCAGCGCATCCTGTTCGCGCTGCTGGCGGTGGCGCTGGTGGTGCTGGGCGTGGTGGCCGGCTTCGCCATCACCTCGGCCGAGAAGGTCGCCCAGCAGGTGGCCGCGACGGGCCAGTCGCTGATGCAGTCGCAGCGGCTCGCCAAGGCGGTGTCGCAGGCGCTGGTGGGCAGCCCGCAGGCGTTCACCGACGTGAAGGAAAGCGCCGACGTGCTGGCGCGCAAGGTGCGCGGCCTGCGCGCCGGCGACGAGGCGCAGG
>Ga0255338_1000404_pt1 | contig 148325 bp, 139 predicted proteins | sample MeOH1_35cm_T4_19_FD_203715 | JGI IMG/M metagenome (GOLD analysis project Ga0255338, IMG submission 203715) | Sandy soil microbial communities from University of British Columbia, Vancouver, Canada - MeOH1_35cm_T4_195 | ecosystem: Engineered > Artificial ecosystem > Sand microcosm >... | reverse complement strand
TCACGCCAAAACGCGACCTCCGCTTACTCGACCTGCGAGGGGATGGTCCTGTGCGCATGGGTATACCAAGCGAAGTTGTACGCGGAAAACGGCAATCCTTAGCGCGCAAATGGTCGCTTGCATTTCATGAGCATGGGACTGGCATTGACGGTATCATCTACCCGTCACGGCTCAATGGTGAACATAATGTTGCTATTTATGATCGAGCCATAACCGCCCTTGCCAGCACGGGGACGGCCCCGCTGATGAAGGTGAGAGGTTTCGTTGACATCCTCGATGATTTTAAAATAGCGATCCGATAACGGACGACTGGTCCGAGAAGCAGCGCGACGACCAGAGAACGAAGCTGGCTCTTCCAGCGATCAGGCTGTAAGCGTCTCCCATGTCTCTGATAGATACCTACCTCGCCAACGCTCGAGCTCAGCGTGACCTTGCCGCCAAGACGCCCCTCCCTAATCGCAAGGCGATGCACGAGCGTTCAGCTGAAACATGGGAAGACATGGCGCGTGGCGCAAGCGACACAGCAGCCCGGGCCGCCATAAATCTGGCAGCGAAGATGGCTGCCGTTAGCTAAAAATCCCATCATCCACGAGGCGCTATGCGGCCTCAGCCTGTACATCCATCTCGGGATCGCGCAGCATATAGCCACGGCCCCAAACCGTCTCGATATAATTGTCGCCGCCGCACGCTAGCGCCAGCTTCTTGCGCAGCTTGCAGATGAAGACATCGATGATCTTGAGTTCGGGTTCGTCCATGCCGCCATAGAGGTGGTTGAGGAACATATCCTTCGTCAGGGTCGTGCCCTTTCGGAGAGCAAGCAGTTCCAGCATCGCAAATTCCTTGCCGGTCAGGTGGACGCGGTTGCCGTCCACCTCCACGGTCTTGGCGTCCAGATTCACCGCCAGCTTGCCGGTGCGGATGACTGACTGCGAATGCCCCTTCGAGCGACGCACCACGGCCTGGATGCGGGCGACGAGTTCCTCGCGATGGAACGGCTTGGTAACATAGTCGTCGGCGCCAAAGCCGAAACTGAGGACCTTGCTGTCCAGTTCTGCAATGCCCGACAGGATCAGCACCGGCGTCTGCACCTTCGCCGCGCGGAGTTTCTTGAGCACGTCATAGCCGTGCATGTCCGGCAGGTTCAGGTCGAGGCAGATGATGTCATAATCATACAGCTTGCCCAGATCGACGCCTTCTTCGCCCAGATCGGTTGTGTAGACGTTGAACCCCTCGGTCGTGAGCATAAGCTCGATGGCCTTGGCGGTCGACGGCTCGTCTTCGATCAGCAGCAAGCGCATCCGATTACCTTTTTACAACGCAGGTTAGCAATCGGATGTTAAAGAAGAATGGTTAAGAAAAGATTTACAATCCATCGATGGGGCATGACCTACCTTGTCGGAGCTCTATGATTTCGATGGTCGAACGGCCGTGGTCGCAAGAGCAGCCCGGAATTTTTCATCAGCACACCAGCGACCTCCGGCTTCCATGTCGCTTGTGACTGGTAGCTTTTCTTGCCGCCGCCATTCTTGTGCTGGGCAAGCTCTGCGCAGAAAAACCGCAAATGAAATGGCAGGCGTGTCACTTTAGCGGATCAGAAAAAGTGACATAATTTGATGGATGATGGAGCGCCGCCGCGTCCGACGGCGTCCACACAAAATCAGCCGTTCAACTGATCTTTGACCGCCTTGGCAGGCGTGAAGGTCAGCTTCTTCGAAGCCGCGATCTGAATGGTTTCCCCGTTGGCCGGATTGCGGCCTTCACGAGCCGGGCTGTCCTTGACTTTGAACTTGCCGAACCCGTTCAGGCTAATCTCATTGCCGTTGGCTGCGGCATTGGCGATGGCGGTGAACACGGCATCGACATAGGTGCGCGCGTCGGTCTTGGTGAGGCCATGCTCGGTCGCGATGGCTTCGGCGAGGGCGGTATTGTTCATGAAGGAACTCTCCCAATGAATGGAGAGGCCTTATTTACTGGCTTTTGGAGCCGCAGCAACGGAATTTGCGGCCGCAAGCCCGTCCGGGGCGCCCGGTAAAGTGACATATCTGTTTTTTGTGGTTCCCCACCGGCGCGGGGGGATTCACAGGGACCGCGCATGTGCTAGATTCCTGATATGTTCCAGCAGCCCGACCTTTTCGAACCCCGCGAAACAGCCCCCACCCTTGGGTCATTGCCCGATCTTATCGACCGAATTTCGCAGGTCTCCAAGCGCCCGCGCTATGCCTTCATGGTGCTGAACCTCATCTACAAGGCCGTGGGGCAAGGCGATAGCATCGGGCCTTATGTCCGCTATGACGGCGCGCTGCTGCCGGTGCGGGACTGGCTTTGCGAGGCGTTGATCCCGTTGGCGCAGAAGGACGGTCGCCGCCGCACGCTGATCGATGCAGTGCGCGCCGATCTTGTGACCAAGGGGCAGCTGCCCGAAGATCCGGTCGCAGCCGAGGCGCGGATCGCGGAGGAAATCAAAGCCCGTATAGTGCGATCGGGCCGTACCAGCATCAGTAGGGCAGCGTCGGACCTGGTCCGCGCGGGGTTGCTACGCCGCCACTATAAGGGATTCCGGGTCGATCACGCCAACCGGGGCGCGCAGCGCGAAGCCGTTTACACGATCACCCCTGAAGCGAAGCGCGCCCTGGGGCGGGTCCATTAGGGACTGACGCTGGCCGGGCGCGGTGCGCTTCAATCATCGGGCGGCAGATCATCGGGCCAGAAGCCTGATGCGAGATCGGCTTGCTGCGCATTGAGCACATCGGCCGAAAGGACCGGCTCAGGCGGCGGCAGGGGCAGGGTAGGGGTGCCGCCATCGAGATGGACCCGGATGATCGCGCCATCGTTGGTCGGTGCCTGGAAGATGGCGCGGACATCCTGTCCTTGCTGGATTTTCGCGCCAATCCAGCCACAGCGTTCAGCGGATAGATAGCCGATCTGAAAACCGCGGAAGGAGAAGACGGCGACCGCGCTTGCGTCCACCTTGTTGCCCGGCTCAAGGATCAGCGAAATCGCGTCGCCCGGATTGAGCATGCGGATTTCGAACTGCCGGTTCGAGCCATCTTTGTTGGGGTATAACGCTCCGACAACGGCTAGACTGACTTCCTGTGGCACGGGCTGCGCTTAAGGAGGATCGGTGTTCGCTGTCCAGAGCGGTTGGAGGCCGTCCGCGACGAATGGTTTCGCCGGTAGGCCGTCCACCTAGCGAGATCAAAATGTGCAGCCCCACGTTTTCGTGAGGCTGCACATTTCCCCCTATTCAGTTGGCGGCGGCGGCTTCCGGTGCCTTCGCTTCCACGGGTGTTGGAGCGGCTGGCTTTGCGTCACCCTTCGCAGCCTTGGTCTTGGGTGCTGCCTTTGCCTTTGTAGCAGGCTTCGCCTTCGCCGCAGTTTTCGGCTTGGCGGTTTTCGCCACCTCGCTCTTGGGCGCGCTGGACGGGGCAACCGAGGCTTCGGCCTTCACCGCCGCCGGCTTCTCCGCCTTCGGCGTCGCGATCGACAGGCGCTTGCGGGGCGCGGCCTTTTCCGCCGTGGCGGCCTTCGAGCTCATTTCGGCCTTGGCGACCGGTGCGGGCGAAGCTTTCGGCGTTGCCGCCTTCACAGGCGCCTTGCCAGCAGCAACCGTGGCGGCAGGGACGGACGCTGCCTTTTCAGCCGGTGCGGCGACAGGCTTCTTCCCCAGGCCCAGTTTCTCAGCCACGGCGCGCCGTGCATCCGAATAGCTGGGTGCCACTAGCGGATAGGTTTTGGGTAGCTTGTAGCGCTCGCGATATTGTTCGGGCGTCAGGCCGTGCTGGGCGAGATGCCGCTTCAGGGTCTTGTACGGCTTGCCGTCGATGAGGCTGAGGATATGATCCTGCGACGCAAGGCTCTTGCGAACCGAAACGGCCGGCGCAAATTCTTCCGCTGCCTCGGCGGCGGGCGCCGCCACATCCTGGGTCAACGCAGATCGGGTGGTCTTGATCAGCTCCGCAAGACCCTCACTTGAAACACTATTGTTCGAGACGAAGGCGCTCAACAGTTGAACGGTGAGGGCGGTGATGTCGGAATTGGTTTCGTCTGCCATGAAGATTGACCCATCTTGAGTGATGAGCCTGCTGTGCGCGATATTTCCAGTAATGTAAATATTGCGCGGTTTGGGAGAACGTAAACTTCTGACGAGTGACCTGGCATTTACTGTTAGCCGGCTGTCACTCTCTGATTTCAACAGGGATCAAATCTCTGCCAATTGATCAACCCGGCTGCCCTGCAAAGATGACATGGACGCTTCCTCCCTTCCGAGCTCCTTGTTCCACCCGGTCAGCGTCCGTTGGGTGAGCGTTGCCGTTGCAAAATCTGGCTTTGCTGGATCGAGCGGACGCGCTCATCCTGTTGCTGGCGGATCTGCACGCCCGCAATCCGTTCGCCGCGCTCTATCCGGACAGCCACCTCTTCCTTGCGGCGATCCACAAAGGCGTTCCGCCGACCTTCATCCTGCGGGAAGCGCTTGGCCGCAATCGTCATGGCGTGGGCGACATGGCTCTGCGCGCGGCGCAGTTCCGGGTCCTTGGCATTGTCGATGTGGGATTGACGGCGGAACCGTTCGGCGAGGTCGGTCCGCGGGTCGGGCTTTTCCTTGCTGTCCCGGACCTGGCTGGCCGTTCTGGACGCGCGCTGCTTAGTCTGAGCTTCGCCAACGTCGCGTGTCTGGGTACGTGACTTCGGGGTTCCAGCGTGGAGGGTCTGGTCACGCTGCGCCGCTGCCCGCGTCTTGGCGTCAGGCCGATACCCCTCGATCGTCAGCCCTTGTGCGGCTGCGGCCAGATAGGCGGCGCGCTTGAACTCCGCGTCGCCATTGATCTTGAGCGCAGTCCAGCCATTGGCTTTGGCAAGCCGAATGAGATCGGGGAGGGCGCGGCTATCCTTCGCCTTGATGCGGTCGGGAGAAATCGTCGCCACCGGATCCTTGTCATGCGCGCTGCGATAGAGCTTGTCCCCCACCCGCAAGAAACGGGTTTCGAGCTCCTGGGGCATTTCGACGGTGGCGCGCTTGCGCGTCGGCTCGGGTCCAGCTTCGGGAGGGGTGAGGTTATCAGCCATATTATCGCTCCTGCTCAATGATGCCCACACGGCGGTCGCCGCGCTCGCTCGCCTCCACGTCGATCAAAATGTCGTCAAAATCCGAGATCACGACACAATCCATGGCGAAGGTCTCGGGGTCAGGGTTCGCCAGCTGGTCGGCGTCAGGCAACACGCAGGGAGGCAGGTCCTCATCCTCCGCGATGCGCCGGACGATGGGCGCGACGCTCGGTGGCGGAGCGAGCCGGCGCGTGAAATGGCGATCGCCATAATAGCGGATCTTGTCAGCCCGGATCGGCGGCATGCCGCCGCGCAGCAACAGTAGCTCGTCACCAGGGAACTGCATCAGTTCCTGGGGAAGCAGCAAGGCGCGGCGATGGTCGGACATGGATTTTGAGCGATTGGCAAGAATGCCATGGATCGTGAGGGACTTGGTGACCGCCTCTTGCCCCACATAGCCGATCCGTTCCGACAGCTCGTTGGCGACCCGCAGTTCCTTGGGCGTGAACGCGATCTCGACGCCGCAATTGGCGACGATCTCGTCGGCAACATGCTCGCCATAGACAGCGCGCAACTGGGAACGGGACTGGATGACCGGTAACAAGCGGATGCCATAGCCCGCCACATAGGAGAAGGCGCCGGCTATGACCTGGGCGCGGCCGAGCCGCGCAAACTCGTCGAGCAGCACCAGCACGGAGATCGGCGTGCGTGCGTCAGGCAATTCGCGGACATTGAGGTCGATGAGCTGTTGGAACAGGAGATTATAGAGCGGCGCGACCCGATCCAGCTCGTCGGGCGACACCCCCAGATAGACCGACATGGGCCGCATCCGCAGTTCGCGCAGATCGAAATCGCTATCCTCGGTGGCCGCATCGACCCGGGGGTTGAGCCACAAGCTGAGCTTGGATGTAACCGTCTGGACAATGCCGGCAAAGGTGTTGTCAGCGCCCGACGTGAAATCAGCGAGCGCGTTGCGGCAGCCTGCCGAGAGGCGCAGACTCCGATCGTCGAGTATCCGGCGGAAAGTGCCCCGCGTATCGCCCGTGGTCATCAGCCGGTAGATGGCGCCGATCGTGAAGGGCCCGTCGGCCTGGGCGAGATAGGCGCCGACGCCGACAAAGGCCGTGCGCGCGGAATCGGTCCAGAAGGGTTCACCCCGCTCAGGAGGCACGAACAACATGGTCGCGATCTTCTGGAGCTCGATGATGACCTGGTCGGCGTCCTGCCTGTCGATATAGTTGAGCGGGTTATAGCGGGCGGTACGGCCCTCGGGTTCGGTCGGGTTGAACAGATAGACGGCCTGGCCATGTTTCGCGCGAAACCCCGCCGTCGCATCATAATTCTCGCGCTTCACATCGAGCACGACGGTCGAGCCGGGCCAGCTCAGCAGATTGGGGATGACGATACCAATGCCTTTACCTGAGCGCGTGGGGGCTTCGACGATGCAATGTTCATTGCCCTCGAAAATCAGGTAGCGTCCGGATTTCTTGCCCAGGACGATCCCGTCCTTGCCGCGGAAGCCGTGGCGCACAATCTCGCGTTCCCTGGCAAAACGGGCCGCGCCGTGCAGTGGCGGCTTGCGGGTCACGAACCAGTAAAGAAGCAGACCCGACAACAGCGATCCGGCTGCCATGCCGCCGGCGAGGCCCTTTTGGACCACAGGGTCACCCCGATAATACCAGAAGAAGGCCGGCATCTTCAGCGGATCATAGGCGGAGGCGGGAAGGCCGAGGGCAAACCACGCGACAATGGAGCCGGTTAGACACAGGAGCAGGAGGACGGCGGGAATGCCGATCGCCAGCGTCGCGCCCCGGCTCATGCGGCGTGCCGCCCTGCGGGATCATAATAGATTTCCGTGACGCGAAACTGCCCTCTCACCTTTTTCATCTGGACCACGACATCGACGAGGATTTTGAGGAGCGAGCGGATATCGTCGCGGCCAAGATCCGCTCCCCCCTCGCTCTCCTTCACCAGCAGGGTGAGCTGGTCGAAGGCCAATTCCGCTGACGCGGCATGGATGGTCGTGATCGATCCGGGATGGCCGCTATTGACGTTACGAAGGTAGAAAAAGGCGGTGCCGTCCCGCAGCTCCTGCAGCAAAATGCGATCGGGCCGCATCCGCAGGGCGCTTTCGAGCAATTCCTTGGCCGTGACCTTGGCGGTGCCCTGGCCGTCCTTGCTGTAGGTCATGTGGACGACATTGCGGTGGGGGACCACCAGCTCGCGTGTGTCTTCGATGGTGAGCAGCCGTTCCTCTTCCGGGATGAGCTGGATCAGCCCCTTGGCGAAGGTCGTCTTGCCCGACCCGGTTGCGCCGGAGATGAGGATATTGAGGCGGCTGCGCACCGCGAGCTTGAAAAACTCGACATGGCGCGCGTCCGCCAGCAGGCCAAGGAGCTGATGCTCGATGTCGGTCATGCCCCGCTCGGCGACCTTCGTTTCGGCAAACAGGCCACTGGCATCGAAATCCTCCATGCTCATGGCCTTCGTCGAGGGCTTGCGGATCGTGATCGACACTGTTCCGTCCGGCGCCACCGGCGGCGCGACGATCTGGACGCGCTCGCCGGTTGGAAAGATGGTGGAGCAGATCGGGTTCTCGCGCGTGACGTCCTGCGAGGTGAACGCTGCCGCTGCCGTCGCCAATATGTTGAGGCGGGGGAGGGTCAGTTCCTCTTCCACCGCCCAGGTCCAGCCACCCCGCCGCTCGACCGCAACCTCCAGAGGCTGGTTGATGACAACCTCGGTGACATCCTCATCATCGAGATATTTGCGTAAGGGCTGGATGGCGTCGTCCAGCACCGCCGTATTGCGGAAGGCGGTGACGGTCATTTGAGATTCAATCCATAAACTTGGGCAAAATCGAAATCCTGGGCCACGGTGATCGCAAGGTCGGTTCCCTGCGGCACCCTCAGCACGGGCTTTATCTGCTGCGTATCCTGGAGGATGGTGGAAGCGGAATCCGAGGGCACGCGGGTCACATTGCTGCCGGCCTGGCCAACGGCATTGGAGGCGACAGAGGCGCCATCCTCCAGCACGCTGAACAGCAGGGCGGAGCCAAAGCGCTCCCAGAAAAAGCGATCGACCTTCCCGCCGATCCCGGCACGCCCCAAACTGTCTGACGCGGGCGACGTGATGTCGATCGCGACGCCGCGCGGCGTGACGGCGCGGCTCCACATGGCAAAGAGGCGATATTGGCCGCGATTGAGACCGCCCTGATATTCGCCGAAGACGCGGGTGCCTTTCTCCATCAGCACGACCCGGCCATTGTCGGAATAAATGTCGCGTGGAACGATGCAGGTGGCATAGCCGGGCACGCTGCTGTTCATCGCCGTCTGGAGGGTGCAGGGAATGATCGACCCTGCGGTGACCAGATAATTGCGGTCGCCGATCATGCGGGCGCTGGTGCGGCCGATTGCCGAGGTACGCTTGAGATTGTCCAGCGCGGTATTTTGTTGGGAGGCGCTTTCAGCACCGCTGGCATCGGGCAGGTTGCCGCCGAACGCTGCGGCTTGTTGGCCAAGCGATTGGCCGCTGGTGCCGCTATAGGCAACCAGGGTGGAGCGGCGGGCGGAATCGCGCAGGGCCTGCGCCTCTGCCATCCGTCGCTGTGCAGCGGTTGCTTCCGGCGATTGCGTCCGAGTGGTGCCAGGGGTTCCCGGCCCGATTGCGGGGACCTGCTCGCCGGTGAGCGGAATGGGCGCATTGGGATCTTGCGCGGCTGTCTCCAGCGTGGGCGCGATCACGGTCTTGGGATCATAGGGTACTTCGGGCGCGGGCGGCTTGGTCTTGACCTCGGGCAGCTTGTTGTTGCCGCCGACACCGGCCGCGATAGTGAGGCCGGCAAACAGCAGCGAGCCACCTATGGCGCCGGCTACGATCATCTTCTTCGTGTCCCACTGGAACGAGGTTAGCGAAGGAATGCGGTTGGGGCGATCGACCGCTGCCGCATCCCGGTCGATCTCGTTCATGTCGGGGGTCGCGTCGACGTCGAAATGCCTGTCGTTCACGTCAATTCTCCGTCTTGCGCTCCACCACTTCCGACGCCGTGTCCGTCTTGGGATCGCGGCCGTAGAAGTTCGGGCTGTCATTGTAGATGCACAGCACCACCTTGCCCCGGCGCAGGCGCAGCTGTCGGAACACGCCATGGATCACGACAAATTCGTCGCGCACATCGAAGGAGGCCGTGGCTTCGCTGCCATCGGGATTGACTGTGAAGATGGCGGGAATCTCGCGCTGATTGGGAAAGCGCAGGACCGTGAACTGGCCGTTGTCGGTGACTTCGGAGGGCTGGATCTCCGAGGAACCCTGCACGCTGTAGTTGAGGTTGCGCGTGCCTTCCAGGACGCCAAGGTCGAGCGCTGCCTTGATCGCCCCATTTTGTTGCGCCAAAACCTGGGTGAGCTGCTGGCGGGCAGCGGCCTCGCGGCGGGCTGCCGCCTCCTGTTCGGGATAGCGGACCCTGACTTTGTAGAATGTTTCGGCCGAACGCCCATTGGCGACGGCGGCGAGCGCAAAGGTGTAATTGCGTTTCTGGCCGGCATAGTCGGTGACGACGATGAGGTTGGTCCCGCCGGCGCGCTCGCGCGGTTTGATGAACAGGGAATTTTCAGCCGGGGCGACTTCCCAGGACACGGTATCGCCCATGGCCACGAATTTGATCACCTCGCCTTGCGCAAACTCGATCTGGGTGGCGGTGCGAAAGGCGCTGCGGATGGCGATGACATTCTGATCGCTATAATTGACCTCGCGGACCCGATGGTCGGCGGTGACAGGGCGGGGTGTGTTTTCGGCTTCGGCGCTCATCGGGAGCGCAACGGCCAGCATCGCGGCCGAAACCATGAGGAGCTGTTTCATTTTCCACCTATCTCTACGTCCGCGCGATAGGCTTTCACCTGGAAGCCGAGCGGATTGGCGTAGCGGCCGGCTTCAGATTCCGGCTTGGAGAGCACGTCGAACGTGATGGTTGCGATCGCTGGCGTTTCGGTGGCCTGCCCATCTCGTTCCAGCCGCTTGGTGAATCGCACCTGGGCCACGGTCGGCGATATGAAGGAGACTGCCCGCACCGCGACGAAGACCGTATCACTGGCCGTCAGCTGGTTCTGCGGGGAGTCGGGATTGTCCTTCTTGTAGAAGCTGATCCAGCGGCGCTGTTCTTCAGGCGCCGACAGCGCCAACACCTGGTTGAAATATTCCTGCCGCGCCTGCGGTATCCAGCCCTCGCGGGACCGGACATAATTGGCGAGGAAATATTTGCGGACCGCCTCATCATAGGTGACCGTCTTGTCGCCGCGAAGCTGCTGGGTCACTTCGGTGGCGCCGGTCGAGCGATCGACGGTGACGACATAGGGCACCACGGTCTTGAGCGGCGATAACATCGCCACCGACGCGACACCGACCACCGCGATCGCGCTGGCGGCGGCCGCGACGATCCAGGCGAGCCGCTTCGACCGTTCGGCCGCAACGAAGCGTTCCCGATCCCAGCTTTGCGCTTCGGCGAAATAGGCCTTCAGATCCTCGGCGCTGTCTTTGACCCCGATTGCCATCGTCAGCAACTTGCATAGACGGCGCGAGAGGCCGCGCTCGGGGCAGGGGGAGGCGCGGCCTCGCTGATCGGTGGCACGCGATCCAACTTCGCTGCTGGACCATCGCTTGGTGGACTGCTCGACGAAGGAAAGAATTGGGTCGGCGGGGTTGCAGGCGTGGGTGCCACTGCACTGCGCGCGGGGAGCGTCGGAAGGATTGTTCCATAGGGGTTGGCGGGCCGCTTGGACTGGCCATTGCAGCGCGGAACCTTGGCTTCCTTGGCCGCAAAGACGGGAGCAGCCAGCGGAAGTGCAAGAAGGGCAAGCGGCACGAGGGCCTTGACGATATTCACGGCATTTCTCCTATCGCGTGCGGGTCAGCGTTCCGCCGCCGCCGTTTCGGCTGCCACCCAATTGCCAGGCGCCAGCACCAATGGCGCGGACGCCGCTCGAGGGTGCGCCCGCCATGGTGCGGCCAGCGGCCGGGGCGAAGTTGACTGTAACGGCGTTGGCAAATTGGGCTGCCAGGGCAGGGCCACCGCCACCCAGCCCAGATGCCAGGCTGGGGATCTGCAGGAAGAAGTAGAAGCCCAGCACATAGAATGACAGGGCCTTCATCACCGCGATCAGCAATTCGTCGTCGTTGCTGATCGCATTGATGAATGTATCGGTCGTTTGCGAGATGAACAGCGTGACCAGCAATGCAAAGACGACCAGCATGATATAGCTGATCGCCGATCCCATCCATGAGAAGAACCAGCCCCTCGTCGAATCGAACAACAAGGCAGCCACAAACAGCGGACCGACGACTGCCAGAAGTGCGAGCGCGAAGAGGGCAAAGGCGCAGATCGTGAATCCCAATGCGCACGAAAGCAGCGCAACAATCAAAATGATGAGATTGGCGATTGCGGCGAGGATGATTTCGACGAAATTGTTGGGAATGCCGACAAGATTCATGCCTGCGGCATCCGTGTGTGCCTGCACAATCGTTTCAATCTTCGTGATCGCATGAAATGCGCCTTGCAGCAGATTGTCGAAGTAACCGCCAAGTCCGTTGACGTCTGCGCCACCGAGCGCGTTGGCGAACTGTCCTGGTAAGCCATTCATCGTGAAGAGGCCTACGGATGCACCATAGAGTGAGCTGACTGCCCACGTAAGGGCTGCGAGTTTCAGCGCTCGATAGACAAATTCACGCGCTGGATATTGCACAGCCCCTCTAAGGATCGCCCCGCCCAGCAAGATGATATAGATAGTCACGCCGACCCTGAGCGGGCCAGAGATGATACCGATCACCGAGGAATAGAGCGCGATGATGCCGGCAAGAGCGCCATCCACCGAATTCATCATGTTCTCGAAGATCGGAAAATCCATTGCCGGTCTACCTTATTGCGACGTCAGATACCCATCTGCTTTTTCATGTGTTCACGTTGCTCTTTCTGGAGCTTGCGAAGCCGCGCAGCGTTGGCGTTGTTGCAATTTTCGGTGACGACGGCGGGCCAGCTGGCGATAGGCCGCTGCGATGCTTTCCATTGCTCACACATCGCCTCGACCTGAGCAAATTCCTCCGGATGCTCTGATAGATATGGTGCCGAACGGAGAGGGATGTCTGAGCGCAAACTATCGCCCGTTTGCGATTTTTCGGAGGGCGAGCAAGCCGCCACGGCCAAAACCGACCAAATGATGAAAGTCTTGGGATGTCGCATTAGTCGATACCTGCCTGTGCCTTAAGCTTGGCGAGTTGTTGCTGGCGTTGAGCTGCATACCCCTGATAATCGGCTTCGGCCTTGGCGCGGCGTTGCAGCTCGACCGCTTGCAGGGCCATCATGTCATTCGTCATCTGCGCCTGTTCCAGTTGAAGGCGAGCGCTCATGTCGGCGCGTTCCGCCGCCGAGTTCGCGCTGGCTAGGCGGGTGCGCAGTTCTTCCAGGCCTTCGCGTCGGCTCGTTACGGAATCGCCCACCGATCCGGCAAGGCCCGCCGTAACAGCCGCGCTTCGTGCACCGGTCTCATAGCTTGCGCGCGTGCTGTCTGAGACGTCGGGGGACAGCTGCCCCATCAAGCCCTGATACACGCTGTCGGACCGACCACGCAGGCGACCGATCACATCCAGATTTCCGTTGGCATAGCCGTCTAGGCTGCCGGAAGAGACGTTCAACTCGCGCATGGCGTCGGTGCGCAGACCGCTCGCAATGCTCCCGATATCGGTCGCCTTGTTGAGGTCGCGATAAAGGTCCCGGGCCTGCTGCAGCTGATTGGCCCCTTGAGCCAACATCGATACGCCCTGGCGAACTTGTTCCAACTGCTGGAACAGGCCACGGGTATCGCTGACGGGGATGCCCTGCGCCTGCGCTGATGTCGCGATGGTCAGAAGCGAGGCCCCTGCCACCCAATAGTGAAGTCTTTTGCCCTTCATCCTTACCTCTCCTCTCAACTTGAGCGTCGGCGCTGATGGAAAATGGGGAGCCACACGGCCGGATCGCGGCCATGTTCGGCGATCACCTCGCAGGCCACGGCAGTCGTTTCCGCCCGGCCTGACAGAACGGCCAGCTCATTGTAGAGGCCTGTCAGATCCAATTCAACGACCACGGAGTCATGCCCTTGCTTGACCAGAAACTTGTGGGACTCCTGGCTGAGCTCTTCACGGATGAGGGCAAATTCGGCCTCCGTCATGGAGAAGCCGTCGATATAGTCCCGCCGCTGGCCATTGGGGTTGGGCAGCATGATCTTGGTCGCGACCTGCTCAAGGATGGAATGGCTGATGTCGCTCTTGAGCGCATCGCCGGGCGATTGGGTTGCGAACACCATGAGCGCATTGCGCTTGCGGTATGTCTTCAAGCCGTCCTGCGCAAAGCTGCGAAACGCATTGTCGCCCAGCGCCTTCCAGAATTCGTCGATCACGATCATGGTGCGCTCGCCGGTCAGCAGCTTGTCGATGCGATGGAACAGGTAGAGCATCAACGGAGCGCGAATATCGGCATTGTCGAGAAAATCGGTCATGTCGAAGCCGATGAAGCGGGCGTCGAGCGTCATTTCGTCGGTGGCGTTATCGAACACCCAGCCCAGCGCGCCGCGCGAGGTCCATTTCTCAAGCCTCGCGCCCACCCCGCCTTCATCGGCCATGCCGAGCATGGTCCGCAACGCATCGAGCGAGCGGGCCGCAGGCGGCAGTTTCATGACGGCCGCAATGCCATCATCAATCCGCTTTTCTTCCTGCACGGAAATGGCCCGTCCTTCGACGCGAACCAATTGGCGGATCCACAGCGATAGCCAGGCTCGGTCTTCCGGCGTGTCCGACAATGCCTTCAATGGGGCGAAGCCGGTCGGTGCGCCGTTGGCAAGCGTCAGATAGCTGCCGCCGCTCGCCAGTACAAAAATCTGGGCACCGCGATCCTTGTCGATGAAGATCTGCCGGGCACCGGTCTTTTCCGCCTGCGCCATGAGGAAGTTCAAGAGGACCGTCTTGCCACCGCCAGTCGGGCCGATGACCATGGTGTGTCCGACATCCCGCTTGTGGAAGCTGAAGAAATAGGGGCTACGCGCGCTGGTCTTGAGCAGCGCGATGGCATCGCCCTAATGATTGCCGGTTGCGTGACCAGCGGGATAGGTATGGAAGGGCGAGAAGGCCGCGAAATTGAGCGACGTGATCGGCGCCGGCCGCGCCCGCCATGCAAAATTGCCGACAAGCTGGCTCCAATAGGCGGCTTCCAGGGCGGCGCCCTCGCGTGCTGCCACCATGCCTGTGTCCGCAAGCGCGGCACGCGCGATCGACATATGATCGCGCAGGGATTTGAGGCTCCCGCCATAGACGGCCAGGGTAAAATGATGGTCACCCAGCACGAAGCGGTTCGACATGAGATCGTCGGCCGCATCGACCAGGTCGTGCATCTGGCTGATCGCCCGATCGTCGGCATTCTCCATCTGTCGCTGCCGCAGGCGGAAGCGCTCCGCTGCGGTGGCGCGGCCGAGGAAGGTGAAGGATTGGGTGAGGACGAATCCGAAATCGACGGCGAGGAGGGATTCAAACTGGCGAGGCGTGGTAAAGGCGGGATATTCGCGAATGCCAAATATGCCGCCGAACGAACTCCGATCCGCATCGCGGACTTCCACGGTCTCTCCCCCGAAAATGACCCGCTGCCGATAGAGCGCGCTACCCAGATGGCCGCGAATGATCGGCACGCGGCGATAGCGGCCCGTCATCACCATCTCGGCGACTTCCAGCGGTTCGGAGAATTTAAGGCCGCGCTGCCCATAGATGGCAAGGCGGCATGGCTCGCAGCGCGCCATCAACTTCTCGAAATCCCGGGCCTTATCCTCCAGAAACTCGATCAAGTCCTGGTCGACAGCATTGGCGGCGGCTTCGATCCGGCTCCTGGAGCGGAAGAGATGAATGAGCCTGTCGGCGCCATGCGTAGAAGGGCGCACCAGCAGGGTGACAAAGAAGCGGTTGATGAACATCCGCTCGCGGTTGATGCGACCGAAATAGGCGGCATCCAGATCGCGGGCGAATTTCGATCGGAAATTGCCGCCGGGATATTGCTCGACCCGCGCTCTGACGAGATGCGTCCAGATGGAGAGGCGGTCATCATGGAGGTTGCGGAGCATGCCATTCAATTTGGCGTGCCAATCATTGAGGTCGCGGACATCGGCGGTTTCGAAGGCGCGCCCCTGTAACTCGAAGCTGAGCATAATGGCGCCAGAATCGAGCACGATCATCTGGTCGTTGATGTGCCGCGCATAGGGCAGAAACTTGGTCGGCATCACTTCCTTGAGCGCGATCTTCAATGGCACCTGGGCTGAGAGGCGATGGGCACTAGCCATGGCGGCCGAAGCCCTTGCGCGCGATGCCCTTGAGGGGAAGGGGGGTGTAGCTCGATCCGCCCCAGAAGGTCCGGTTGCGGTTCGCCGCCTTGGTGCGGAAGAACAGGAAAATCAGCCGAAAGGCATTCACATCCTGACGCACCACGATGCGGGCGAGACCATAGCAGACCGCCGCCGTGATGAGCGCATAGATCGGATTATTGGTGCCGATGAGGACAATGGCCGAGACCAACAGGATCGGCACGGCGGCCTCAATGGGGATGCCCGCCCATAGGGCAGGGCGCGTCACTGCCAGGAACAGCGTGTTGCGCGCTATTTCTTCTCTCTCCTCGCCCAAGCGTTCCTCCTGGCTCTCAGAAAATGGCGGCCCGGCATCGTGTCGAGCCGCTTGGCTATCAGGCGGAGCCTGCGATCTGATCCACGATCCACGGCGCAGAAAAGATGATCGCAATCCCGATGATCACCGTGACAAGGCCGCCGGTGTTGACCCGCCCCATAAGCCATCCCGCGCCCGCGATGATGACCGCGATCACCGCCAAGGCGCGCAGCAGGCCATTGCTGAGCAGGCTGAGCACATTATTGGCGAAGCCCTCCAGATTGGCGGATTGGGCAAAAGCGGGGTCGGGAGAGAAGAGTGTCGCGAGGCCCACAATCATGGCTGCGGCGCCGAATGACGCCGTCTTGCGCTGAAAGGGTGACATCGCCGCCACATGGCGTTGTATGGTCGATCGCACAGGCAGTCCCCACACGCGCAAGACTGGGTGGATATTCATCAGCTTCCTCCAATTTCCGCGTGGCGCGCACGCTCGAATGCCGCTCGGGAAAAGACATCCCAGGCGGGCGGTGGTGATGCCGCCGGTGTCGGCTTTGCATCGGCCATGTTCTCAGCGGCCAGATCGGCCAGCATGGTGGTTGCGGGCTGGACGCCGTCGACTGTCGCAGCAGCGAGGGCGGGCGCCACATAGGCGACAGGGGCAACGCCGTTGGCGACCCCGGCGTTACTCAGCACGCGGCCCACATAGCCATTGCGAAAGCCGCGTGTCTGACTCCCCGTATTGTACATCGACAGAGCGACCCGCAGCGCCTCCTGCGGCATTCTGCCGTCGCGGACCCGTTGATAGTTGCCGGCCAATACCTTCCCGGTTGCGCCGATGTTGGTGCAGGGATCGAACACGCTGGTCCATGTAAGACCGAGTGCATTCATGTTGTTGGAGTTGATCTGGCCAAGCCCAAGATCAACCGAATAGCCCTTGGCAATGTAGCTGCGCGCGATCCGCGCGGCATCAGCGGCGGACGTAGGGCGGCCGGGCTGCCGGGCAACGCCATTGACGTTGAGCGCGAACTGATACCCCTTGCTCTCGGTATGCACCACGGCCGCGATCGTGGAAGGGGCAACCCCATTTGCGCATTGGGCGGCCAGGCCAAGGATCGCGGCGGTCGTGAACTGCATTATTGCAGCCCACCTGGGATGGCGCTGGCTTCCGCTTGCGCCACCTCCGCTTGCGTCGGAACAGAATAGGTTTGGCGAGTGCCGTCCCGCATTGTCATCACGACAAATCCAGGGCGGCCATTTTTGGGCTTGGTGTATTTCGCCGCGGCGACGCCCCCGGCGCTGCAGGTTGGAAAGCCGCCGCCCAAGGCGAGGCTTCGCAGCAACTTGCGGATGGGTGGCACGCACTGGGCATATTGCATCCAGCCGCCTGGATTGCTGGCGCATAGCAGCACCTCACAAGCCCATGTGCTGTCGGCGGCCTTGGCCGCATAGGGCGTTGCAGACGCCAAAAAGCATGCAGCAACGCTGAAGGAAACAGACAAGCGATTTCGCATGTTTTCACCTCTATTAGAAAACAGCTTAGGTCGCTTTCAGGGCGCTGCCTAGCCTAACCAGGCGAGGTAAATTTCTGAAACTAAGGGATTATATGGGTTTTCGATTTCAGAAACGGGATGGGTCGTTCCATAGGGGCGATGGATTGACGCCGATCAGTGAGCTGTAGCCATAGGCGTTGACAATATGGCGGATGGCCGATGAAATCTTTGAATATAAACGGATTCTTTTCTTATCGTAGAGCGCGACATGATAGGGGGTCGAGCCGCGCCAGCTTACGCGCACGTTGATGTACCACTTGCCATCATCCTCCCGCTGATGCACCTGAATGTCCGTGATGGTGCCCGCGACAGGGCGATGGGACGTCAGTTCGCGTTCCAGGATCAGTTCGAGTTCCATTTTTCCCCGTAAAGTGATTTATGTATATTTCGCTGGCATGGTGGCATTATTGCTATTAGCCTTAGGGTAAGAGGCAAGTGAGAGGAGGTCCAGTGAGCGGACGCAATCCCGACGCCGTAGCTCGCGATGCCGAGCGCATTGTCCGACAGCTGGGCGGCAGATGGCAGGGCGATTACGCCATGTGCCGCTGTCCTGCCCATGCTGATGGCGACCCAAGCCTATCGGTGCGGGTCGGCCGCAAAGCCGTGCTCTTTCACTGCTTCGCCGGCTGCACGTCCGATGCCATTGTCGAAGCGCTCCGCACCGGCCAATTCGCTCCACCGGCTGGGCATGATCCTGGCCGACGCCATGAAGGAGGGAAAGCCGACTTCAATAAGCTTGCGCTATCTACGTGGCGCTTTGCCGATCCTTTCATCGGTAGCCTCGCGGAACACTATATCCGCGGTCGGGCGATTGTGCCGACGGGCATCACCGCCCGCTTTGATGCACGCTGTCAGTTTGGTGGGGGCGAAGCCAAGGCATTTGCGCCCGCCCTCATCGTTCCTGTGGAGGACGATGTCGGTGTGGTCGCGATCCACCGCACCTTCTTGCGGCATGACGGAAAGGGCAAGGCCGCGATCTCCAAGCCGAAGAGGTTGCTGGGAAACCCCGGTGGTGGTGCCGTGCGGTGGGGTGGTATCCCGGCCGATGGCATCCTGCGGCTTGCGGAAGGGGTTGAGGACGCCGCGAGCGTCATGAACATGCTGGAGCCGGAGACCTTCGTGTGGCCGGTGTTGGGGATTGAACGATATCAGGCAATCACCATTCCCGAGAGCATCCACAGGATCATCATCTATAGCCAGCATGGCGGTGAGGCAGAGCGCGCCATTGAACGCGCTCAGCCGCATCTCACCGATAAGGGGCGGCAGCTCGACGTGAAACTGCCGCCGCACTCTGGCGACTGGAATGACCTTTTGCGTGAGATCCGTTCGCAGTGAAGCTGTTTCCTGGGCTTCCCAACCATCAGCGGGTCATGCTTGCGCTGATGTTCGGCGCGGTGTCGGTCTATGCGTTGGCGCAGCAGAAGCAGCAGATCGGTCGGATTGCGTCGCTACGATTAATCGATCCAGTGCCCCGAGTCATTGATGGTGATACGTTGGAGGTGTCGGGATCAAAGGTCCGCATAGTTGGGATTGATGCACCGGACGATGATCTTCCACAGCTCAAGCGGCTGTCGGCGCAGACGATGGCAGGTCTGGTCCAGCGCGATGGGGGCGTCGAGTGTGCAGCCAGCTTGTTTGATGTCGCGCTTCGCCAGGAACAGCAGTGTCGCAGCCCCGCAACCAGCTATGGCCGACTGAACCTCTCATGTCGCCTGAAGAGAAACGGGGCGAGCCTCGCAGCCACAATGGTCGCGCAGGGCTACGCCGTAGATTATCGGCGATATTCTGGCGGTGCCTATGTGAAGCTGATGCAGCAGGCGGCCCGGCAACGCATTGGTCTGTGGGGCCAGGACTATGAAGGCATGCGTCGACTGGCGGTCGATCGAGCGGCGTTGCCGCCGTCTTGTACCTCATAGTCGGAAGCGACGTGCGGGCGCACTGTCAGCGGTTCGATTCCCTCGAGCATCGTTGAAGAGAACCCGCAGGGGCATCATTGGCCCAGCCCTGACGCCGGCCTGCTTATTTTGGCGTTCTGATGTCGATCGAGGCTGTGGTGCCGCGCGGCGATCGCCGCGCTATACTTGCGGCTGACCCCCTTGCTACGCAGGTGTCGGTACAGGAATCGCGGTCGTTTCCTTTGGCTGACAATGATCGCCCTGACCCTCCGGCGGATGTGGGCATCGATGACACCCAACACCTTGGTCGCTTCCGACGAACATAGCCGGTAGTGCGACATCCAGCCGGTGAGATAACGGCTGATTTCCGCCATGCAGGTTGTGATAGATCGCCCCCAGTTGGGTGGCGTCATTTCCCGCATCTTGGCCCTCAACCGTTGCTCCGCTTTCTTGGAAAGCTGAACGGCGACCTCGCCATCCTGCTCCTTCGAACAGCGGAAACTGAATCCAAGAAAGTGCACCGTTTCAGGCGTGCGCACGCCACTCTTCGCTTCGTTCACCGGAAGCCGCATACGCTGCTCCAGAAACTTGCTGATCGATGACATGACGCGTCGTCCGGCTCGCTCGCTCCGTACGAAAATATTACTATCATCGGCGTATCGAACGAACCGGAGGTGTCGCCTCGCCAACTCGCGATCCAGTTCATCGAGGACGATATTGGAAAGCATTGGTGAAAGCGGACCTTGATGAGTTCCTTCCTGAATGGCGACTCTCGTGCCATCCGGCATCACCACCGCAGCCTTCAGCATCATGTTGATCAAGGTGATGATCCTCTGGTCCTTCACGCGTTTCGCGACCCGAGCCAAGAGGCGTTGATGATGGACCCGGTCGAAAAAATTGGCCAAATCCAGATCGACGATCGTTTGATATCCCTCCTTGAGGTATTCTGACGCTTCGGCGATGGCAGTGCACCGCGTTTTGGTCGAAAGCCATGGCTGCTGTCGTGAAAGACCGGCTCGAAGATCTACCGCTACGCGGACCCATGCAGATCTCCCCGGGTAAGAACACTGGATGTCCCGCCGCTCCCGCCCCCATTACCGTATCGACCTCGGTTGGATTTTGGGCATCGCGTTCGTAGGCACGCTCACCCGGTCGATCCGGCCTGCTCAGGGGTTCACTCTCGTTCGGTGCTGCGGTTCGCCTCGGGCTTCTTCTCCACACGACCTCACGGCGCCAGAATCGTACCCGTCTCTCAACGGACGATCCTGCGTGCAGTTGCCTCCGGCTCGCGGTTGCTACCAACCAACTCGCCCCGCAAAGGACTCTCACCTCCAATCCAGTGCCCATGCCGGGCACACCTACGCTACGCAACCCGCGAACAGGCAATGGATGGAAAGATCTGGCCCAATCGGCTATGGGAACCATTCTGATGAGGCAACGGTCATGCCTTGGGGAACATTCCTCCGTGAGGCAACACGCCGGCCACCGTAATCGCCGCCCTACAGCTGCTTTATCGCGGTGACGCACCCAAACCGTGAAATCCGGGGTGTCGGATATCGAAACCAACGCTGTGCCACCCGCCCGGCGCCCCTTGAAATGGCTGGTGAAGGCTGCCGTTCTTGGTCCGCCGAAGAAAGACGGGCAGCTTTCTGGTGCAGCGACGGAAGGCTTCGCTCCACAAGCGTAGCTATAGGCGGAAGGTCGATCCCGCCCGAAGACCAACGTGCCGCGAACAGCCAGGCCGTCGTCGCCGTGGAGATCGACGGCCATCAGAGCGTCGGACTGGGCCAGTCCAACGGGGAACGATCCCACCCGAGATATTGCCGATCTAGATGCTCTACAACCGACCTCCCTTTGGTTCCTATTCTGGCTCGATCTTCTATCAAAATTGACCGTTGGTTCAGTTGTTCAGTATCCGCAAGTGGACCTCGGTGATGCGGCCCGTATGGCAGGCATGAGGGTGTTCCGCTCATCGATCTTGCTGAAAATATGTCTTTACCAACTGTCCCAAATCACAAGCCACTATCTTTGGCGTTGAAGGGTCAGATGCAGCATGCGAATGGGCTTTCGCACACTCTATGAAAGTCGTTGGACAGGCCACTTTCTTATCTATAGTGATTGTTCAGTCAATTTTGAACGCTCGTCTGTGCGGGCGTGCTGCTGCGCTGAATAAGAATATCAATGATGCAGCTCGAATGATGATGCATGTGGCGGAGGGATGTTGAAGATGGAGCAGAAAGCAACCGCCGGCAGAGGACAGAGCATTGCGCGCCGAATGTTCGCGACTCTGCTCCTGTTGATCGGTCTGGCGCTCACTTGGCTAGGTGGAGAGTTGATCTGGCTGGGTGGATCTTTCTACTATGTCATCACCGGCATCGCGGTCATTGCATCAGCTATCCTCACCTGGCGGGGCGATCGGCGCGGTGCCTGGCTCTATGGGCTGATGCTTGCAGGCACCCTAGTCTGGTCACTCTGGGAGGCTGGGCTAGACGGCTGGGCGCTTATGGCCCGCTTGGTGGGACCGACCGTTCTGGGTCTGATCTTCCTGACACCCATTAGTCGAGCCGGACCCTCAAAAATATCCGCTCCCATAGGATTGAGGACTGCCGCTGCACTCTCCGGTGTCGTCGCGTTTAGCATCGCCGCAGGTCTCACAGCTCATTTCGCCATCGGTGGCCCATCCATCGCAGCGGAGCGCATGCTGAACACCCGGACAGGCGCCGACGGTGACTGGCCCATCTATGGTCGAGATCAATCGGGCCAACGTTACTCTCCTCTCGCCGACATCACGCCGGAGAATGTTGGAAGGCTGGAGCGCCTTTGGACCTTTCGTACCGGCTTTGATTCCGCCAATACCAGATCGCCTTTCGAAGCCACTCCGCTGAAGATCGCCGATAGCCTTTATTTGTGCACGCCCGCAAGTGAAGTGATCGCACTCGACGCCGAAACCGGCGCAGCGCGGTGGCGGTTCAATCCCCATGCCGATCGCGAACAGGTCGCCTTCGCTGCCTGCCGTGGCGTGTCATATTTTAAGGATCCGGCGGCGGCCCCAGGGGAGATCTGCGCCGAGCGCATCATCAGCACGACGGTGGACGGGCGCCTGCTCTCACTCGACGCACGCAATGGCAAGCTTTGCAGCGGCTTTGGGGAGAACGGCCAGGTTGATTTGAAACGGGGGCTCGGCAAGGTCGAAAAGGGTTATTACTACGTCACGTCTGCGCCTTTGGTGATGCGCGGCAAGATCGTGCTCGGCGGCTTCGTGCCCGACAACCAGCATCTGCTTCAGCCGTCGGGCGTCATTCGTGCTTTTGATGCCGTCACTGGCAAGCTCGCATGGGCATTCGATGTCGGGCGGCCTGGTGAGCGCGGCGAACCGCGGCCTGGCGAGACATATACCCATGATACTCCCAACAGTTGGGCCCCAATCAGCGGTGACGAGAAGCTGGGTATGGTTTACCTGCCGACAGGTAATGCCGCCCCTGACTGGTATGGTGGTCAGCGCCGGCCATTCGACGATCGATATTCCAGCGCAATTGTCGCGCTCGATATCGACACGGGCGAAGAGCGATGGGTATTTCAGACCACGCATCATGACCTGTGGGACTATGACGTGCCTGCTCAACCGGTACTCTATGATATGCCAGCCGCCGGGGGTGGTCGCGTGCCGGCACTGATCCAGGCCACAAAGCGCGGGCAAATCTTCGTACTCAATCGGCAGACAGGCAAGCCTATCAGCAAGGTGGTGGAGCGCGCCGTGCCGCAGAGCGTCGTGCCAGGAGAGCGTAGTTCGCCGACCCAGCCTTATTCAGTCGGCATGCCGGACTTTGCCGGCCCGCGCCTCACTGAACGGATGATGTGGGGGCTCACGCCGATTGATCAGGCCTGGTGTCGGATTGAGTTCCGCAAGTCGCGCTACCAAGGAGACATGACGCCGCCTGCCACAAACGGCATGACTTTGGTGTATCCGGGCTATCAGGGCGGCAGCGACTGGGGCGGAGTGTCCATCGATCCGCGACATGACATTCTCGTCGGTAATTCAAGCCGCATGGCGATGCGCACCAGATTGATCCCCAGACGCGAAGCTGATGCCCGTGGCATAAAGCCCATGGGTGAGAAGGGGCAGGGTGATCCGGGCGGTGCATCTGCACAGGCTGGTACGCCTTATGCGATAGATATCATCCCCTTCCTGTCGCCGCTTCAGGTGCCTTGCCAGCAGCCACCCTATGGAATGATTTCAGCGATAGACATGAAGACCCGCAGGCTGATGTGGAGCATGCCGTTTGGTGAGGCCCGTGACAGCGGACCTTGGGGTGTGCCGTCCATGCTCCCGCTGACCATGGGCGTGCCCAACACGGGCGGGTCAGTCGTGACTGCCAGCGGTCTGGTTTTTATCGGCGCCACTCAGGAACGCGCATTTCGAGCATTTGACATTCGCACGGGACGTGAACTGTGGAAGGATCGGCTGCCCGCAGGTGCGCAGGCAACCCCGATGACCTATCGCTCTCCAGGCGGACGCCAGGTGGTGGTGATTGCGGCGGGCGGTCACCTTCCGATCCAGGCGAAGGCGGGTGACTATCTGATTGCATACGCCTTGCCAGATCATAGGTAAAGGAACCGGTTGTACGCGGATAGCTTGAATTCAGGCTGCCCGTCTCGCCCCAATGGCTTTGGGTGCTGTGTCGAGGCGGGTTGTGCCGAACGGGTTTAGAGATGAGGCGCGCGCGGTGGGGGCCAGGGGGTTAAGAAGATCGCGAAATCGTCCGGGCCATTTACCGATCGACGCGAACCCAATCTTCGGGCCTGCCCGACGCGATCATCCTGAAAGGCGTAACAGGCATTCCGGCGGCGCGCGTCGCTTTCGGGCAATGGAGAACTGTCGTCTATCCGATAGCGACGGCCGCGAGCGACGATATAGCCTTTGTGCAGGACCAGTGCAGCCTCAAGTTCGTCCCCGGAAAAGGTCTCCAGCGCGTGCCGGATGAAGTGCCTGGTCAAGTTCTGGCCCTGTAGCGGGCCGCAATCGGTCACATGGCCGTCCTCGACCCGCCACTCATGGACCAACGCCCCATCACGGTCGACGCGGATGGTCGCCCGTCCGTCCACTGGATCAGGGATGGTTACGTCATACAGGCGTTCCGAAGCGGAGCGGACAGAATGGCTGATCGCCAGCCACAGCAGGTCGAACAGATGCGAACAATTCGCGGCTGCCTTTCCGTCGCTGTAGAATGATCGATAGGAGATATGAATCGGCTGACCTATGAGTTCATTCACTTTCGCGGCAGCGCTGGGACAGATGTTCATGGGGACTCGGATCATCTCCGCCTCTAGTCCAACAATGATGCCTTGCGCCTCCATCAGGCGGCACCGCATGGCATGAGAATTGTCCTCCAACGCAGCCTCGATAAGCCCAGCCCGATTCACGAGCTTGATCCTTCGCCAGAATGAACCACGCCCATATTCCGGATTCGGCTCGAACCTCGGCCTCGGTGATTCATCAGCCATGATGTCCTCCAAATTGCGCTCGTGATCACAATATAGCCGTCATGAACGGCATGTCTTCAGAATGTCGATCTAGATATTCTCATAGATCGTGTCTGCATTATTGGCACAGGCAAAGACACTGATTTGCGGGGGAAAAGACGACATCTCCTAAACCACATGTCTTGCCTTATCGCCAGCATTCATGTACGCATCCGGTAGCGGCCGCCTTGTGATGGAGGCGTAATCGCGCGAATTAGCGGCAGTGCAAGCCCTGTCGCTAATTCGCGCTAACTCCGACGACGGTCACATCAAAACAAGGCGGCCCCTAGCGGATGCGTACGCATTCATCGTCTATCCGGTTACCTCAAGGTCACAAAGCCGGTTGTCGCTTCATATTCTCGGCGCACAAGACAAGGCTCAGACGGGCAGCCGTAACAATGGGCGAATGGATCGCGCCACCTCGCGCAGGATGCGATTGGCAGCGGGCACGGCCTTGCCCCACATCAGGAAACCGTGAACCTGATCCGCCAAATGGCGGTGAGTAACCGGAACTCGGGCGGCTTCCAGTGCGAGGGCGAACGCGATTCCTTCGTCACGAAGAGGGTCAAAGCCGCAGGTGAGAACATAGGTCGGCGGCAGATCGGCGAAACTGGCTGCGCGTAAAGGCGAGGCGCGCCAATCCAGCGCATCCCCCCGCTGCAGGAGATAATGGTCACGAAACCAGCGCATCGCCGCCGCTGTCAACACATAGCCGCTGGCATTATCGACATAGGATGGCGCTTCGGCCACCAGATCGGTCACTGGATACAGCATGATCAAACCGCTCAGTGTAGGACCGTCACTATCGCGCACTGCCAGGGCCACCGATGCCGCAAGCGCAGCGCCGGCGGAGTCCCCTCCGATCGCCATGTGATCCGGATCGACGCGAAGATTGCGGCTATGTGCATGAAGCCAGCGCGTCGCCCCGAGCCCATCCTCGAAGGCGGCGGGAAACGGCGCTTCCGGGGCAAGTCTGTAGTCCACCGACGCAAGACAAATGCCGGCCTCGTTCGCCAATGTCGAACAGAAGCTGTCGTAGAGATCGACGCTGCCCAGCACCCACCCGCCCCCGTGCAGATAGATCAGCGTGGGAAGCGTCTCCTCAACCCGGTCAAGCGGACGGTACAGACGGATCGGAACCCCGTCTTCGCTAAGGATGGATTCAATGGCGATGGGAGGACATTCGGGAAACAATGCGTCGCGCATCTGCGCGAAGCTGGCGCGCGCTTCTTCGGGTGAGAGCGATTCCATCGGCGCGGCGCTGGTGCCAGCGACGAAAGCGACGAGCTTCTCGACATCGGGATCGAGCGATCTCATTGTCCAACCCACTGCAATACCGCTTCGGCAACCCGGTCCGGCTGATCGAATTCGGCGATATGTCCCGCGTCGTCGATGGTCACACCTTTATTCTCACCGCCCAACTGGTCGCTAAACTGTGCGAGGTAGCGAGCGGGTAGCACGCGATCGCTGGCACCGCGCAGCAACAAGGTCGGCGCAGTAATCCGCCCCAGGCGCTTCGCGAGCCCAGTTGCTCCCAGCGGCCAGAAGATTCGTGCCACGGCTTCATTCGCCCGAATCTGCTCGATTTGCCATTCGATGGAGTCGGCGCCATCCGGCACCTGACGCTGCTCTGCCCACATGCCGGACTGGCACAGTAGGTGGGCTAATGCCCCTGGCTTCTGTGCCCAAAGGTCAGCGGGCGGTTCAGCTTCATCGAACAACCCGTGCGGGGCGATCAGCACAAGCCGGCGCACGGATGACGGCCATAAGCCCGCAGCGTCGGCAACCAGTGCCGCACCGGCATTGCTCGCCACCAAATCGGCACCGTCAAGGCCGGCCGCCAGGAGCGTGTCGCGAACCGCCAGCAACCAGTCGAGAATCGTGTCGAGTTCCAGATGGGTGCTTCCGCCGCCGGGAAAGCCGGGCAGCGACGGCACGACCACGGTGCGATGCTCCGCCAGGCGATCGAGGAACGGAATCCACCGGGTCAACCCGCCGACACCGGCAACATAGCCGAGCAGCGGCCCTGCGCCTTTGATCCAGACCCGCGTGGGCGCACCGTTTACCCTGATGCTCGTCTCTCGCAATTCACCGGCTATCACGCGGCCACCTCGTCAGGCCGGGTGCGGCGCGCGCCCTTTGGCCACCAACGATCTTCCCACTCGGGAAAGAGCCCCCGAAGCCTGGGCATCACCTTTTCGGCGAAAAGCCGGGTATTGTAGCAAGTGAGGTCCTTGCTCATCGATCCGAAATGCAGAAGCAGGAGGAGATGGCCGATGTGCAGTTCTGTTGCGATCGAGCGAAGCTGCTCGGCCACTTCGTCGGGCGAACCGACGATGACATAGCCTTCCTCCACAATTGTTTCCATCGATGTGATCGTGTTGCCGAAGGTTGCCGTACCCGCTTTTACCACCTGGCTCTGCATGCCCACTCGGTGAGACGCCTCCGTCATATAGCCGGGTGGCGAGCCGAATCGAGGGTCTAGGTGCAGGCAGCGGCCATAAAAATACTCGGCCGGTTCGCGATAGAGCTCGATTGCCTGCTCCCGGGTCTCGGCAACGCCCACAAATTGAAGGAAGCCGGCACGATAGGGATTGCGGTCCTTGCCGGCGCGATCGACCTCCGCCCAGAATCCCGCCATCGACTTGCGGCCCGATACGGCGCCGAAATAAGAAAGCTGCGTATAGACATAGTCCATCTCGACGCACCATTTCCATGTTTCAACGGAGCTTCCGGCCGGAATCCATATCGGCGGATGGGGTTGCTGGAGCGGGCGCGGCCAGGTGTTGACATAACGCTGCTGGTTGAAGCGGCCGTTGAACGAGAATGGCTTGGGTTCCGTCCAGGCCCGGATGACAAGATCATGTGCCTCGTTGTAGCGCTGGCGCAGCATGCTGGGGTTCTGCGCGTAGGCATAGGCAGTGTCCATCGGGGTGCCTACGGGGAAACCGGCGATCAACCTGCCGCCCGAAATCACGTCGATCATCGCCATTTCCTCGGCGACGCGTGTGGGCGGATTATATAGCGCAAGAGAATTGCCCAGGACGCAGATCGCCGTGTCCGTCGTCTCGCGCGCGAGCGCTGTCGCAATCAGGTTGGGTGACGGCATCAGACCATATCCGTTGGAATGATGCTCGTTCACGCAGATCGCATCGAAACCGCACTCGGCGGCATATTTCAGCTCGTCGATAAAATCATTGTACATCCTATGCGCGCGAGCCGGATCGAACAGCGCCGGGTGGATGTTAACCCACACCCCTTCGCTGATTTCGCGAAAATCATCGGGCAACTCGGTGTAAGGCATCAGATGAAAGAAGAGAATATTCACACGCCTCATCCTGCCGCTTTGTCACCGCATACGCGCACGGAGCTATAATTATGACTTATAGTTCATCTATATGGGTGGCCTTAAATTGTAAAGAGAGGGAACATCGCGGAATCTCCCGGGCAATATAGAAGAAGCATCCCAAAGATTGGCGCATAAGCTTAATTGGTCGGCGAGGGGGCCCTGAGATCGCTTGGCTACTCACCTGTGAATGACCGGTGGAAAGGCATCCTCGCATCGAGATAAAATCCCTTTTCTCCAAATGATTCGGGGTTGACCGTCGTTAGGGGAAGCGCCTTGATCGGGGGCAATGTCGGCACCCCAAGGGCAGAACCGTGCCAAGCACCAAGCCGACGGACCACAGGCCGGACGGACCGTTATTAATTGTTTCGCCGCACAATTATGCTGCTCGACGGGCCGAGGTTTGACGCTCAGCCTCGCACTCTAGGCGATCGTCGTTTCTTTGATCTGATAGAAAAATGAATAATTGTTCGCCAATATCCGAATGACCCGCCCAGAATGAAGTGTATGGCGTTCGAAAGAGGAGAGTGGTTATGCCCGTGCAGAATTCGATGTCGGAATAGTGCCCTGGAATGCATCTGAGGCAGGGCTTCGCCATGGCGTTCTTGCCTTCAGGAACATTTTCGCACTTTAATTGATCAAAAATAGAGATCTCGGCACAACTATAAAGACTATTACCGTCTGGGACTGTGCGCGGGAAAATCAGGGGAGGATTGATGAACGCGCCTATGGATACTTTCGCAAAACGGGTGGCTTTTCCCATGGTCAAGTCGGCGATTGCACTTGTGTCGATGACTGCTCATGGTCATGCGCTAGCCCAGGCTGGCCCGGCATCGCTGGAGGACATTGTCGTCACGGCGCGAAAAAAGGCAGAATCGCTGGTCAATGTTCCTGTTGCGGTGTCGGCGCTCGGCGAAGCGGACATCGCACGCTACAACGCCAGCGACCTGGGTAAAATATCGCAGCTAGCTCCGCAGGTGATCGTGACGCGGGGGCAGAGCGGCGGCGGCGCGAATATCCTTATCCGGGGCTTGGGTTCGGGTTCGGGCGATCAGGCTCTCGAGCAGACCGTCTCCATAAACGTGGATGGCGTTCAGGTCGGGCGTGGCCGCATTCTCTCGATCGGCATGTTCGATCTGCAACAGGTTGAAGTGCTAAAGGGGCCACAAGCGCTCTATTTCGGCAAGAACAGCCCGGCAGGCGTGATCTCGCTGACCTCCGCGGCGCCTACCGATACCCTCAGCGGCTATGTGCGTGCCGGATATGAATTTGTCGCCGACGAACGATATATCGAAGCGGCGATTTCCGGCCCTGTCACAGACACTTTAAAGGCGCGTCTGGCGGTGCGAGGGCGCTATATGAAGGGCTGGCTTCACAATACTGCCCAGCCGGCCCCCAATCCCGCCGATCCGGCATTCCCTGCTTCGGGCGCTTACCGCTCGCGTGATCCCAGAACGGAAGACATTCTGGGCCGTTTGACGCTGGAATACGAACCGACGTCGGACACGACTGTGACGCTGCGGGTACTGGGCGGACGATCCGACGAAGGTGGTCTTGTTTCCACCGGGCAGGGAATCTGTTTCGCTCCTTCGACCACCATGACCACTGGTGGCTTTCCAAACCCGGGATCGGACTGCACGCTCAATCGCAATGTCGAGGTCGGCGGCCTTCTGACCGGATTTCCGACCAACGGGTGGCGCGGGATTCGTGATGGCGGCAAGCCCTATCAGGTCTCGAAGGTTTTTATGCCGATGCTCACGATCAACCAAGATCTGGGTGATCTCGACCTGACTTCCGTCACCGGCTATTTCGATCTCGATGTGAAAGCGGCGGGTAATGTAGGCTATGCCTCGCTTGGGCTCGCCTATTCGACATTCGCCGAACATACCCGCATGTTCAGCCAGGAATTGCGCTTGAACAGTGATTATGATGGCCCGCTCAACTTCACGCTGGGCGGATATTACAGTCATAACAAGATGGACGGTTATACTGCAGCGGCGCAGATCTTCCGGCCGACACTGCCCGATCCGGCGACGGGGCGGTCCTATAGTTTCGACCGGCAGACCAACGCGACCGGCGAGACGCTGTCCGCATTCGGGCAGATCCGGTGGAACCCTGTAGAACAGCTCGAACTCGCGGGCGGTGTCCGCTACACACATGAAAAGAAGAGCGCATCTACGGGCAATACCTATGTTCACCCCAATTTTGCGGCGCTGTTCTCTCCGGGCGGTATCTTCCTGGGCAATAAGCGGTCGGAAAATAACTGGTCGCCCGAGCTGACTGCAACCTTCCACCCGGTTGCTGGCCAGACGCTCTACGCAGCCTACAAGACTGGGTACAAGTCAGGCGGCATCTCGCAACCGTCGGTAGTCACAAGGGGCTTTACTGCTACCAATCTTCTGTTCCGGCCGGAGCGGATCAAGGGATTTGAAGCGGGGTACAAGGCAGAGTTGCTCGACCGTACGCTTCGCTTCGACCTGACGCTGTACAATTACAAGGTGACGGATCTTCAGGTCGTGGCGCTGCTGTCGTCCACCACAAGTTCCTTCCTCACCAACGCGGGCTCCGCGCGAACGAAGGGCGTCGAATCGTCGATCAACTGGCGGGCGTCCGATCAACTGACTCTGCGCGGATCGGTCGGGTATAACCGCGCGCGTTATCTCACATTCGACAATTCTCCCTGCTATCTTGGGCAGACCGCGGCCCAGGGCTGTGTCAATGCGCGGCAGGATCTGACCGGGCGCCCGCTCACCCGGGCGCCGGAGTGGAGCGCCATGGGCGGGTTCACATTCACTCAGCCTATCGGGGATCTGGAGCTGGGGATCGACGGCGACATCAATCACAGCAGCGGCTTCTACACGCAGGACAACCAGCATCCGCTGTCCTACCAGAAGGCCTATCAACTGCTGAATGCTGGCGTCCGCCTCGGTCACCCTGGGATGGGTTGGGAGCTTGCTTTCATCGGACGGAATCTCACCAACAAATATTACCGCATCGTACAGGTCGACGCCACGGTCGGCGGCATCAACCAGTTCGGTGTATTTTCCACCCGTCCTCGTGAACTGGCCATCCAGGGTACGTACCGCTTTTAAAGGTCGTATCCTGGAGTCAGGCGCCGACCTCCCCGGCGCCTGGCAACGGGGCTTTCGATGAACATGGGTAATCAGTCATCAGGGCGCGCACGCCGCTGGCGGCAATCAAGGAGCCCGGCTTGGGAACCGATCGAACGCTCGCAAGACGTAATCTTTTGCTCGCCTTCCTCGCCCAAAATTTTGGGCTGGGGATGACATATGGAAGCTATGGGTCTCTTCTGCACCCGATAGAGGTCGAGTTCGGGTTGACTCGTGCCGTAGCTTCAAGTGGCATGAGTGTAATGCTCCTCGTCCTGGGCTTGTTGTCACCCTTTGTGGGAAAGTTGCTGGAACGGATTTCGATCCGATTCATGATGGTGTCGGGCGCGCTACTGAACGGTCTCGCCAACGTCGTTCTGGCGGTGGCTCCTGAAACCGGCATCCTGTTGCTTGGCTATGCCGTGCTGGGTGCGGGCACGTGCCTTCTGGGAATCATCGCGCCCACGACGTTGGTTAGCCGCTGGTATGCATCGGGCAGGGGCAGGGCGCTCGGCATGGTGAATCTGCCCCTGATCCTGCCGCTCGCGCCGCTGGCTCTGGCCGCTTTTCTTCCTTCCTTCGGTCTGCGCGGGTGCTTCGCCGCCATCGCGGCGATCAACTTCTTCCTGACGCCCATTTTCTTTTTGGTGATCGACCAGCCGGCGCACCGGAAGGGCGAGCCACAGAAATCCGCGGCTTCGGAGAGTTGCCCGGAAATCCTTCCTCTAAAGCCTGTCTTCATGTTCCCGAGTTTCTGGCTGCTCACTTTGGGAAACGGGTTGTTGACCGCGGCGGGCACCGTCTTTGTCGTTCATTTCCTTGCGTTTGCCGCATTGCGGGGCTTGCGGTTTGAAGAGGCGGCGCAGATTTTCACGGGCTACGGCCTGTCTGGCCTCATTGGAACCCTGGCATTCGGCTGGCTCGCGGACAGAATCGCGCCCTCGCGCGCCCTATGCCTTAATGCCGCCCTTTCTGCTTGCCTCTGGTCTTTGCTGCTCCTTGTTTCTGGTTTCGCGTCGATGTTCGTGATCGCCTGTCTTATCGGTTGCTGCACGACATCACTGGTCGCGCTGCAGGGGGCGGTAACCAGCAGTGTCTTTGGTGTGCGCTATGTCAGCAGCGTCATGGGGGTCACATATTTCTTCAAGCTACCGTTTATTTTTGGCGCAGCTCCGTTAATCGGCTTTCTCTTCGACAGAACTGGCGGCTATACGTCGGGCTTCCTGATCGTGATCGCCGGCTTCCTATGCGCAACGCTGTCATTCGCCCTTGTCAGACAGTTTAAGCCATCCCTGTGACAAAGAGGCCCGCCGCCAAGCGTGAGCGTCCACATGAACTCAGGGTAGGAGACGCCGCCTCAGTCTTCCGGCGCATGCTGGCTGTCAAACAGGGACACCACATGATCGATCCACTGTTCGCTTTCGAGCATCTCTGGCGTTACCCATTCGGATGGCAAGGCCCGGAGCAGGTGAATGGGGTGGCTGGATAAAACCATCATGCTGAGCGCGAGATGGCGCGCATCCGCCGTTTTCCTGTAAACGCCGCGTTCGATCATCAACAGGATGATGTCATGCAGAGCACCGATAATGAGGTTCGATCGCCTGGCGAGATAATCATCCCTGATCGAGGACTTGCCCTTCTGGAACTCAAGCAGGCTAACCCGCGTCGTCGGCCTTTCCGACAGATAAAGACGTATCAATGTTGTCACTATCGAACGCGTGGCGTTTTCATGGCGCAACTCGAGGCGTGTCTTCAGATCGGATAGGGTCCGCTCGATACGGCGAGATGATTCCAGCATCATCGCGGTGATCAGGCCATCCTTGTTGCCATAATAATAGCGGATCATTTCTTGAGACGTGCCTGCTTCCGCAGCGATTTCCTTTAACGTCAATTCCGGGTGGGACTTGGTTTCCAGGGCCTTGCGCAATACCCGGATCAGCTCATCCGGGATGTCGTGCCCCATATTGGAACGGGGCCTGCCACGACTGCGCCCATCCTGGGGTGCACGACTCTTCATCACACGCGGACACCTGATGATGAAGCGATCAAGTCCTGCACGGCTAACCCGCCTCCTATTTGTTTCACGACACAATTATCCTGCTCGACGCCTCAGTCTTTGTCGAGCAACATTGCCGTCATCCATACACGCATCCTCCGTCCAAAGAAGGAGCAGGTGCAGTTTACGTCCCCTCATACGGCCTGACACGGACGAAGGGCAAGGGCGGTGATTACAGGAGAGAGAAGCCATGGCCGTTGCAGACTTCGACATCGTCATACGCAAAGGAACCGTGGTCGATGGATCAGGTGGCGATCCGTTCGTGGCAGATGTTGCCGTGCGAGATGGGAAAATCGCGATAGTGGGCGATGTTACGGGAACGGCAAATGAGGAAATCGATGCCCGTGGGCTCCTCGTCACTCCAGGCTTCGTAGACATCCATACCCATTATGATGCCCAGGTTATCTGGGAAGAAACGCTCGCCCCATCATCCGATCATGGGGTTACAACGGTACTTATCGGCAACTGCGGTGTAGGTTTCGCACCTTGTCGGAAACAGGATCGCCAGCGGCTCATCGAATTGATGGAAGGCGTGGAAGACATTCCGGGCGTGGTGATGGCCGAAGGGCTCACATGGGAATGGGAAACCTATCCCGAATATCTGGACGCAATCGATGCCCGGCAGCACGACATCAATATCGCCAGCTACATTCCACATGCCCCCTTGCGTGTTTACGTCATGGGCCAGCGCGCAGCGGCAGGCGAGAAATCGACCCCCGAAGACCAGCAGGCGATGGCCAGACTGGTGCGTGAAGCGATGGAAGCCGGTGCGGTCGGCTTCGCGACCTCGCGCAGTCTCTTTCACAAGAGCATCTCGGGCGATCCTATCTGCACGCTGGATGCCGACGAGGCGGAGTTGTCTCATATTGCCGCAGCGGTTCGCGATGGTGGCGACGGCATTTTGCAGTTCGCTGCGGAATTCGGAAGCCCGGAGGTGATGGAACAGGAATTCGGATTACTTGACCGGGTTGCCCGGAGCGCGGGCCGCAACATGACTTTACCGATGGCGGAGATGCATAAATATCCAGAGCTTTGGCGGCAGATCATAGCCAATATCGAACGTGCCAATGCCCAGGGCTCAAGCATCACCGCGCAGGCCCTGCCGCGTGGCATCGGCATGCTTTTCGGGCTGGAACTTTCGGCACACCCCCTCTTCCTGAAGCCCAGCTACATGGCCATCGCACACCTCCCGATCGAGGAAAGACTTGAGCTGATGCGGGATCCTGAGATGAAGGCCCAGATCTTGCGAGAGCCGTCGAGTGACCATGCGCTGCCGGTCGCACAGGCGATCAGCCTGTTCGACGGCATGTTCGAGGTGGGCGATCCGTTCGATTATGAACCTGATCTATCGATGTCGATTGCATCGCGAGCAGCCAGGATGGGCGTTTCTCCCGAGAGTCTCGCCTATGACATCCTTGTTTCCCACGGAGGCGAAGCGGCGATCTATCTGCCTTTTGCCAACTACGCGGCCGGCAATCTGGATGTCGCGTTGGAGATGTTGCGTCATCCCGATATAGTCCTGGGTCTGGGTGACGGTGGCGCGCATTATGGCATCATCTGCGATGCCAGCTACACGACCTTCCTGCTGACGCATTGGACGCGAGATCGCACACGCGGTGAACGCATCACCGTGCCTCAAGTCATCAAGGCCATGACGCACGACACGGCCAGCCTGATCGGCCTCAATGACAGGGGATTGTTGCGCGAAGGGTATAATGCCGATCTTAATCTGATCGACTATCCCAATCTGAAGCTGGCTTCCCCCATACTATCGTGGGATCTGCCGAAAGGTGGCCGGCGCTTGATTCAACGCGCCCAAGGCTATGTCGCCACCGTCGTGAACGGCAAGGTGATCTACCGCAATGGAGCGGCAACGGGCGCCCGGCCCGGCAAGTTGGCACGCGGCCGCCGTAGCGCGCCGTCACCGCAGCAGGACGTTGCAGCGGCCGCCTTCACGGCTTGAGACCAAATATCGACAATATACACGCATCGGCGAACGGAGAATTGCATGGCGACCAAGATAGAACAAAAATTCAGCGAGTTTGATGAGACTATGGCTCGCCGGGCCTTGGACGTCGCCAACCTGAACGCCCTGCGGATTGCGCTTTATCAGGCCACCGCAGACGAAGAGCTTGCGGCGATGGACGTGGTGGAGGTTCCATTCTGGTCAGGCGCCTACCAGATCGCCTCTCTCGATCCCAGGCATGCGGAGGTGGTGAAGGCGAAGGCCCTCGACTATCTTCGCTCTGGCGCACCGAGTAAATGTGCAGAGCCCTCCGCAGAAGATCTACGCCATTTGATGAAAATATATACCGGCGAAGAGGTGAACGACTATCTTTTCCATTTCGGAAAGGAGGAACTTAATTTCGAGGAGTTTCCTCGCGGCGCCAATTGGCACGGGGACGTTCCGCCATCGGTGAAGTCCGGTTTCCACGTCATCGTTATCGGTGCAGGCGCGGCTGGGCTGGTCACCGCCATCCAACTCGATCGGTTGGGGATTCCCTTCACAATCATCGAGCGCAACCCGGAAGTAGGTGGCACATGGTGGACCAATGACTATCCAGATGCCCGTGTGGATGTGCCAAGTCATCATTACCAGCTGACGGTGACAAAAAATTACCGTTGGAAACATTGGTTCGCGACCCAACCGGAACTGCTCGAATATATTCGTCACGTCACTGATACCTATAAACTGCGCGACCGGATACGATTCAATACGGAACTGACCGAGGCGACATGGGACGATGTCGGCAAAAAGTGGAAGGTCGCGCTGCGCAACAAGAATGGCCAGGAAGAAATCCTCGAAGGGAACGCCATCATCAGCGGTGCGGGCCTGTTCAACGCGCCCAATCTGCCGAACATCGAGGGAATCGATAGTTTTGAAGGCTGGATATTCCACACGACGGCATGGGATCACGGCTTTGATTATTCGGGAAAGCGCGTGGGCATCATTGGTGTGGGGTGCACCGGCGCGCAGCTCATGCCCCGGGTGGCGAAGGAAGCGGGCAGCGTGACCATATTCCAGCGATCGCCGCAATGGGTGTCGAAGCTACAGGGATATAGGGACCCGATTTCGTCAGAAGCACAGTGGCTTCTGGACAATGTTCCTCATTACTGGAACTGGAACAGTTTCGGCGTCTTTCACACCTTCTGCGCCAGCGATGGCGCACTGCACGCGCTGGATGACGATTGGCGCAGTCGAGGAGGGCAGATCAGCGAGGCGAATGATTGCCTCAAGCGGAGCCTGGAAGACTATATCCAGTCTCAGTTCCCCGGCGACCCCGAGATGGCCGCGAAGCTTACGCCGCCATGGCCTCCTTATGCCAGGCGGCTGATCGTGGACAATGGGTGGTTCGATGCGCTTAAGCAGCCCAATGTTGCCTTGGTGACGGACGGCATCGAAAGGATCACGCCCAGGGGTGTTGTGACCCGTGATGGTACCGAGCATGAACTTGACCTACTCGTCATAGCTGGCGGGTTCAAGACAGAGCGATATCTCTGGCCTGCACAATATACGGGCAAGGATGGATTAACGCTCGAAGAAGCCTGGGCCAGGGACGGAGCTAGAGCCTATCTGGGAATGACGGTTCCGGGCTTCCCCAACATGTTCATTGTCTATGGACCGAATATGCAGCAGCGAGCAGGGGGATTGTTTTCCTGGATCGAGATGTGGGCGCGTTATTCGGTGCAGGCTCTTGCCGATATGCTGGAGAGTGGCCATCGATCGATCGAATGCCGACAGGATGTTTTCGAAAGTTATAATCTCGAACTCGATAGCCAGCAGGGGCAATGCATTTGGGCGTTGGAAAGTTCCAAATCCTATTTTTTCAACGGCGATGGCAGGCAGATCGTCAACAACCCTCGTCCGCCCTCAGTCAATTATCTTGCCACGCGCAGGCCGGACATGGCGGATTTCATTCTTGACTGAAGCTTTCGTTCCTTGAGTGAGGAGCCCGGCGCCTGATTCATATCTACTATGAAAAAGGCGCCAGTCTCCATAGGGTAAGGCCGTATGTGTGTCTCGTTGTCGAGGTGGTTGGCCAGCCTGCTAGGTCAAATCGACGGCTGCTTCCAGCTTTCAGGGATTGCCAGATAGCGCCGCTTCTGGATCGGCCGAACAAACAGTATCCAGGCCAAGAACATGAAGCACCCGACCGCCTGCAATCCAAGAACCAATAGCCATTACAAGGTCTGCAATCTCCTCGTCTGAGTAAAGCTCAGAGGCGCGAGTCCAGAAGGGAGCATCAGCCGCAAGACTTTGCGGATCAAGACCCATGCGTTCCGCTAATTCTATAGCGACCCGTTCCCGCGGCGAATAAATATCGGCTTCGGACCAGGAGAGAATATGTTCGTAAAACGCTTCATCCGGAGGCGTCCCCCGGGAAACAAGATGCCGCCCGATGTCCTCTCCGATCGCCTTGCTGAACTCTGCCACATCGCGCGCTGCTCTGAAGCCCCGGCAGATCGTGCACCCGTTGATAAGGGCAGTGCGCATGCGAGCGGCCTCGAACTCTCTTAGGCTCAGACGTGTATAATTGTAGGAGGCGGTGGAATAAGCCGCCATGGCGGATGCCAGAGCGGGAGACAGTCGCTTGAGCGTTGTCGTGGGATGTTCACCGTCGAGCTGATTCAGATTCATATCCCTCTCCATGGTTTGAAATTCATCACGACTCAATCATTGACGGCTGATGCCAGCGATTACGGGTTTTTCGAAACAGAAATACTGAAACTTCCATCCTCATATAGCGCGCGTAATCATCGAAAATGGTACGGCTATCTGTCCTCGACTATCATCTGGGCGGCCTTTGCACCAATCATGATCGTGGCTGCATTGGTGTTGCCCGAAACGATCTGGGGCATCACGGAGGCGTCCGCCACGCGTAGTCCCCTGATACCTCTCACCCGTAGTTGTGAATCCACCACGGCCAGCGGATCCGTGCCCATCCTGCAGGTGCCCACCGGATGATACATCGACCCTGCGGCAGAACGGACGAACCTCAACAAATCCTCGTCGCTCTGTACGTTGGTTCCTGGCACGGTTTCCCGCGCAATCGAGGCGAATGGCGGGGACGCGAAAATATCCCGGATGATTTTCAATCCCATCACGGCCAAATGTCTGTCATATTCGTGACCAAGGAGATTTGGGTGCATCATGGGCGGAACATGGGGGTCGGCGCTCTTGAGCCTCAGCCATCCTCGCGATTTGGAACGAAGGGGCGAGGCGGCCGTTGTCCATCCGGGGCGTGATGCGGGGCGAATCTTGTCTTCCAGCATTTCCAATGTATAAGGTTTGAACATCAACTGGATGTCGGGCCGGTCCAGGGATGGATCGGATTTCAAAAATGCCGCAGCCTGGGATGCGCCGATCGTCAACAGGCCGTCTCGCAGCGCAAGGTATCGCAGCACCTGCGGGAATAGTCGCCACCCTTGCATCTGCCGGTTTATCGAATGGGCTTCCGGCACTTCGGCAAGATGCTGTATGAGCAGGTGATCATGGAGATTCTCGCCCACGCCGGGTAAGTCATGCGTCACGTCTATACCCAGAGACTTTAGCTGTTCCGCAGGACCTATGCCCGAAAGAAGGAGGAGTTGCGGCGAGTTGATGGCGCCCGCGCTCACAATGACTTCGCCAGCTTTGACGGATCGCCTTGTCCCGCGATACATGAAACACAGGCCGGTGACGCATTTTCCATCGAACAGCAGGCGTTCTGCGTGCGCCCTGGTCAGCACGGTCAGGTTTCCACGCTTTCTGATCGGACGCAGAAAGGCGGTGGCGGAGGACGCACGAATGCCTTTGTTGATGGTGAAATTATAAAAGCCTGCGCCATGCTGGTCGCTGCCATTGAAGTCGGGCGTGGCGGGATGGCCGGCGGCCCGGCAGGCGTCTATGAACTGCTGGCTTGCGGGGTGTTCGAAACGCGGATGGCTGATCGCCAGTTCCCCGTCACCCCCATGCCACGCGCTCGCACCATCCTCATGCCGCTCCAGGCCCCTGAAGATGGGTAGAACATCCTTCCACGACCAGCCGGTGCAACCGGCGGCCTGCCAATCATCATAGTCCTGTGCCTGTCCCCGGATATAGATCATGCCGTTGATCGCGCTGGAACCACCGAGGGTCTTGCCTCGGGGCCAATAGACTTCGCGGGATTCGAGTTCGGGATCAGGCTCGGTTTTATATCCCCAATTCAAAGTGGGATGGATGAAGGTCTTGCTGATGCCGGCCGGAATGTGGATGAAGGGATTGTGATCGGCTGGCCCCGCCTCCAGCAGCAGCACCTGCTTGCGCGGATCGGCAGAGAGGCGATTGGCCAACACACAGCCTGCGGATCCTGCGCCAATAATCACATAGTCATATGATTCAGAAATCACCAAATCTGCTCCTGCCCCACTTGCTCTATCCACGCCAGCTATCGTGGCACGCACGGCGGGCTTTCGCAAGCTTGCGTTCGCAAGAATGAATTGCTAGTCATAAATTATGAAAATAGGAGAGATCACCATCCAGCCCGTCATCGACGGCTATCTGACATTCCCCGCCGAGGCTGATTACCCCCAGCCCGGATCGCCCGATTATGAGGCGCATAAGGACACGCTTCAGCCCGACGGCAGGCGGCGCATGGCTTTGGGCGGCTATCTGGTCCGTGTGCCGGGTCGGTTGATTCTGGTCGATGCGGGCAGCGGACCGTCGACGGGCGAAATCTTTCGTCCCAAACCCTGCGGATGCCCGGCCGATGCCCATCCGGCGATCTGCGCCTATCATGACCATGCGGGAATGGATCAGACGGCGCGGCAGGGCCATCTCGACTGGCTGGCGCAGACGGAGAGTTCCTATGGCTTTCTGTTGCAAAGCCTCGATTGCCTGGGCGTCAAGCCTGAAGACATCACGGATGTCGTACTGTCGCATCTCCATTTCGATCATATCGGATGGCTGAGCAGCGCGGGCGCACCGACCTTTCCGAATGCGACCATCCGCGTGGAACGGCATGACATGGCCCATTTCCAGCGGCCCGAACAGGCTATCGAGGATGGCGTATATCAGGCCGCGTGGAACGTCCGATCGACCGCCGAGGTTCTTGCCCCGGTCCTCGATCGGATCGAGCTTTGGGACGGAGACAGCCCAATCGCGCCCGGTTTCGACGCGGTGTTCACACCGGGGCATACGCCGGGCCATTCCATCTTCGTCCTTTCGTCGGGCGAAGCGCGCGGGATGCTGTTGGGCGATGTGGTGCACTGTCCGCTGCAACTGACCGATCTCGATTTTTCGGTTATGGCCGACATCGATCCTGCACTGGCCAATAAACAGCGTGAGCGTGTTTATCGGGAGATAGTGGGAGATCAGATCCCGGTTGCGGCAGCTCATTTCCCCGGATTGCGCTTTGGCCGGGTACTCGAAGGCCAGGGGCGCTCTGGCTGGGTTTATAGCGAAGTCCGCTAAGAAATATATTGGAGAGCCTGTGCCCAATCTTGAAACCCAGGACCGGCCTGTAGAGCCACCCCTGCTCGTGGACGACGCGGATGGGACAGACTGGCAGGTCGAGACGGATGTACTCGTCGTCGGTTTGGGCGGCGCTGGCGTTTGCGCCGCCATTGAAGCCCGTGAAAAAGGGTGCGACGTCGTGGCGATGGACCGTTTTTCCGGCGGTGGCGCCACGCGGTTCAGTGGCGGCGTTGTCTACGCGGGCGGCGGGACCTCTATCCAGAAGGAGGCGGGCGTCGAAGACACGCCGGAGGACATGGCCCGCTATCTCGCGCTTGAAGTTGGCGATGCGGTGTCTCCTCAATTACTGCGCCGATATTGTGAAGGTAGCCGTGCCGAACTCGAATGGCTGATGGCGCACGGCGTTCCCTTCGACAGCACCTTCTATAAGGAGAAGATCGTTTATCCGCCTGAAGGCTATTTTCTGCAATATTCCGGCAATGAAAAGGCACCGGCATTTGCGAGTGTCGCAAGGCCTGCTGCCCGGGGGCATCGAACGGTAGGGCAGGGTTTTTCCGGCTATGCCTTTTTTGACGCACTTCGTGCTACCGCGGAACGATTGGGTGTCAGAATTGTGAAGCATAGTCCGGTCACGCGACTGGTGATGGATCGGGCGGGCCGTGTGGTGGGCGTGGAGGCCCGTATTCTTGATCAGAGATGGCATGGGCTTCACCAGAAGCTTTACGGAAAGGTCAGTCCCATGGCCCCGTTCAACGCGGGACCGGCCGCGCGATCGGCGCGAGAGTCTGGGAAGATCGAGGATATTCATGGCAAAACCGTCATGATCCGTGCGCGACGCGGCGTCATATTGTCCACGGGCGGATTTTCTCACAATAATAATATGTTGATGGAGCATGTCCCGCTTGTCGCACGGCATGTCGCCGCGACCATGCGTATGGCTTCGCTCGGCTGCAATGGCTCTGGGCACAGGCTGGGACTGTCGGCCGGTGCGCAGGCCAAGGGGCTTAACCATATATATCTGGGGCGGGTGATGGCGCCCCCGGCGCCCTATATCAGGGGCATGATGGTCAATCGACGGGGTGAACGCTTTGCGAGCGAGGATGCGTACAACTCCATTCTTGGCGGGGCGATTTTGGCCCAGGACCATGGCGAGGCGTGGCTGATACTCAACGCCCGCGATCTTCGCGCCGCCATAAAGGAATGCCTGCTGAGCGGCTGGGCCACGTTCCGCTATTTCGGTGGAGCCGCTATCCTCAACCTGCTTTTCGGCGGCACCAAAAGGGCGCGATCCATCGCCGGTCTGGCGCGAAAATGCGGAATGGAAACGCAGACGCTCGAACGGGCCGTTGCTTCCTATAATGCTACGCTGACCGGCGGTGACGAGTTTGGCAAGCTGCCGGAAAATAAAGTGCCGCTTCAGGGCAAAGCCTATTACGCCCTCAATTTCTCGATCGGTAACAAATTTGCCTTCAGCCAGTTGTTCACCATTGGCGGACTGAGCGTGAATGAGGATAGCGGCCTGGTGCTGCGTCCCGACGGCCGCCCGATAGAGGGACTCTATGCCGCGGGCAGGACTGCTTTTGGACTGTGCTCGAACCAATATGTCAGCGGTCTGTCCATCGGCGACTGTGTATTTTCCGGCCGGAGAGCAGCACGCCATTGCGCCGGCGGTGAAGAAGAGTCCCGATAATCGGTCGCACGTGACGTCATCGGGCAGGCGCGGAGAGTGTCCGTAGCGCGCTGCGTTCAATCTGGCGCAGGCCGCGCGCTCCAGTTCTTTGTTGTCGCATCGTTGTTTGCGCAAAACCCGAGCCGGAGGCACGTGCCTCCGGCTCGCCCACTTTTGCACACGATGCGCCGGTTCGGGAGCGGCTGAAATAATGGCGGTTCTGCCGCTGATGTGCAGATCCAGGAACGATTCCGCATGCGGCTCTGACTGTCGCGTCGTTCAAGCGGACAGCCACTCCTTCCCATCGACGCCATTCCCGTCGCGGAGTTTGCATATGCACCGTTTGACACAAAAATTGTTACAATATATTCTCATGCGACAATAATATTCACTATAAAAAATACATAGAAGATAGCGGGAGATGGTTCGTTGACGAATCGTGGACAAGATGCGCTCTCTGCCCTGTTCGCGCCCTGCTCGGTCGCCATTTTCGGTGCATCCAGCGATCCCGGTAAAATGTCGGGACGTTCCCTTGCCAATCTCAAGCGCTTCGGTTTTGGGGGTGCGGTTTATCCGATCAATCCGCATCATGCGGAGGTTCAAGGTTATCGCGCCTATAAATCGCTGAAAGATATTGGTCAGCCTGTCGACCTGACGCTGATCATGACGCCGGCGGCCGGGACAATCGACGCCGTGTGCGACGGGCTTGCCGCCGGCAGTCGCAGCTTCATTGTCTATGCCGCCGGATATGCCGAACATAATGAAGCCGGTGCGGCGCTGGAGCGGACCCTGCGCGATCTGCTGGCGCCATCGGACGCGCGGCTGTTGGGGCCGAATTGCACCGGCATGATCAACTGTCAGGCGGGTGTGTGCGCGACCTTTTCCACCGTGGTCGACCAGATGGCGATGACGCCGGGCGGCATATCCTTTGTCGGGCAGAGCGGCGCGATGGCGGCTTACTGGCTCGAAAAGACGCTCCGGGCAGGGCTGGGATTTGCGAAATGGATTTCGACCGGAAATGAGGTCGACATATCCTTGGCCGATGCGATCCAGTATCTGGTGAACGACGATGCGACCGAATGCATCTGTGCCTATATAGAAGGAACCAGTGACGGCTCCGGGCTGCGCAATGCGCTCCAGGCCGCGCGCGCCGCCGGCAAGCCGGTCCTGATGCTCAGATCGGGAAGATCGGCGGCGGGCGCATCGGCTGCGGCCTCACATACCGGCGCCATGGCAGGCGAGGATGCGGTGTGGCGCGCACTTTTCCGGCAGGAGGGCGTCATCGAGTGCGCTTCGCTGAGTGCGATGGTGAATCTCACCAGATTGCTGCATCAGCGGCCGACAATGCCGGTCCGGCGTCCGCTCATCCTCTCCATATCCGGCGGCGCCGGCGCACTGGCGGCCGACGCTGCCTCGGAAGCGGGCCTCGAGATCGTGCCGCTTCCTGAAGAGCTGAAGGGTAGTGTGGAGGCCATCCTTCCCGACCTTGGCCAGCTTTCCAACCCATTGGATCTGACCGCCAATCTCGCCGCCGATCCGGGGCTCTTCGCCCGCACGGGAGAGGCGGTATCGAACGCGGCCTGTTACGATTCCTTTATCGTTTTCTTGGGGCTGATGCACAATGCCAGGGACGTCATCGCGCAGGCGCTCAAACAGAGCCTCATCCGCTCCGGCAAACCCGTGTTCCTGATCTGGATGGGCGCATCGGACGGGGTCAAGGCGACCTTGCGCTCTCACGATATTCTGGCCTTCGACGACATACCTGACGCCATCGAGGCGATCGCCGCCTGGAACGCGTGGTGTGAAGCGCGCGACCGATCCTTCCACGCATCGGATCGGCCAACCTTGCCGCGGCCTGCGCAAGGGTATCTCCTTTCGGAATATGCCGGGCAGCGCCTGCTGGGCGAGGTCGGGGCCCTGCGCTGGCCCGAGGCGGTTCTCGTCGAGGGGGCTGAGGGCATTTGCGACGTTGCAATTCCCCCGGCGCCCTGGGTGGTAAAGCTTCAAAGCGGCCACATGCCTCACAAGACCGAACATGGCGGCGTGGCGCTCGATATAGGCGATGACGAAGCGTTGCGGGCGACGGTCGCGGAAATGCGGGCGCTGGCTGAGCGGATGCGAATACCGGCAGATGGCGTTCTGGTTCAGGAAATGGTGCCGCACGATCATCAGCTCATGGTCGGTATCCGATCCGATCCGATTTTCGGTCCGCTGCTGATGGTGGGACGAGGTGGGGTCGAGGCCGAATTCGAGAAGGACGTTGCGCTTCGCCTCTTTCCCCTATCGCAACGGGACATCGAGGAAATGTTGCGCGAACTGCGATATGGAAGCCGGCTCGCCGGCGTGCGTGGCAAGGCGGGTATCGACTTTGCCGCTCTTGCAGCCGCAATCGAGGCCCTTTGTCGCCGCTATTCGAAAGACAATTCTATTGTGGAGATGGAGATCAATCCGCTGGCGGTCTCCATATCCGGGGACATTGCGGCGCTCGATCTGCTGGTGACGGTCGCGGACCGGGGCGAAGATGGTGGAGCTGAGGCACGGGTTGCCGATGCCGGGGTGAGCGGATCATGACCGCACTCTTCAGCCCACCCAAGCGTCGCTCCGTTGGCGAAGGCCTGTTTGCCGGAACGCTGGACATGCTGGATGACCTCCATCTCGCGGGCATTCGCTGTCGGGTCTGCTCCGCGACATCTTTCGGACGAGTTGAGCTCTGCCCCAATTGCGGCGCCCCGGACGTCGAGCCTATCGCCCTTTGCCGGCAGGGAGCATTGGTGACATACTCCGTTCTGCGTCATGCCCCTCCGGGAAATTATCGCGGGCCTCGTCCCTATGTGCCCTTCGCAATCGGCCTTGTCAGCCTGCCTGAAGGGGTGGCAGTCGTCGCGCCGCTGGATGTCGTCCTTGATGAGGTGACGATAGGCATGCCGCTCACCCTGGCGCCGCACATCCTCTATTGCGATGAAGACGGGACCGAGGTTGTCGCCTTTGCATTCACAGTCGATCGGAAGGCGGCTTGATGGACGACATCTATATATTGGGCGTGGGGATGCATGCCTTTGGGCGCTTTGCTCACAAAAGCTATCAGGAAATCGGGGCGTTCGCCGCGCTCGCCGCGCTGAATGATGCCGGTCTGAACTGGAACCAGATGCAGATGGCCTATCTGGCGCGGATGTTCCTGCCTGCCACGTCGGGCGCGCGCATCCTGCGCCAGCTGGGCAGTACTACCATTCCGATCTGCGACGTCGAGGCGGCCTGCGCAAGCGGTGGCGTTGCCCTGAGGCAGGCGGCCCTGGCCATCCGTTCCGGCGAGATCGATCTGGCGCTCGTGATCGGCGTCGAAAAAATGCCGCCCGGTTTCATGGACCCGTCCGCCATCTACGAACCATGGCAGATTGAAATGGGCCTATGCGCAGGCCCGGCCTATTGGGCCATGCGCGCACGTGAGCATATGCATGCCTACGGCACGACGGAGAAACACATTGCCCAGGTGGCCGTGAAGAACCACCGCAACAGCGTTTACAACCCGCTCGCCATGTACCGCAGGGCTTATTCGCTTGAAGAGATATTGGCGTCCCGCATGGTGTGCGATCCCATCAGGCTGCTCGAAATCTGTTCTCCGAACGAAGGTGCCGCCGCTATCGTTCTGGGATCGAGGCGCGCGGCGGACCGTTCTGGGCGCAAGCCGGTGGCGCTACTGGCCTGCGAACACCGGATTGCCGCATATTCCGCCGACTTTCGCGGTCCGGTGCATAGCCTCAGCCTGAACCTCGACCACCAGACTCCCACCCAGTCTGCGGCGGCCGCCGCTTATGCAAGGACGGGGCTGGGACCGTCCGACATCGACTGCTTTGAGGTGCAGGACACGGACGCATTCTGCGAAATCGAGGCCTATGAGGAACTGGGTCTCTGCCCGCCCGGTGAGGGCGGAGCGTTGGTCGATCAGGGTGTCACCGAAATAAATGGCGCCATGCCGGTCAATATGAGCGGCGGCCTGATCAGCAAGGGCGAGCCGGTGGGCGCCTCGCACCTTGGTCAGGTTGTGGAACTGGTCGCGCAATTGCGTGGGGAAGCGGGGCGACGACAGGTCGAAGGTGCGCGGGTGGGTCTCGCCCATGTGCTGGGTGCGGGCGGCAATTGCGTGGTCAGCATCGTTCGACGCTGAAGCGCGTCGCCCATGGATATAAAGGACGCTCGGAATGGAAGAAAGGCCCGTTGAGGTCAGCCGCAAGGGGGCGACAGCCCTTGTCACGCTGAACCGCCCGTCCAAGCGAAACGCGATGGACATTCCGATGCGGGAAGCGATGAGTGACGTCGTCCGCCAGCTAAGAAGCGATGCTGAGGTCAAGGCGGTCGTGATTCAGGGCGCTGGCGGTCATTTCTGCGCCGGCGGCGACCTGTCCGCGCTCAGTGCAGCACAGCTCAATCCCTGGCAGTCGAGGGAGCGGATAAAGGAACTGCATCGCTGGTTCCGGGAACTGGTCAATCTGGAAAAGCCGGTGATCGCAGCCGTCGACGGCGTGTGTTACGGTGCCGGCTTCAATCTGGCGCTGGCAGCCGATTTCATTCTTTGCAGCGAGCGTGCGACATTCTGCGCCGTGTTCCAGCGGATTGGCGTATTGCCCGATCTGGGCGGGTTGTTTCTGCTGCCGCGCATCGTCGGCCTGCAAAAGGCGAAGGAGCTTATCTTCAGCGCGCGCATCGTCGATGCGCGGGAAGCCGTTTCGCTCAACATCGCCTTCGACATGCGGCCCGCCGAAACGCTGCTCGACGATGCGCTGGCATTGGCGGCGCAGTTTCATGACGCCTCGGTCGAGGCGTTGGGAATGGCGAAGTCGATACTCAACCAGTCCTTTCATCTCGACCAGCGTGCGATGGCGGAGCTGGAGGCGTCGCATCAGGCGATCGCCTTTGATTCGGATTATCATGCCGAAGCGGTCGAACGCTTTCACGCGCGGCAACCCCCTCGCTTCAGCTGGAAGCTGCCCTGGCGTTGAAACATTCGCGTCTAGCAGGCTGCTGAAAAAGGCTGGACGTTTGGGGTTTTGGCTGATTCACTTTGCTTGTTAGCGAGGTGAGGGATGCGGGGAACAGAAGAACGGTCACCAGAGATGTTTTCGTACATCCGGCTTGAGGATCGGATAGCGCCGGATCATCCGTTGCGGGCGATCCGGATGCTGGTGGAAGCGGTGCTGACCGAGCTTTCGGAGCGACTGGCGGGACTTTATTCGCACACAGGACGCCCTTCCATTCCACCGGAGCAGTTGCTCAAGGCTTCGCTGCTTCAGGCGTTCTTCTCGATCCGTTCGGAACGTCAGTTGATGGAGCAGATGGATTATAATCTGCTGTTCCGCTGGTTCGTGGGTCTGGAGATGGACGCGCGGGTGTGGGATGCCTCGACCTTCTCGAAGAACCGGGACCGTTTGCTCGAAGCCGAGGTGGCGCGCGAATTCCTGGTCACCCTGATGAACCTTGGCGAGGTCCGACAACTGCTGTCATCGGACCATTTCTCGGTCGACGGCACGATGATCGATGCCTGGGCGTCGATGAAGAGCTTCCGGCCCCGGGATGGCTCGGGCGATCCGCCGGGGCCGGGCCGTAACGGCGAGCGCAGCTTTCACGGCGAGAAACGGTCGAACGAAACCCACATCTCCACCACCGATCCCGATGCCCGTCTGTTCCGCAAGGGAGACGGACAATCCAGCCGGCTATGCTATCTGGGCCATGCGTTGATGGAAAACCGCCATGCCCTGATCGTCGATACGAGTGTGACCCATGCCACCGGCACGGCCGAGCGCGACACCGCCCTCGTGATGATCGAGCGTACCCGCAAGCCGGGGCGGCGCGTCACCTTGGCCGGTGACAGGCTGTTCGACGCCGCCAGCTTCGTCACAGCCCTGCGCGAGCGCAAAATCACCCCGCACATCGCCATCAATGGCACCGTCAGCAAGCTGGGCAAGGTACGCAAGACGCTGATCGACCGCCGCACGACCCGCCATGATGGTTATGCCGTCAGCCTGCGCATCCGCAAACGGATCGAGGAGGCCTTTGGTTGGGCCAAGACCGTCGGCGGTATCGCCAGGCTCAAGGTCAGGGGCCTCGCCAGAGCCGAGGCCGCCTTCACCTTCCGCATGATCGCCTACAACCTTGTCCGACTTCCCAAACTCATCGCCAAGTCCACATGAAAGCCATCCAGCACCCAGCTTATCGGTCAACGACACTGGTAAAATGCCAGTTTGAAACTTCACTGCTATCGCAGCGTCACTGAAAGGCCCCGTAAAATCCCGGAAATCAGCGTTTTTCAGCAGCCTGCTAGAGTGATTTCGAGTGAAATGGAACATTTCACGGCTCGGAAATCACGGAAAACAAAGGAAATTAGAGTCTGTTTCGATTCAATCCAATCGGAACAGACTCTAAGAGCGGAATTTCCAGGTCATGCCCGACATGGCATCGGAAATTTCCGCGGTGCAGCGTTTGAGATCCGCCGCAATGGCATCCAGGCCGGAGTCCGTGAATTGACCAGTGAAACCCATTGCGCTGATGACCATGATGGCATGGCGATCATCGTCGATTATAGGCGCTGCGATGCTGGTCACGCCCCTTGCGAAATTGTCCCGATCAACCGCATATCCCCGCGACGACGTCATTTCGATGTCATGCCAATAGGCATCGAAAGACGGCGGGTTTTCCCATCGCAGCCTGTCAAAGGCCCGTTTGATTTCCGCCTGGTCCTTTCCGCTATAGGCGGCGAAGGCCCGGCCAAATGCGCCGACGAAAAGGGGAAGGCGCTGTCCCAGGGTCATATGGGCGCGGACGGCGGCCTGCGTGTCGGCGCGGGAGATCATGACGGCCCTGTCCTCGCTGACCCGGTGCCACAGCACGAGCGTGACCTGATGAGTCTGGGCGAGTTCATTGAGGCGGGGGCGGATGAAGTCGATCCATCGGTCCCCATCGGTCAACCCCTTCGTCAGTTCCAGCAGGCCGAAACTGATGGAATAATGTTTGCGGGCAGGGTCCATCTCCACGATCCGTTCATCGACCAGCGTGTGCAGGATGTTGAAACAGGTGCTGACGATGATGCCCGCCTCGCGCGCGATTTCGGTCACGCCCATCGGCTGGCGGGCCCGGCTGAGAACCCGGATCACCTTGAGGCCGGAGACCAGTGCCCCGACGGTCTTTGCCGACTTGCTCTGCCCTTTCAATCCTTGTCTCCAATGAAAGAACTCAAGAGGCAGAGTGCTCGTAAAAGGCACGTTTCCTCGTGGGTTCGTTGATGTTTTCTGTGTCCGCTGGCGCCGTCGCGGACGAGTTGTCTTTGTCGAGGACAGACGCCCTGTCCTCGTTTCGGCATTGAGCCATTCTCCAATCCGTGACCTTACCCTGTAGGCTCGATCACATTCCGGTGTTCGGCTCTCGGCTTCCCATTCTCCTTGGGAGTGCGGCCCCGCGCTGCGGGACCCACTAGACAACGATCAGGACAGCCGAGAACTGTTGGACGGTCGCTCCTCCAGTGCGTCGCGGCGCTCATAGTCACGCTGGTCGCGCAGCACCTGGTAAGCGATCGTCAATAGCTTGCGCGCCACGACGACCTTGGCGCGATTCGCGCCCTTGGTCGCCTTCAGGCGCTCGTAATCGAACTTGAGGGCAGGCTCTGCCCGCATGGCCGGGATGCTGGCTTCCACGAAAGCCCAGCGGAGCCATTTGTTGCCGGCCTTGATGATCCGCCCGTTCCAGCATTTGCCGCCGCTGGCGTAGGTTGAAGGCACGAGCCCGGCATAGGCGGCGAGCTTCTTGGCCGACCGGAAGCGCGAGACTTCATCGATCTCGGCGGCGATCAGGCGCGCGAAGAACTCCCCCACGCCGGGGATCGTCTTCAGGCGTTTGACGTCCGCATTGTCCTTGCTGAAGCGGCGGATCGTCTTTTCAGCCTCGCGGATCCGCTGGTTGATGTCATCGATGAAGGCAAGCGCGCGGTCGATATGCTCGCGATCGATCGTCGACACCGAAAGCAGTTCGAGTTGGCCCCGCCCGATCTTGCCGAACTGGTCCGACATCTCCCGCAACGCTCGGGTCTGTTCCGGATAGCGGTCGAAGATCGTCACCACCCGGTTCTTCACCATCGTGCGCAGCCGCACGAAGAAGATCCGCTCTCGCAACGCCTGGCGAAGCGCGCGCGCAGCCTCGCACGGGACATAGGACTCCGGGATCAGATCGGCCCGCAGCAGATGCGCCAGGATCGTCGCGTCGATCTTGTCGGTCTTGATCTTGGCGTCGGCGATCGCCTTGACCTTCAACGGATGGGCCAGGACAACGTCGTCGCACAGCTCGTCGAGCCAGTCGTACATCACCGTCCAGTTGCGACTCGCTTCCATCACCGCATGGCTGTTCTCCAGATAGGGCGCCAGAAAATTGCCAAGCGAACGGGGATCGTTCTTCACCTTGCCCGATCGCAGAACCTTCCCGCCGCCGTCCTGCACCACCAGATGCGTGTAGGCTTTGTGGTAATCCACGCCGATGTGATAATCGTAAGACATGGGTGCATCTCCATTGCTGATGGGGTTCAGCAATCCGCTTAACGCTCGTGATACCACGAGGGGGTGCACCCTTGCCGCAACGGTGCTCATTTCACCGTTCCATTCCGTCACTGAAGCTCAACACTTTCATACCGGCTCCTTTTTCGTCCGCTTCAGGCCACTTCCCCATCCGGCTTTGTTTGACAAGCGGAAGAAGGGCGGCTAATTTTCTCTATAACGTATTTTCATTCAACATAGAAAATAAAAAGCCGAATGCTTGGCAAAGCATCGTCTGGAGGGACCCGCTTCCCATGGATCCGTTGCCAATGAGATCAGGAGAGGGATGGACGTCAGGCCGGCCGGCCAGCAATGGCGGATCGGTAGGATGAACGGCGCCCAGGCTCTTGTCGCCAGTCTGCTCGCTTCGGGCGTGGACACATGTTTTGCTAATCCGGGCACCTCGGAAATGCATCTGGTCGCGGCACTGGCCGAGCGACCCGAAATGCGTTGTATCCTTGGGCTGGCCGAGGGTGTCGTAACGGGCGCGGCCGATGGTTTTGGCCGAATGACCGATCGTCCCGCCATGACGCTGCTGCATTGTGGCGCCGGTTTCGCAAACGGCATGGCCAATCTTCACAATGCCCGCCGTGCCGGGACGATGATGGTGAATTGCGTCGGTGATCTGGCGACATATTTCCAGTCGCTTGGATCGCCGCTGGCATCCGACATAAAGGGCATGTCGGCCACTGTTTCCGATTGGGTCCATGTCGCTGACGATCCCGCGCGGCTGGGCGAGGATGCGGCGCGCGGGGCGGCCGAAGCACGGCGTGCGCCCGGCCGGATCGCGACCCTGATCATTCCGTCCGACATAGGCTGGAGCGAGGGGGGGAGTGCGAGCGGCCCCCAAGCCCCCGCCGCGCCGGAGCGGATCGACCAGGACGCCCTGTCTGCCGCCGCCAATATGCTCCGGCGGGCTGAGCCGGTCGCTCTCATCATCGGCGGTGTGGCGCTTCGCGATGAAGGGCTGCGTGCCGTTGACCGGATCAGCAGAGGGACGGGCGCTACGGCGCTGGCACCCCAGGCGATTGCGCGGATGGAGCGCGGCGGCGACAGGCCCTGTGTGGATCGCATTCCAGTCCCGGCCGCCGCTGCCCGAGAGAAGCTGTCGCGTTTCAGGCACCTCATATTGATCGGCGCGGACATGCCATCCGGATTTTTCGCCTATAAGGATATGCCGCATCGGATCGTCGCGGAGGATGCCGGCATAACGGTTCTGTGCCGTCCGGATCAGGATGTGCTCCATGCCCTTCTGGCGCTGGCCGATCTGGTGGGTGGGCCGGTTGCTGCATCCGCAGCAACGGGGGGCACATGTCTCCCGGCCACGGGCGCCGTGGATGCAGACCCATTGGCACAGTCCGTATGCGCATTGCTGCCCGCGCAGGCCATCGTGGTCGATGAAAGTATTGTGGTCGGGCGCGCGTTATTTCCCGCCACCATGACTGCCGCGCCACATGACTGGCTGCAAACGACCGGGGGCGCGATCGGTGACGGCATGCCGCTGGCGACAGGTGCCGCCGTCGCCTGTCCAGGCCGTCGCGTGGTCAACCTCCAGGCCGACGGTTCCGCCATGTACACGCTACAGGCGCTCTGGACGCAGGCGCGTGAGCGGCTGGACGTCACCACGGTGATCCTCGCCAATCGCAGCTATGCCGTTCTGCATCAGGAATTTGAGCGGGCCGGTCTGGCGTCAAGCCGAAACGCGCGCGCGCTTCTCGATCTGGATGACCCCGCTCTCGACTGGGTCGGTCTTGCGGCGGGCATGGGGGTGGAAGGAGCCGTCGCCGACTCGATGGAAAGGTTCAACGACCTGTTTGAAAGCGCGAACCGGCGCAGCGGTCCATTTCTCATCGAACTGCGATGCTGAAATTGGCCAGGAAGGAATGAATCAATGCGGCTGGCATGCTTCGAACATCGAGGAAGGACAGGATTGGCTGCTGTCGTTGCAGATGAAATTGTCGACCTCACCGGGATCGATGGAGGCTGGACGTTGCGCGACGCCATAACGGGTTGTCGCAATCCTGTTCTCCCGCGCGAGGCGAGGAAAATTCCCGTGGATAAAGTTCGGTTGCTGCCGCCGCTGATCAGCGAAGGTCGAAACTTCTGGGTGGGCGCGAACTATCGTACGCTCAGAAATATTCATGACGGAACCACGCCGGGCGGCAATCATCCCAGCCTCTTTCAAAGAACGGCGCAGTCTCTGGTGGGTCATGGCGGCAGTATTGAGCGCCCGCGAACATCAAGACAGTTGGATTATGAGGGGGAAATCGTCATCGTCATCGGCAAAGGGGGCCGTCACATAGCCGAAGCGGACGCTCTGGACCATATCGCCGGGCTTACAATAGCCAATGATGGATCCGTGCGCGATTACATGGACCATGGGCGCAACGTGACGGCCGGCAAGAATTTCGATGCATCCGGAGCCATCGGACCCTGGATCGTCACTTGCGACGAACTCGACCCGCGGCGCGACCTGACGATCGAGACACGGGTCAATGGTGAACTTCGGCAAAGCGACAATACGGCCAATCTGCGCTTCTCCTTCGCACAGCTTATCGCCTATATTTCCAGCTTCACATGCCTTCTGCCGGGGGACATGATCGCAACGGGATCGCCGCAGGGCGCCGGTGGCGGTCCTTTCGGCGCAACCCCGCCACGCTGGCTGGAGCCAGGTGATCTCATCGAAATCCAGGTGACCGGCATCGGGACGTTACGCAACCATGTGGTGGTGGAGGGCGCCTTACCCGGCGGTGGCGACGCGGACAGCGTTGAGGTTCGGATAGAGGGAGAGAGAGGATCGTGAGCAGGGTCCTGATAGGGTCCACCAACTGGCGTGGAGCAAGTCGGCCCGGCAAATGCGGGCTCTATCGTTACGATGGCGCGGATGGGGGCTGGTCTCATGTGGACCAGCTTTCCGGGGCCAGTGCCCAGGCGATTGTGACTGACCCGCGCACCGGAACGATTTTCGTGGGCACATCGGCCGGCGTCTACCGCAGTCAGGATCGGGGCGACAGTTGGGCGGCATCCGGCACGGGCAGCGAGGGACATGCGATCTGGTCCATCTTTCTCCATCCGGCGCGGGCCGGCGTCATTTTCGCGGGAACAGGCCCCCGCGGCCTATTATATAGCGCGGATGGGGGCGAAACATGGGTCGCGGCCACGCTCGATCCGTCGGCCCAAAGCTTCGATCTGGCGGATGATGGCGTCACCCTGTTGCCTTTTTCGGCGCGGGTCACCAGCATCGCGGCCGACATGGACCGGCCGGACATGATCTATGCCTCGGTAGAAGTGGAAGGTCTGTTGCGCAGTCGGGACGGCGGCCGGACCTGGCATGACTGTTCGGCGGCATTACTGGAACTGGCTGATGCAGAGCATTTGCAGCCAAAGATCGGGCAGATGGATGCTCGCAAGTCCATGGCTGACGGCCACGCTGTTCTGGCGAGCAAGGGGAGGCTGTTTTACGCCAACCGGCTGGGGCTTTTTCGCAGCGAGGATTGCGGAGATAGCTGGGAGGATGTTCGGCTCGACCGTTTCTCCCCCTTGACCTACGTGCGCAGTGTCATTGCGTCGCCGGCGGACCCAGCAACATTATACGCAGCGTTGAGCCTTCGATCGGGAGGGGATTGCGGCACGATCTGGAAGAGCCGCGACATGGGCGCAAGCTGGAGCCGGATGGACCGCGATATGGAGGCCGACAGCACGATCATGGCGCTGTCGGCTCATCCACGGGACGCCGCGCTGCTTTATGCGGCCAGCTATAACGGGCAGTTGTTCGGGACGCGCGATGACGGGCGGACATGGCAGACGGTGTCCGGCCCCGCCGAAGCAGGCGAATCCTATGCGGTTGCCATTTTGTGAGACGGGCAATGGGGCAAATGTCCAGAATCCAGGACCAGACGCGTGGGACAGTTCCCGGCTGGTCGGCAACGCGGCCGCGTGGAACGACGAACGCCCGCCGCAGAAGGAGATACGAATATGGAGACGGTCAACTTCCCTAAAATGGCGCATTCGGAAGAAGCCGAACCACGCGATGCGGAATTCGATGTCGTCGTGGTGGGTTCCGGCGCGGGCGCGATGGTCGCGGCGCTCAGGGCGCAGGAACATGGCCTCACATGCGTCGTCGTCGAAAAGGCACCGCAATATGGCGGTACGACGGCCACGTCCGGAGGATGCGTCTGGATACCGGCCAATGATGAAATTCCGGACGATACACCGGATGCAGCCCTGACTTATCTGAAAACCATTATCGGGAAGGATGCCGATGATGAGGCGTTGCGGGCATTTATCAGCAATGGCGCGGCTGTGATCAGGCATGTGGAACGATATGGGCTGAAATTCTTCTCCGTTCCCGGATATCCGGACTATTATTCGGATGCCCCCGGCGCGACCACCGCCCGTTCCATGCTGCCGCACAATATGGACGGGGCGCTGCTGGGCGATGATTTCTTCCAGATGCGGGACAGCAACGCCATGTCGGTCGGAAAGACACGCTATGCGCTGGATTTCGTGACGGCGGCTGTGCTGCCCGGTCGCCTTCCGGGATGGCGTCGGGCCGCGCTGTCGATGCTTGCCCGATACTGGTCCGACATCGGATGGCGGCGGAAAACCCGGCGCGACCGTCTGCTGGTGATGGGGCGGGCGCTGATCGGCCCGTTGCGAAAGGCCATGCGGGACCGGGCCATACCGCTCTGGCTGAACACAGAACTGGTCGGCCTTGAAAAACAGCATGGTCGCGTCAGCGCCGCCCTGTGCCGACATCGCGGCGAGCACATCCGCATCGGCGCGCGTCGTGCCGTCATTCTCACCGCTGGTGGATATGAACAAAATCAGGAGATGCGCGACAAGTTCATGCCGATCCCGGTGAACCAGAATACCAGCCTGACTCCGCATGGAGGCAATACGGGCGATGCCATTCGGATCGGCCATGAGGCGGGCGGAGCGCTGGCCGGCATGTCACAGGTGTGGTGGGCGCCATGTGTCCGGCTCCCGCTGGAGCTATATCCCAACGTCCATCTGGCTCACGGCCTGATCTTCGAACGGGGGCGGCCCCATTCCATGATCGTCAATCGCCGCGGCAAGCGATATACCAATGAAGCATGTTCCTATGATCGCTTCGGCCTTGCGATGATCGAGGAGGAAAAGCGGACTGGTGCGGCCAATCCCTCCTGGATGATCTTTGATGCATCCTTCCGCAAGAAGAACTCGGTTGGCGGGGGCGGGTTGCTGCCGTCGTGGATCATGCCGGACCGCAGGGTGCCCCGGGAATGGTGGGACAATGTCATCTACAGGTCGGACAGCCTGGCCGGGCTGGCGTCGAAAATCGGGGTGCCCCGGGATGCTCTGGAGGCGTCGGTCGAAGAGATGAACCGCTTTGCCCGGACAGGCGTCGATGAACGTTTCGGCCGGGGCAGCTTCGCCTATGATCAATTTCTGGGGGAGCAGGGCTGGAAGCCAAATTCCAGTCTGGGGCCTATCGAGACCGGACCCTTCTATGCCGTTCCGGTCGATCTGGGTGATCTGGGCACCAAGGGCGGGCTGAAAGTCAACGGCAGCGCGCAGGTTCTGGACAAGGAGGGGCGGACGGTGGACGGTCTTTATGCCGTGGGCAACACGGCCTGTTCACTGTTCGGCAACACTTATCCAGGGGCGGGCGCAACTTTGGGACCCGCCATGACGTTCGGGTTTCTGGCCAGCGAGCATATCGCTCATTTCGGATCATCCGACCTTGTCTCGACGGTGGAAGACATCGCCCTTTGACCATGTCACCATCTCATGGTGCATAGCAGGAAGGGCGAGCGGAGTTGGGATGTCATGCCTGGGTAAAGCAAAGCAGTCGCCATTGACGAACTCTTTCCGCGCTCAAGGATGAAGGAGCCTTGGCGAGGAGGCATACACGGCGTGAATCGCCATCGATTGCCAATCCAAGCCGGTCTGGACTGCCCCTTGGTGAGCAAGGTGGCGGTGCATTCCCAGCATTTGTCACCTCGTCGACATCAACCTTGGCGTTTCTGCATCGATCAGTTCGGTCTCATCGCATGTCCTTGTGGCGTGTAATGCGGACGTATCGGGACAGCTGAGTCGTGCTTGGCCGGCAATGGGCCGCACGATCGATGAAACCGATAGGGGCCGGGCAATCGGCAGTGATGTGAATATTCAGTCATATTTTCTCCTTCAATGCAGCCGGAATCGTGTGAATTCCTATTCATCGGCCTGTTTGTGCCGGTTCGGATCGCCAAGCCGTCTTTGCTATTATGCTCGGTGATGGATGCCAGAAATCCGGCAAAATTCACGGATATGATGTTATTTCCTATCCTTTCGGCATCATTCCAAAAATAATGACTATCTGATCATTAAAATATTTGGTAGGACGGTCGCAACGATGTCAGATAAGCGACACGATGAAAAGGCTATTCAGGCCATCTAGGGGAGAATGCTGATGAACGAGCTTTGGCAGCAAACCGCGATGCGTACGGTGTTGATGACCGTGACGGCGCTTGCCACAATCGCGCCTTGGAATACGGCTTTCGCGCAGGCGGACCAGTCCGTCCCGCAGTCGAATTCCCCCGTCGAGCTGCAAGAGATAATCGTTACAGCACAGCGGAAGGAGGAACGGCTACAGGATGTTCCGATTTCGGTGACCGCAGTTTCTGAGCTGGAAGCCCGACGTCTGGCCATTGTGGAAACCAAGAACCTGCAGTTTACCACCCCTGGCCTGTCATTCCCCGAGGATAACGGAACGATCAATCCCTACATCCGCGGCCGCGGCACGAATTTCTCCGGCCCTGGCCTGGAAGGCAGTATCGCGATCTATCTCGACGACATATATCTGCAGACGCAGTTCGGATCGAGCGGTCTGGTGGACATGGCCCAGCTACAGGTGTTGAAGGGGCCGCAGGGAACTCTGTATGGCCGTAATGCGACCGGCGGCGCCATTGTTCTGAGCACCAACAATCCGACGCATAAGTTCGAAGGCCATGTGGAAGCAGGCTATGGCAGCTTCAATACGCGCCATGTTGAAGGCGTGGTCAACGTGCCGCTGGGCGAAACATTGGCCGTTCGCCTCGTCGGTGGCTATGACGAGCGCGATGGGTTCATCCATAACGTAGTCGATGGCGGTAAACACGGCGCCAGTGAACGCTATCAGTTCCGCGCCAAGGCATTGTGGGAACCGAGTGACGGCCTCAGCCTGTTGCTGAAGGGCGAATATCAGGACATGCGGTCCGACTATCTTCGCCAGCAGGTCATTGACGGCACCGACACGCCCACCGGGTTGAAATTCTATCAGACGCATCAGTCTCCGGTTGTTCCGGAAGCGCAAGGTGATGAAAATGCCGTGCGGGTCTGGGCCGTAAGTGGGAAATTGGCTTATGACAGTGATCAATGGTCCATCAGCAATGTGACGGGCTATCGCAATACCAAGATCACATCCTGTTCAGACAATGAAAACATCTATGCGCGCGATTTTGACTTTTGTCCCCAATTGCCGGGCACTGTTCAGGCAACGGGCGTAACCACCATTCCCAATCCGTTGAGCCCGGATGCGCCCACGACAGTGCCGAGTGCTTATGACAGGACCTTCACGACGGAAACGCGCCTTACCACGTCTCTGGATGGCCCGTTCAACTTCCTGCTGGGTGCAAGCTATCAGAAAACGAAAGCGCGCTTTGCAGCGGTCCTGACCGGCAACGCCTTCGGGCCATTGATTCCGGTCTTTGACAACCATATCCGCATCAGCAACTGGGCTGTATATGGTGAGGCGTATTTCAAGTTCACGGACCAACTGAAGCTCACGGCTGGCGGGCGCTTCAGCAAGGATACGAAGTCCGTTCGGATCTACAATAATGAGGATGTCGCGACCGCATTTGGTGTTCCGCTGGCCTTCTTCCCGGCAACCGTCTACCAGAAAGACAGCTGGAAGAGCTTCACGCCGCGTGTGGTGCTTGCCTATGACAATGGCCCCGCCAACCTGTATCTGAGTTATTCCGCAGGCTTCAAGAGCGGCGGTTTCAACGCGCCTGCCATCTTTCCGCAAGTTGCGCTCAAGCCGGAAAAGATCGACGGCCTGGAAGCGGGCGCCAAGCTGCAGCTGTTTGGCAATCGGCTCAATCTGGATCTGGCGGCCTTCCATACCAAGTCGAAGGATATTCAGGTCGCGTCGATCGATACGGCGACGGGTTCGGTCGTTCAGCAGAATGCGGCCACCGCCAAGGCGGATGGCGCTGAAGCGAACCTCAGATTCCGCGCGAACAACAACCTGACCTTGCAAACGGGCGTGGCCTATCTGCATTCGCGGTTCACTTCGTTCCCGAATGCATCGGTGTTCGACGTCGCCTTTAACCCGCTGTTCGGGCAGAATCTGCTGCAGGGCGCTACGGAGGATCTGAAGGGCCGGCAGACGCCGCTGTCGCCGAAATGGACGATGAACGGCAGTGCGACATATGAAATGCCCCTGACAGGCGATTGGGGTGCCAGTATCACGGTGTCGGCGCGCTACAGCAGCAGCTATGATTTTCAGGCTGGAGCGGGTGGACCGCAGCGCTATGCCCGGCAGAAGTCCTTTGCCGTCGTGAACCTTACCGGCGATATTACGCCTCCGGGTGAGATGGTGCGTTTCTCCTGGTATGTGACGAACCTGTTCAAGCAGCATTATTACGACCAGCTGCAGACAAACTCGCAGACCGGTTCGCAACCCAATGGCGGTGGCGTCTACGGTGTTCAGGCGCTGCCACGGGTAATCGGCGGATCGATGCGGGTGAGTTTCTGATCGTTGATCTTGTTGGCATCGATCCGCTCCAGCAGCTGTTGGAGCGGATCGATGCTGTTCTCAGACACCGCGCTGGCCAAGCCGCAACGGTATCATGAACTCTCTGACTCAGAAACGGACCGAGATCCAACTGACTGAGGCAGGTTGACGAGAGGCACTGAATGGAAGCGTCGAAATCGACAATTGGTACCCCATGTCCGCTATCTCACATTGATCGTTGGGACGGTGAATGTGACGTGTTGATCGTGGGCTTCGGAGCGGCGGGCGCGTGTGCCGCGATCGAGGCGGCCGAAGCCGGCGCCCGCGTGCAGCTGTTCGAGGCAGGAGCAGGGGCAGGCGGGGCGTCGGCTCTCTCCGGCGGAGAAATATATCTTGGCGGCGGCACGCCCATTCAGCGGGCCGCGGGGTTCGTCGATGACACCGAGGATTTATATAACTACCTGCAGATGGCGGGCGGCGCAAAGGTCGATGAGGCGAAGGTACGGTGTTATGCCAATGGCAGCCTCGACCATTTCGATTGGCTTGTGCGCCAGGGCGTCTCTTACAAGGGCAGCTATATAGCTGAGAAGATAGTCGAGCCGGAAACCGACGATACTCTCATCTGGTCCGGCAGCGAAGAAGCGTGGCCATTTTCCGAAAAGGCGAGGCCCGCTCCCCGGGGGCATGTCGTCCAGTGGACGGGCATGGGCGGCGGCCGCTTGTTGATGGATGTGCTCGAAGCCCGAGCCATCGCACTTGGTGTCGATGTTCACTGCAACAGCCGCGCCCTTCGGCTGATCGTGGACGAGAAAGGCGCCGTGCATGGCGCCGTCGTTCGGCAGGATGGCACGGAACGGTTTGTCAGGGCGCACGGGGGCGTGATTCTTGCCACGGGCGGCTTCGTCATGAATCCGGATATGCTGGCGCAATATGCGCCGGATACGTTGCGATTGTGCGATCCGTTGGGGGCCAATGATGACGGCTCCGGCATCATGATGGGCCTGAGCGTTGGCGCTGCCGCTGTCCACATGGATGAGTTCCTGACCACTTGCCCCTGGTATCCGCCCGGCTCGCTTGTGAAGGGCATTTTTATCAATCAGGACGGCCAGCGTTTCATCAACGAGGACAGCTATCACGGACGGGTTTGCCGCCATGCACTGGATCAACCGGGTGATCGCGTCTATCTGCTGGTCGATAACGAGATTTTTGGGCGACCGCCTGAATATTCGCGCATAGACATTGCGGCCGTAGGCGAAAGCTGGGCTGATGTGGAATCTGAGCTGGGAATGACGCCGGGGTCATTGACCGCCACCGTCGATCTTTATAACCGCCATGCCGCGAATGGCGAGGATCCCCAGTGGCATAAGGCCGCCAAGTGGATCAAGCCGTTGACGGCGCCGCCTTACGCTGCGCTCGAGTTTTGCATCGGCTATTCCTATTTTGTTTTTCTGACATTGGGCGGGCTGAAAACATCGGTCGCATCGGAAGTATTCAAACCCGATGGCCAGGTGATACCAGGCCTTTATGCCGCTGGCCGTGCCACCAGCGGGCTGCCGGCTTGCGGCTATGGCTACTCGTCCGGGATGTCGCTGGCAGATTGCACTTTCTTCGGACGGTCGGCCGGACGCGCGGCAGCCGCACGGGCCGGAGCATCGACGGCATGCGAACAAATCTGACTAGGGTGTGGGGATTTGGCTCGGGCCGCGCGCTCCAGTTCTTTGTTGTCGCATCGTTTGAAGCGGAAAACCGGTTTCCACTTTTCCGCACGATGCTTTAGCGGAGCGGCGCAATTATGATCTTGATGCGATTGTGGCGGGGAGACCAGAACCATCCGTGATTGCCGAAGTCGGGAGCAGTTCGATCTTGGAATCCTATACATTGGCGTCGGAAACGGGCGGTTCGCTTGCGGTGACGGAGGCGGGGTCGCCGAGCGCGCCACTAATAATCCTTATGCATGGCGGAGGACAGACACGCCATAGCTGGAGGCGCACCTCCGCCACGCTGGCGGAAGCTGATTACCATGCCGTGGCTTATGACGCGCGCGGACATGGGGACAGTGACTGGGCCTCCGATGGCGATTATTCCTTTAAGGCGCATGCTCGAGATTTGCGTGCGATCCTCCAAAATTTCGATCGCCTGCCCGTGCTCGTTGGCGCCTCTATGGGCGGGCTCACATCGCTGATTGCTCTGGGTCAAGACATGGTGCGTGCCAAAGCCTTGGTCCTGGTGGATGTAGTCCCCACCCTTATCAATCCGGGCGCCGCAAGGATAAGGGCGTTCATGTCGCGCCATCACCGGGGTTTCGCGACGATCGATGATGCCGTTGAAGCGGTGGATGACTATAGGGAAGCCGGAACACGCGGTCCTCGCAGCAGGTCGATAGCGCGCAGCCTCAGGCAACATGACGACGGCCGATATTATTGGCACTGGGATCCGAGAATCCTCTGGGATGAAACCAAGTTACGGGACGGTTTCGTGGAGGCCGAACTCGCCGCCGCCGCCCGTGCGCTTACTCTGCCCGTTCTCCTTATCCGGGGAGGCGCGAGCGACGTTGTCACCGACGACGGCGTTGCCGCGTTTCGCACGCTGGTGCCTCACGCCGAAGTGGTGGAGATCCCTTCGGCCGGCCATATGATCGTCGGCGACGATAATGATATGGTCAACGACGCGCTCCTGCGCTTTCTGGGCACGCTGGATCAGCGAGCCTGAGGCAGGCTCAGCCGACTAACTGGGCGCGCAATTCACGCTTCAGAACCTTGCCCGAGGGATTTCGCGGGAGCTCATCCCGGAAAATGAATTCCTTGGGAACCTTGAATCCTGCGAGATGCGTGCGGCAATGGTCGCGCAGCGCCGTGGGGTCGAGTTCCGTTCCCGGTTGGGGCACAATGATGGCGACGGGCCGTTCTCCCCATCTTTCGTCGGGGACTCCGATCACCGCCACCTCCAGAATATCCGGGAGCATCTGGAGCGCTCGCTCGACCTCCGAAGACGCGATATTCTCACCGCCCGAAATGATCATGTCCTTCTTGCGATCCGTCACGAACAGGAAGCCGTCGTCGTCGAGATAGCCGATGTCGCCTGTACGGAACCATTCGCCGAAAAAAGCCGAAGTCGTCTTTTCAGGAGCGTTCCAGTAACCTTTTGTCACCTTCGGCCCCATGATGCAGATTTCGCCTTCCTCTCCGGCCGGTAGCGTGTCCCCGCGATCATCCCGGATGGAAATTGCCACATGCATGAGCGGCCTGCCGGTGGATCCGATCTTCGCGAACTCATAGCCCGCCGGCATCATGGTGTCCCCGCTACAGGTTTCCGTCAGGCCGAATGCGTCGATATAGCGCGCCTGAGGGAAGATCCGCGCAAAATCGGTGATCCGGCTTTCGGGTGTGCGTTCGCCACCCCCTATTATCCATTTCAGGCTTGTCAGGTCGTAACGGGCGGTATGCTCGTCATTGAGCAGCGCCGTGGTCATGACGGGCGCCAGCCAGGCGGCATTCAGTCGTTCGCGTTCGATCGCGGCCAGGGTCGCCGCCGCGTCGAATTCGCGATGGATGCTGAGCATTCCGCCCGCCCATAAAACGGCTACGCCGGGAAGGTCGAAGGCGCCGACATGATAAAGAGGCCCTGTGACCAGCAGGCGCGTGGCGGAATTAAGCCCCAGCGCTATGAGATGATCCGAGCATTTCCAATAGAAATTCTCGTAGCTGTGCATCACGCCCTTGGGATGATCGGTCGTGCCCGAAGTGTACATGATCCGGAACAGGTCGCCGGGACTGCATGGATGCGCATCTGGCGGAGCGGTCCCAGCGGCAAGCACGGATGCGTCCCGTTGCGCTTCGGGAGAAATCTTCACGGTGATGCCGCTCTGGGGCGCCAGATGTTCCAGTTCCTCGTCAGCTATGACGACACCGGCCCCGGCATCATGTACGATATAGGCGACCTCAGCGGCAGAAAGTCGAAAATTGAGCGGGACGAAGATCGCGCCCAGATGGCTTGCGGCGAAAGCGACCTGGATAAACGCGATGCTGTTCTTCATGAGGAGGGCAACCCGCGAGCCGGGGACCACTCCGGCCTCCCGCAGCATCGCTGCGACATCCAGCGTCGAACGATAGAGTTCACTATAGGTCATGGTCGCCCCGGCGTAGCTCAGCGCGGGGGATTCCGGCGCGTTGGCGGCATGGGCACGAATGAAATGGGTGAAATTGATCATTATATGGGCCTGGCACCTTCAAGGGCACAGCCCCTGTCACCGCAGCGGCTGCCGGTAGCAGAGTAACCCGAGGCCCTCATAAACATGATTATCTGTTCAGAGTAATGCCCATGATTGGAGAGCGCGTCAATAGGCGATCATATGCGAATAAGGCTGGCTCCTTCTACGTAGCGCAAAGCCTTTTGGAGCAAGATGGCTGGTTTGGGCGTATGGCATTTTAAGGAAGATCATATACAAATGAATGATAAGTCAGTAATCTTAACACGCATATGCGGATGTGACGTAAGGTGAGACGCCTGCGGCGATCGTCGTTTACGCATGGCAGTTCGATAAGAATATATGCGTCGGGCAGTTAGATCGGGTCGGGCGCCGGCATGGGCGGCGTTCCCATCGTTTCCGTCCGGCGCTCCGGGCCGATAATCAGCCGGCTCGCCTCGCTCGCCGAGCGGCACAGAAAAGGAGTTGAGTTAATGAGCATCATCGCGATCATAGGCGGCACCGGCAATCTCGGCCTGGGCCTTGCACGTCGCTGGGCGTTGGCCGGCGAAGACGTGATTATCGGTTCCCGGGACGCTGATCGAGCGATCGGCACGGCGGCGGAATTGGCTGAAGTCGCTCAAGGCCGAGGTCGTTCAGCGCGCGTGAGAGGGGCGACGAATTTGGAGGCTGCGCGCGCCGCGGATGTGATTGTGCTCACAGTACCCTTCAGCCACCAGGCAACAACGCTACAGGAGATCGCGCCCGCGCTCGTTGGGAAGCTGTTAATCGATACCACGGTCCCGCTCGTGCCGCCTGCGGTTGCGCGGGTCCAACTGCCCGCTGAAGGGGCAGCGGCTCTGATTGCGCAGAAAATTGTGGGAGATGATGTCCGGGTTGTTTCGGCGTTCCAGAATGTCGCCGCACACCATCTTCAGTCCGACGCCGACCTTGACTGCGATGTGCTGGTGTCCGGCAATGACAAGGAAGCGCGCGCGCTCGTGATCGGCCTTGTCGAGGCATCGGGCATGCGCGGGTTCCATGCCGGATCGCTGGCGAACAGCGCAGCCGCCGAAGCGCTGACGTCGCTGCTGATCTTCATCAACAAGACATATAAGTGCCATGCCGGCATCCGCATCACCGGCCTGGACGAAACCGCACATTGATCCGTGTGACCGGACTGCCCTCCACCTGCGGCGCAAGGCTGCCGCAGGTGGAGGGCATGTGCGTGACATTGCCCCTAATGAATGGGGCGGCGCCGAATGACCAGATTGCGGATTTCCATCATGTCTTCCATCGCGAACTTCACGCCTTCACGCCCCAGTCCTGAGTCCTTGACACCGCCATAGGGCATATTGTCGACCCGATAGCTCGGCACGTCATTGATCACGACCCCCCCGACATCAAGTCGGTCCCAGGCCTGCAGCGTACGCTCGAAATCGCGGGTGAACACACCGGCCTGCAGACCGAAACGGCTATCATTGACCGTTTCGAGCGCATCCTCAAATCGGTCGAAGGGAGCGAGTATCGCTACCGGGCCGAAGGCTTCTTCCCGATTGAGGTCGCAGTCGGCATCCACATTCTCGAGCAGCGTCGCTTGCAGCATGGCGCCGTCCCGCTGGCCGCCGCACAACAGGCGGGCGCCACGGGCGACGGCCTGCTCGATCCACCGGGAGAGCCGTGCCGCTTCGCTCTCGCTGATGAGCGGGCCGATGAAGGTATCACGATTGGCGGGGTCGCCCGCTACCAGGCTTTCCGTCCGCGCCACCAACATGTCCCGGAACCGATCGTAGAGCGAGGCGTGTATCAGAATTCGCTGCACACCGATGCAACTCTGGCCCGATTGATAGAAGGCGCCGAACACCACCCGTTCCAGCGCATCATCAAGGTCGGTGCCCTCGTCAATGATGACGGCTGCGTTGCCGCCCAGTTCCAGAACGACCTTTTTGCGGCCCGCCCGCGCCTTCATATCCCAGCCGACCTCAGGCGATCCGGTAAAGGAAAGCAGCTTCAGCCGATCGTCGGTGACGAAGAGATCCGCCCCATCGCGATGCGCCGGCAGGATGGAGAAGGCGCCTTCGGGCAAATCCGTTTCCGCCAATATCTCGCCTATGATGAGAGCGCCAAGGGGCGTGCGGCTGGCCGGCTTGAGAACGAAGGGGCATCCTACCGCGAGCGCCGGCGCCACCTTGTGCGCCGTAAGATTCAAGGGGAAGTTAAAGGGGGATATGAAGGAGCACGGACCGATCGGCACCCGGCGCCAGATTCCCTGATAGCCTCGCGCTCTGGGGGATATGTCCAGCGTCTGGACCTCCCCGCCTATGCGCGTTGCCTCCTCCGCGGCGATCTGGAACGTGTCGATCAGGCGTCCGACCTCTCCCTCGGCATCCCTGATCGGCTTTCCCGCCTCGATGCAGAGAGTATAAGCGAGTTCGTCGAAGCGCTGTTCGAACCGTTTCACACAATGGCGGAGTATGTTCTGCCTTTCAAAAGCCGCCATTTCGGCCATGGGGCGGGCTGCGCGGACGGCGCCTTGTATCGCCTGATCGATGATCGCCGCGTCCGCCTGAGCGCAGCGGAACGCGACTTCGCCGGTGAACTTGTTCGTGACCGCAAGATCAGCATTGGGTGAAAATGGCCTGTTGTTCAAATAAAGGGGATAATCGCCGCCTATCTCAGTCATTACAGTCTCCATGGATCGCAAAATTCGGGGTTGTGATGGGTTCGCAGCGGTGCTGGTCATCTTTTTTCAGTCGGATATGCTGCCTGCGCGCCGCCAATGTCGGCAGGATCGGTCTCGCGTTCGTCGATCAGGAAGGAGCGGACATTGTCGCGGTCGAACAGCCGGGCTTCATCCTCGGCCAGTATCCGGGAGACAGTCGGATCCCCGGCCAGCGCCAGGAAGGCGTCCAAATCCTCTCTCGTCCAAAAGCCGATGTCAGTGATCACATCGAAGTCGACAACGAGGCCCGGTGGATCCCCGATCGGCATTATTTGATCGCTTTGCACATAGGATCGGGAATAGGCCGCGAAGATAGGCTCTCCCGCGCGCCGCATGAGTTGCAGCGCCAGTTCGACATGGCGAGCTTCATAATAGTGACGAAACTGCGTATCGGACAGATGTTCGCTCTTTCGAAGCAGACCGGACAGCTTGAACCTGGGTTGCCCGACGCATGCCGAAGGACGGGCCTTCAGCCTTTCCGGTTCCGTCACACGTTCTTCGCTGGCAAACATGCACAGCCGGCTTCGGTCGAAGATCCGGCGCTCATCCTCCGCGATGATCTGTCCTGCGCTGCCGGCGATGGCTCTTGTCTGCGCCTCGATAGCGGCAGTGTCAGGATACCACATTTCCGTTATCGCGTGGAAGGGGACATCCGGTATCGGATGAGCGGCAATGTGCGGCGCGTTCAGCGATTGCAGCAGGAAATTACGGCGATATTTCTGAAAATGGGGAATGAGATCCACTATTAGCGGCGCGTGGTGGTTCTCATATCGATCGACGAACTGCGCGTGACTCAATTCAGGCCTGGAGGTCAGGAGTGCAGTCAGCTTTATCATTGTCATACCGTTCGTCTTCGAAGGAAACGCGGCCAGTTCGATTCGTAAAGATCCCGGCCTTGGGAAATGGCCCGCTTTGGGCGGTCATACTACAAAGCCGAATGCCTTTCCACAATCATGAATCATGAATCATAATTTCTCAGATCGCCCGAGCCGCCTTCTGCGCATGTACGCCGAATCGTGCCCAGCGTAGCGATCATGGTATTACTGATACTATGATAAATATTGAACTGCCCTGTTTTCGGCCGCTCCGCCATAGATAGGGCATGAGGTCGTTCAGAAGACCTGCAGGCGTTGCTGGAGAGGTAGGACCATGTCCTTTGCGCGGATTGACGATGCGATTGCCGAGGTCGCCAAGGGCAAAATGATTGTCGTGGTGGACGATCAGGACCGGGAGAATGAGGGCGATCTGATCTTCGCCGCCGAGGCTGCCTCGCCGGAAATGCTTGCGTTCATGGTCAATCACACCAGCGGCGTCGTCTGTGCGGCGCTCCCTGGTGAGCGCCTCGATGAACTGCGCCTTCCCCTCATGGTTTCGGAAAATAGCGATACAATGGGGACGGCCTTTACCATCACCGTCGACTACAAGCACGGAACGACCACCGGCATTTCTGCGGCTGATCGCGCGGCGACGCTGCGTGCCCTGGTCGATCCCTGTGCGGCGGCGGCGGATTTCAATCGTCCCGGACATATATTTCCCCTCAGAGCCCGGCCCGGTGGGGTGCTGCGTCGCAGGGGCCACACCGAGGCGGCGGTCGATTTCGCCCGGATGGCGGGACTGAGCGAGGGTGGCGTACTCTGTGAAATCGTCAATCGTGACGGCACCATGGCCCGCGGCCAGGAGCTCGCCGACTTTTCCCGCCGGCATGGCCTGCTATTGGTAACCATCGCCGATCTCGTGGACTATCGGTTGCGAAACGAGGGCGTTGCGCTCGAAAATGTTGCTTTCATCGGGCGTCCCTCACAAGAGGCATGGCGACCCAATAACGATGCCAATCGTCGCGTTGTGGTTGGATAGAGAAAGATTTTGTAAGCTAATATTATATCTTGATTTCTGCCGGATTAGGAGAGTGAATAATGAAATTCGGTATCTTCGCTGAGTTGGAACATCCCCGTCCTTGGACCGCAACCGGCGAAAAGGAACTGTTCGAAAACACACTTCAACAGTTTGAACTCGCCGATCGTCTGGGCATTGATTATGGCTGGGCTGTCGAACATCACTTCATGGAAGAATATTCCCATTCCAGCGCGCCGGAAGTGTTCCTGGCGGCGGCGGCGGCAAGAACGAAGCGGCTGCGTCTCGGCCATGGCGTACGCCTGTTGCCGACCGAATATTCCCATCCGGCGCGGGTCGCTGAATCGGCCAATACGCTCGACATCATTTCCGGCGGGCGTCTTGAAATCGGCACTGGTGAATCCGGCTCTCGCATCGAGCTTGAGGGTTATGGGGTGGACCCCGACAGCAAGCGCGAACAGTGGACGGAATCGGTGGAGCAGGTCGCCAACATGATGGCGATGGATCCTTATCCCGGTTTTAAGGGCAAATATTTCTCGATGCCGGCCCGGAATATCGTTCCCAAGCCGTTGCAGAAGCCGCATCCGCCCATGTGGCTGGCATGCTCGAACAAGAAGACCATCCATCTGGCGGCGAAACTTGGACTCGGCGCGCTGTCTTTCACCTTCCTCGATCCTGCTGACGCCAAGCAGTGGATCGATGAATATTATGAGATATTCAGGACCGAATGCGTGCCGATCGGTCACACGGTTAACCCCAACGTGTTGCTGGTGACAGGTTTTGGCGTGCATCAGCAACAGGATGTCGCGATGGATCGCTTCCTGGATGGTGTGCGCTTCTTCCAGTTTGCACTTAACCACTATTATCGACTGGGCGATCACAAGCCGGGAAGAACGGACCTCTGGTCTCAGTATCAGAATCAGCGGGAGGATCTGTTGCGTTCGGATCTCGATCCGTTGCTTATGCGGAACGTGGCCAACAGCCGTGGCGCAATCGGTTCGGTCGACAATGTGCGCGAGCATATCCGCAAATTCTATGATATCGGCGTCGATCAGCTCGTCCTTCTCCAACAGGGCGGGAAGAACAAGCACGAGCATATCTGCGAGTCGATGGAGCTTTTCGCAAAAGAGATCATGCCTGAGTTTCGCGATGGCGAGGAAGAACGTCAGAAGCGCAAGATGGAGGAACTCGCTCCCTATATCGAGCTGGCCTTCAAACGGAAGGCTGACCAGCGGCCGCTTCGCATGCCCGATACTCAGGTGCCCGTTTACCCGGCGATCGATTATGTGCGCGGCTATGATCGCACCAAGGAGTATCTCGGCTCGATCCATGACCCGAAGGCGGCGGAACGTCTGTAAATGCGGGGGGATCACCGGCTTGTCATGCGAGCCGGTGATCCGCCGGTATGATGATATTCCAGATTTTCTTCGCTACCGTCGTGGCACTGGGGGTAATGTCCCGATGCAGTGCGCGGCTTGACCTGGAAACAGTCTGATGAAGTTGTTATACACGCCCAATTCTCCCTTTGCCCGCAAGGTTCGCGTTCTCCTCCGGGAACGGAAGGCGACAGCCATGGTGGAAGAGTGCGTTGTTTCGCCTTTTGACGACATGGACCTGGTGCGTCAGGCAAATCCTTTGGCGAAAATCCCTGTCCTGCTCTTGCCTGAGGCCGATCCGCTTTTCGACAGCAGCGTGATCGTGGAATATCTCGATGCGGTTCTGCCGGGTTCCACTGGGATCAAGGAGGGGGAAGATCGTTGGCAAACATTGCGCCGGCAGTCACTTGGAAACGGGGTTATGGACGCCGCCGTCGCCATGACCTTCGAACGGACGCGGACCGACACAACGCCTTCGCCATTCTGGATGGAACGGTGGGATGCGGCTGTCCGAGCGGGTGTCGCGAAGCTTGAAACCGGGGCAGCGGCTCTGGGCGATCTGTCCGATGCCGGAACGATCTCCATCGCCTGTGCCCTTGCCTATTTGGATTTTCGGCATCCCAATATGGAATGGCGCATCAAGGCGCCGACGCTGAAGCGCTGGTTTGAGGAAACTTCGTCCCGCTCCAGCATGCAGGAAACCGCACCTGGATAACAGGACAGGAAATTTGCGGCAGCGACAGGCTGCCGTGCCGGTAAGTTACCGACGATATTTTTGGGAGAAATTCAGTGAGCGAAGCCGAGGTTTTCCAGATCAACACGGAAATCAATGAGGATGAAATCACCAAGGCGCGTGAGTTCATCGGAAAGCCGCTGAGGATACAGCAATATAATTACGAGGCTACACGCGACACGATCCGTCATTATGCCTATGGCGTGGGCGATGATAATCCGCTGTGGTGCGACCCGGCCTATGCCGATAGCAGCGCTCATGGCACGATCGTAGCCCCGCCGACTTTCTTCTACACCTTTTTTTCGGCGGGTATCACGCCGGCTTTCGATGGATTGCAGGCGTTTTTCGGCGGCGGCAAGTTCAAGGTTCACCGGCTGGTCCGTCGTGGCGAGGAAGTCGTGGCCACCGCCAAGCTGGTCGGCATGCACGAGGCCAGCGGCAAGACGGCGTCGAAGATGGTCATCCAGGTCGGCAATGTCGAATATCGCACCAAAGACGGCGAATTGCTGTGCGAATATGAAAGCCGCGCCATCCGGACCCCGCGCCGCAAGGATTCGGGCGGCCCGGCTCATGCCCCGCGCGAAGCCTATCGCTATACGGACGAGGAATATGCCGCGATCGAGCGGGAAGTGCTGGCGCAGACCCGGCGAGGCGCGGAAACGCTGTTCTGGGAGGAAGTGAACGAAGGCGACGAATTGTCGGCGCGCGTCAAGGGGCCGATGAACATGGCCACCTACATGTCCTATTATGCCGGCAATCTGAACGGCGCCGGTTATGTCGCCTGCGAAATGCAATGGCGTACACGGCACAATGCCAAGCATCATCCCGAACTGGTGCCCGACAATCGCGGCCTTGGCTGGCTGATTGAACAGACCTGGCCGGGCATTGCGCATACCGACGACAGCACCGCGCGAGCGGTCGGTATGCCGGGGGCCTATGATAATGGCTGGAACCGCCTTGGCTGGATGAGCCAGGTCGTGACAGACTGGTGCGGCGATGCAGGCCATCTGGATGAGATCGACGTTCGGGTACGCAAACCCAATATCATGGGCGATACCACCTGGTGCCGCGGCAAGGTAACGGGCAAGCGGACCGAAGGCGGCAAGCATCTGGTCGACATCGAGTTGACGGGCACCAACCAACTGGGCGACGTCAACACCACGGGAACGGCCACCGTCATCCTTCCTTCCAGGGCGGGATAAGGCATGCTGCCCCTCGATGGAGTCCGCGTTCTCGCGCTGGAGCAATATTATGCCGGGAATGTCGGCAGTCTGGTTCTGCGCCGGTTCGGTGCGGAAGTCATAAAGGTCGAAATGCCGGGGACCGGCGATGCGATGCGTCACATCGGCCCTCGCGACCAGGGCGAAGGGGGGCGCAAACGGAGCCTTTCGGAACTGCGGGTCATGCTCGGCAAGAAGAGCGTCGCAGTCGATATGGCGAGCGAGGCGGGGAGGGAGATCATCTTCCGCCTCGTCGCCGCATGCGATGTCGTCTGGTCGAACATGAAGCCTTCTTCGTTGCGCAAGCTCGGCTTCACTTATGAGGCCTTCAAGCAGCATAATCCGGAAATTATCTACACCACGCTTTCCGGTTTCGGGCACGATGATCTCGTGCCTGATGGTCCCATGGGGGATTGGGTCGCGTTCGACATCATCGCGCAGGGCCTGGCGGGTCTGCAGTTCCGCGTGGAAAGCGAGATTGACGAGCCACGATATAATGGTCTGGCGCTCGGAGATCAGGTCACTGCCTTGCAGGCCGTGATCGGCACGGTCATGGCGCTTTACCGGCGTCAGCGCGAGGGGGGGGCGCAGCGCGTCGATGTCGCGATGCACGACACGATGCTGTTCCTCAATGAATTGTCGCTATCGATCACGGGATGGTCGGGCAAAGCGCCTACGCGTGGGCGATCCGGCACCAGCTCCCCCTATGGCGCCTTTCGCAGTGCCGACGGTTTTGTGAACATTGCGGTTGGCGGCACGCCTGTCTGGCGGCGCTTCGCCAAGGCCATGTGCCGCGAAGATCTGATCGACGATCCGCGATTTCAGGAAGCGCGCAGTCGCGTCGCCAACAATGCCGAGCTTGAAGAGATCGTCACGGGCTGGACATTACAGCACAGCACCAATGAGATCATTGCCATCCTGCACAAGGAGGGCGTGCCGAGCGCGCCGGTCTACACCTTGCCCCAGGTGCTGGAGAGCGAGCAGATCGCTCCGCGTAACATGTTCTTCAACGTGGATGACGCCGTGCTTGGGGAACGGCAGGTACTCGGCAATCCCATCAAGATGTCCGATGTGCCGGATGTGCCGTTGGGAGACGCGCCCGACCTGGCAAGGGACACGCGCGAAGTGTTTGCCGAGTTGCTCGGAATGGACGAAGCCAGAATCGCCGAACTGGCGGCGGCAGGAGTCATCAGCGTCGGCGACGACCAATGACCAGGGCGCGGATCACGGGCGCCTATGACACGGCAATCGGCGAGCTGTCGGGCTCAAGTTGCATGGGTCTTCATGCCGAAGCCGCGCTGGGCGCGGTGGCCGACGCGGGACTGAGCCTGTCGGACATTGATGGGGTGATCTGCGCCTATTCCTTTACGGAGCCGCATCTCATGCTGGCTTCCGTTTTTTGTGAAAGTCTGGGCGTCAGGCCTTCTGTCAACTTCGCGATTCAGGCCGGTGGCGCAACCGCCATGATCATGTTGATGCAGGCGGCGGCGCTCGTGGAAAGCGGTCAGTGCCGCCATGTGCTGATCGTCACAGGCGACAATCGACTGACCGGCATGAGCCGCGATGGTGCGGTGGCCGCGCTTTCCGAGGTAGGGCATCAGCAGTTTGAGCGGCCTTACGGCATCTCGGTGCCGGCATCCTATGCCCTAGTCGCGCAGCGCTACATGCATGAATATGGCACCACGCTGGAGCAGCTTGCCGCCATCGCCGTGCAGCATCGTGCACATGCCGCGCTACATCCAAAGGCGCACCGCAAGGAGCCATTGACGATCGACGATGTCATGGCCTCTCGCGTCATATCTTCGCCCTTGCGCGTGTTCGACTGCTGCCTCATCTCCGATGGCGGCGCGGCGCTCATCGTGAGCGCTGCCGATGCGGCCGCCGACACGCCAGCCCCCCGGATCGACATTCTGGGATGCGGGCAGGGGCATACGCACGAACATATCAGCCAGGCGCCATCGCTCACGGATTTCGGCTGCAAGCAGTCTTCCGCCATCGCCTTCGCCAAGGCGGGAGTCTCCGCAAAAGACATTCATGTCGCGGAAATATATGACAGCTTCACCATCACCCTGCTGGTCGAGCTGGAGTCGATCGGCTTCTTCGAACGGGGCACGGCCGGGCAGGCGGCGCTGGACGGCGCACTCCGACGGGGCGGCGCCTTACCGTGCAACACCCATGGGGGCCTGCTGTCCTACGGTCACTCCGGCGCCGCGGGCGGCATGTTCCACATTGTCGAGGCGGTGCATCAACTGCGTGGCGATGCCGGAGACCGGCAGGTCGGGGATGCGCGTCTCGCCTTTGTCCATGGCGATGGCGGCATCCTGTCGGCCCATTGTTCCGGGATATTGGGGAGAATTTGATGTCCGGCATTCCGCTGCCCAAACCCAATGTGGATACGCAGCCCTTCTGGGATGCTGCCGCGCAGGGCCGTCTGCTCTACCAACACTGTCTGGCCTGCGAGAAGCCGCAATTCTATCCGCGCAGCACATGTGTGAACTGCCAGTCCGGCCGACTTGAATGGCGGGAATCCCAGGGGAAAGGGAGCATTGCAACCTTCACCGAAGTGCTCCGTCCGCCTCTCGCTGCCTTCAAGGCGATGACGCCCTATGTGATCGCTCTCGTCGATCTTGATGAGGGATTCCGGATGATGGTCAATATCGTGGCGGGCGATAAGGACAAGCTGGCCATTGGTGCCCGTACCCATATGGTGTTCAGCGAGGTGGACGGTTTCGTCCTGCCTCAGGGAGCCCTTTCGTGAATCAGGCGCCGATTCTTTTCGACGATTTTGAGGTCGGTTCTGAAATGGGCACCAGCACGGAAGTGCTGAGCGAAGACCAGCTTACCCAGTGGGCGACGCTCTACCCATGGGATGCCGCGCATGGCGATGCGGCGCCTTCGGGGATCGCGACCGTTCTGATGATGCGAGCCTATCTGGCGGTTGTCAGTCCCCGTCCGCCGGGGAATCTTCATGTCCGTCAACAGATGAACCTGCACGCGCCAATCGCGAAGACCGGCGCGGTGAGCACGACCATCAGTTGCAAGTCGAAGGAATTGAAGGCAGGCAGGCGCAAGCTGGAATTATGGGCGGAAGGGCGCAGCGCCGAGGGCCATGCGCTCTATGACGGGACTATCACTCTCTATTGGGCAGCCTGACATGACCTTCACGACGCCACATCTGGAGCCTGTCGCCTTGTTCGTCGATCAGGATGCGATCAACTGCTATGCGGATGTAACCGGCGATTATAATCCGATCCATGTCGATCCCGCATTCGCGGCCACCACGGAAATGGGTGGGGTGATCGCCCATGGCACGATGTCGCTCAATCTGATCTGGCAAACGCTGGAAAGGACATTGGGCTTTGACGCAGTCGCAAACCTCGAACTCGATATTCGGTTCCGCAGGCCGGTCCGCGTCGGGGACATGGTGACAGCCGGCGGGGCCTTGAACGGCGACGGCAGTGGATATGCGGTCTGGGCGCGGAACCAGAAGGATGAGAATGTGATCGAGGGGACGGCAAATCTACGGGACGGGGGCCGCTGACGCGACACTATCGTGTCCGCGCTGCCGGCGGCGATGAGGGCCTGCGCCTTGGATAGAGAGGATCTGCAATGAAAATTGGTGTCGTCTATCCTCAGATAGAGATGAGCGGGTCGACGAGCAATCTGAGACAGGTCGCTCGTGAAGCCGAAGCCACCGGCTTCAGCCACCTCCTGATGTACGATCATGTACTCGGTGTCGAACATGCCGACCGGGATCCACCATTTGGCGTGCCATATGACGAATCCGATCCCTTCCACGATCCGCTGGTCGCTTTCGGCTATCTTGCGGGCATAACGGAAAAGCTGGAGTTCTTCACCGGCATCCTGGTCTTGCCCCAGCGTCCGACAGCCTTGGTCGCCCGGCAGGCGGCAGATGTCGCCCTGTTTTCGGATAACAGGCTCAGTCTGGGCGTCGGCGTCGGCTGGAATGCAGTCGAATATTCGGCGCTGGGCCAATCGTTCGCAACACGCGGCAAGCGGCTGGATGAGCAGATTTCGTTGCTCCGCCAACTATGGGAAGGCCAGGTTGTAAACTGGCAGGGTGCCTTCGATGTCATCGATCGTGCCGCCATATGCCCTGCGCCTGAGCGTTCGATTCCGATTTACTGCGGCGGTTTCGTCAGGGCTGCCTTTGTCCGGGCCGCTCGTCTGGCGGATGGTTTCATCTTTGGCGGACAGCGGATCGGTGGACTGGTCGAGCAGTGGCGGCAGTTGCAGCAACTCCTCGATGAAAATGGCCGTTCGTCCGCGAACTTCGGTGCACATGCGCTGATCATAAACGAGCGTTTTTCAGCGCTCACCGTCCAAGAGGCGGCCGATGCCATACGCGTCTGGCAGGATGCGGGCGGTACGCACGCCAGTATCGTAAGCATGGGACAGGGATTTACCGACAGTGAACAGCATCTGGAATATTTTGCGGATGTGTTCGTAAAGGCGCGGTAGATGAAGGGATCAAGTTATACGAAGGCGCAGTGATGCTGACGCATCAGCACCTTGAAACGCTCAAGCGCCGCGCGGGCTGATACCAAGGTCCGATGAGTCAATCTCATCGAACCCTGGTATTAGAGTCTAATCTGTAATTGCAGAGCTAGGCGGTGTGATCCCTTGAGGGTTTCCCCGCCGGCAAACAGGTTTTATCGTAAGCGCGCATTTCGTAGCGCGCCGATTGCGGTGGCAGGGCGGCCATCGTAATTGCCGCTGTGCGGCACACCGCAGAGCGTGGCGTTTCAGGCCTGCTTTTTGAAGTTGAACGGCAGCAGATCGTCGATATCGGCGCCTTGGGGGCGCTGGGGCAGTTCAGTGAAGACATGGCGTAGCCACGCGAGAGGTTCGACGCCGCAGGCACGGCAAGTCAGCATCAGGCTGTAAATGGCGGCGCTCGCTCGTGCGCCGTCCATGGTGTCGCAGAAGAGCCAGGATTTTCTTCCTGTTGCAAAGATTCTGATGTCGCGTTCGAGGAGATTGTTGTCGATCGGCATTCTGCCGTCTTCGACGTAGCGTGTCAGATATGCCCACTGGTTGAGGGTGTAGGAGACCGCATCGCCAAGCTTGGTATCGGGCACGACCTTCGGTGCGATGGCGTCGAGCCATGCCTTGAGGGCATTGAGGACCGGGACGCTATGTTTCTGGCGGAAGCGGCGCATGTAGCTGGCCTGCGTTTCCCCCTCATCGGGTATTTCGTCCCGCGCCTGCCTTTCGATCCGGTAGAGCTGGTCGAAGAACTTGAGGGCCTGCGCGGGCGGGCCGCCTGATTTCTTCCTCGCCTTCAGAGCGTCGGCAAAGCGCCGTCTGGCGTGGGCCATGCATCCCAGATGCGTGGCGCCTTTCAATGTGCGCCAGGCCGAGTAGCCGTCACTCATCAGGATGCCACGATAGTCGCCGAGGAAGGCCTGCGGATATTCTTGCCCGCGACCGGGCCGATAGTCGAACAGCACGATCGGTTGTTCGCTGTCCTCGCCGCTGCGGTAGGCCCACATATACGAGGTGCTGGTAGGTGCCTTACCCTCTTCCTTCAGCACCTGGACCGTCGTCTCGTCACCATGGATGATCTCCTGGGACCGGAGCCGCAGCTTCAGGGCGTCAAAGATGCGATACAGGTGCCTCTCGCTCGAACCGATCACCCAATGGCCCAGTGCACCACGGCTGACGGGCACACCCGCGCGCTCGAAGGTTTGCGCCAGACGATAAAGCGGCGTGCCATCGACATATTTGTGAACAAGGGCGAAGGCCAGCGTCGAGGCCGTGGCAATGCTGCCCGGCAAAGGCTGCGCGGGCATCGGCGCAATGACGATCGGTGTGCTGATCCCGGTGCGGTCGCAATTGCGGCACGCATATTTGGCACGGGCATTTTGCAAGACCGTGGCCTTCACCTCAATGTGAAGCTGTTCGGTAACGACCTCGCCCATGCGATGCATCCGGTCGCTACAGCACGGGCAGACCTTCTGGTCGTCGGCAAGGTCATACTCGATGCGCTGGCGTGGCAGGTTGGCCGGAAGCGGCTTGCGCCCGCGCTTTTTACCTTCAGGCTTTTTCGCCTCCGGCAACCCCGTGTCGGGAAGATCGGCCGCGTCGGACTCATCGATATCGTCGTGGCCCTCGTCCGCATCTGCCTCAAGGGAGGCCTGCTCGGCCTCGTTGAAGATACGATCCATATGCTTTTCGCTGCGCGGCGCAAAACGATGCAACCGCGCCAGCGCCAGTTCCTCCTCAAGCTTCAGGATGCGCTGCGCAAGGGCGTCTCTCTGGGCTTCCAATGTTGCGACCTCGGCGGCTTTCGTCGCCAAAAGCGCCATCAATTCCGCAACTGTCGGGACGCCGGTTTGCTCCATCACAACCTTGAATCGGAAGCGTCCTCCGGCGTCAACAGCCTTCAGCCGACAAACTGATATTGCCGCACCGGGTGACGGACCATCGCGTCAATATCGATCCCATCGAACAGCCATCGCAATTGCTCGGCAGTGAGCGCCACCACCGTTTCCGCGCGCCGGGGCCATCGGAACTTGTCCTCCGTCAGTGCCTTCAAAACCAAGACAAAGCCCGACCGATCAAAGAACAGGAGCTTCATCCGGGTCCGACGCCGGTTGCAAAAGGCAAATGCCGCGCGCTCGAACGGATTGAGCCCCATCGACTGCTCGACCAGGATTGCAAGGCTGTTGATCCCACAACGGAAATCGATCGGATCCCGGTGGAGATAGATGCGTAAATCTTCAGCGAGCCGGAACATTGCAATGCCCCAGCGCGTCGATCATCACCACGAGTAACTGCGCGTCACACCCCTCCAGCGTCAGCGATACGCCATTTGGCATCGTCGCCTGTAGCCGCGCTGACGGTACCAATCCCGCAGGCCGGCTCGCAATCCCAACAGTGTGTCGCACCGCGCGCGCCGGGGACGTCTCCACCCGGACAAACGCCGATGGATCCGGCAACTCCCCCGCGCGCCGCTGCTGATAGTTCCTGACCCATTTGCGCAGTTGGTTGGCATTGAGACCGTGCTCCAGCGCAAGCCTCGCCACCGATATGCCCGGCTCGAAGCACGCCTCAACCAACCGTGCCTTCCCCGCCGGATCATAATAGCGCCGGCCGTTACTCGTCACCCTCACAACCTCGAGCCCATAGGAGCCCATCGGCGCCATCTCCATGTGTCCACCTCATCCTTGGTGGACACATCCTTCACACCACGTCACTCAACCGAACAGGTGCGCGGAATCTCGCGCTTACGTTTTATCTCATTTCAGGCCTGGAACAAAGTGCTGTCGCGCAGCATGGCGTGCATGATGACCGCGAGCTTGCGGCCGAGAGCAACGCGCGCCTTCTTGAAGCCACGCCGCTTGGCGATCTTCATGGCCCATGTCTTCAGGGCGAAGCTCTCCCGGCATCGAGACAGGATTGAGTTGGCTGCTTCGTAGAGTAGCTTGCGCACCATATTGTCGCCCTGCTTGGTAATCAGGCCGGTCCAGTCGAGCTCGCCGGATTGATGGCGTCTTGGGACAAGGCCGAAATAGGCGCCTGCATTCCGAGATTGTCGGAAGCGATCCGCTTCATCGACTGCTGCAGTAAAGGCCGCAGATGTCTGCACGCCGACCCTTGGGATGCTCATCAGGATTGCGCAGGCCTGCGACTGGCTGGCGATGATGCGCAGTCGACCCGATCGAAAAGATGTTCTCTAAGCTCAAGCGACTGCTCAAATATGAAGCAGAAAGACTCTGGCAACGCGGGTGGTCACCGTGATTTTCGGATAGATTTGGGCTGCGACAGTCGAACCTGATGGAACGAACCACGATGACCAAGACCATGATGCACTGCAAAAAATCCCCTTGCCATCAGTGGCAAGGGGAGCGGAGGTATCAGAAGGAATAGCGGATCGCTCCGCCGTAGGTTCGGGGCAGCGCCGGAACAGTATATGTCCCGCCGCCCTGTGCACCTGGAATCGGTGGGATAGCCGCACCCGTTTGGATCTGATCGCTATAGTGGGTGTCGAGGATATTATTGACATACCAGGACACAGTGATGCGATCGCCGGGCAGCTTGATGTCACCTGTCAGATTCGCGACAGTGAACGCCTTCTGCTGATCAAGGCGAAGCGGTCCACCTGCACCAGACTGCGTGTCATAGGAACTGGTGTACCGCGCCGATGCCGTGATCGTCGCTGTCAAACCTGACGCAAAGTCATGAGTGTAGGTTGCGCTGCCATTTGCGGTGAAGTCGGGCGAGTTTGTCGTGGGAAAGCCTTTCAAGTCCTCTTTCCCACCAACAATCTGCCCTCCTGACAGAACGAATACGGCCGCGGCCGGAAAGCTGGTGAACCGGGAGTGCAGATAAGCACCACCGATTTGCAAGGTAAGATTATCTGTCGGAGCAAATTGCAGATCCGCCTCGGCGCCATATGCTTTCACGCCGGCCGCATTCTGCTGGACGACTGTCGCATTGATCGGATCGATGGACGCAACCTGCACGTTTGTCGATTTGGAATGAAAGGCTGCTAGGTTGAGACGTGCGCGATTATCAAGGAACTTGATCTTGGTGCCCGCCTCGAAGCCGTCGATCTTCTCCGGTTGCAGCGGAACCTGAGGCAGAAGTGCGGGGGAGTTGAAGCCGCCGCTCTTGAAACCCTTATTGTAGCTTGCATAAAAATTAGCATTGCCAATGTCATAGCTGACAACAGCGCGCGGAGTAAATGTCGAGAATTTCGCTTTCTGAGCAAAAAAAGCAGGAACGAACGCCGGTGGAATACCGAAAGCCAGTGCAACGTCGCTATTATTGTAGTCGAACAGCGTCTTCTCGTCCTGATTGAAGCGGCCGCCGATAGTGATCTTCAGTCCATCAACAGGTTCGTAATACAACTCGCCGAATGCGGACAATGTATCAAGCTTGTTGATGTTGTCGAAAAGCGGTTCCAGACCACCGAATACGGATCCGCGCACCGATGCCGGCGAACGAGCCTTGGAATTTTGGTAATAAGCGCCCAGTGCGAAATTGAGGCGGCCGCTGAACGAGGTCAGGAAACGCAGTTCCTGAGTGAAAGTCTTGTCGGAGAGGCCAGGGATGCCGTTAGGATATTTGGCCGTGGGCGGAACGCCAAAGCAGAAGAAATTGGCCGCTTCATAGCGGTTGTCGCCATCCGCACAGCCTTCGGTTTTCGTGTCGCGATAACCGGTCGTGCTGATGGCGGTCCAAGTGTCGCGATTCAACTGCATCTTAAGGGTTGCGGACCACACTTCGCCCCGCGTGGGTTTGAAGAAGCTGTTCCGGGGGCCATCGGGCGTTTGCATAGTTTCGTCCGGGCCGAGGCCAGTAGGCGTACCCGTTCCATCGACAATTTGACGCCGAAGGTAGCCGACTGTTGCTCGCTGATATTCGCCCTTCAAGTTGGCGGAAAATTCGTCGTTCGGCTCCCAAAGTAATTTGGCGCGCAACTGCATGCGTTCCATTTGGCCATGCTTCTTGCCGTCAATGATATTGGTCACATATCCATCACGATTCTCGTAGCCGCCTGCAACCCGAAACGCCAAGGTGCTGCTGATCGGGATATTGAGCATCCCGAGGAACTTCTTGTCATCGAGGTTGCCATAGCCGCCCTGGACATATCCCTCAAAATTATGTGTTGGATCTGCGGTTGTTGTCACGATTGCGCCGCCTGTCGCATTGCGGCCATAAAGTGTGCCTTGAGGTCCCTTCAAAACCTGAACCTGCGCCACGTCGATTAGACCGGCGGTGCCGAACTGACTCTGCTGGTAAACGTCATCGACATAGATTGCCACGCTGCCTTCAAGTCCGGTGCCTGCAAAGCCGGTGCCACGTCCGCGGATGTAAGGATTAGCAGTGCCGTTGTCTTCGGGAAACGTAAGTCCCGGGGTCGAAAACTGGAGTCCCTTTGCATCGGCAATGGAAAGGCGCTCAATATCTACCGAAGAAAAGGCGGATACCGAAATGGGAACCTTCTGCAAGTTTTCCGACTTGCGTTGAGCTGTTACGACAATATCCTGAAGGCCCGTGTTGGCGTCTTGGGGAGCCGCATCGGAAGCATTGTTTCCCGAAGCAGCCTGACCAAAGGCCGGCCCCGCGGCGAGACCCAGTGCGATTACCGATGCAACGCCGATCTGGCGCACTCGAAACAATTTGCATGCTGATCGAGCCATTCAATCCTCCCTAATCTGCTTCACATATCCTCTTCGATTGGACGCCTGTATATGATAAATGACCTTCACTCAATGAATATACAATCATTTTATGAAGCCAAGGAATTTGGTGCAAAAGCCCGCGGACGGGTGCGTGCTTTTTGCAACAGGGCGCGTTTGCCATAAGCCATCAAACGGGCAGGAATGTCCAGCTCACACGGGTAGTGGATTGGGTCAGCCGTGTCTGGAAAAGAAATATAATGCTGATTATACAGAAATTTATACAGAGATAATGGAAATCTTATGGGTGGAGCTATGTCGGTAGAGTACTATTGCAGGTGCTCTTACCTCCCAGCGATAATCAAAAACTAAAAAAGCTGGCCCCGGAAGGCCAGCGCCCGAATTTAGGATGGGTTGCCCGAAAGGTCTCATCTTTGCGCTCTATATTATCACAAAATTCAAACAAAAATGACCTATGAATCATGAAATTTCGTTGCGCCGCTTATGCGGCGCGGTAGGTGATCACGCGTGGCGCTTTGCTGCTGCTGTTGCTGATGAGGTTTCGTGATGATGCAGGTACACCTCCAAGCTCGGGCCACGCCTGCAGTACGAGCGGAAATTACCCATTCTAACGAGTCCGCCAGTGTCGTAACCAAACGCTATGGTATCAGAGGCGAAACGGTTCGCAAGTGACGCAGGCGCGGAGAACTGGCGGTCCAGGGTCGCTCAAGCCGGCCCCATCGCCTGCCAGGCTTGGAGGATGAATGCGGAAGAGCGCGCGATCATCTGCTCCGTGCGCCGGGCAACAGGCTTCGCCCTGAATGATCTCACCTTCGTGCTCCGGCACTTTCTGTCACGCCTCAATTGCGACAGCATCTATCGAGTGCTTTAATCCGAGGGGCTTAATCGACGACCGCCCGGCCTGCGGTGCAACTTTGCAAAGGGCAGGACGCTTTCAGGGCTATGATCTGGGTTTTGTTCACATCGACATTCAACATCTGCCCAAAACTCCGGACCGCGGACGGAAAAATTCGTAAGCGCTTCCTCTGTCTGGCCATCGATCGCTGCTCACGGTTCGTCCAACTGGACATCTACGACGCCGAGAATGCCGCCAACGCCATCTCCTTCCTCAAGGCTGCCGGAAAGGCATCCCTTTCCGCATCACCCATGTGCTGACAGATCGGAGCCTGCTCTCGCCAGAAGGTAGAGGAAGGATCGGCCTTAGCTAATCCTCTTTACAAATCGATGGCACCGGACAGTCTTATGACTGAAGTCGACGGCGTCCTATATTATGCCAATGATGTGTCGCAATCAGGCAACTGGTTTCGTGTTTCGAGGCGACTGAAATCATATTGGCCGACCGGGACCAGGTCGATTCCGCTGATGTCGACAAAGCTGAAGGTGCTATCCGAAAGACGCTGCCTGTTGCGTTCATACTTCTCCGGATTGCCGGCGGCATCGTGAAACAGGGCGTCATCATGTTTCGCCGCCATGGGGAAGCTCTCTTCTATGATGGCGGCATAATCCGGCGCTGCATAGGTTAATGGTCGTACGATCAGATTCTGCACATATTCATGCGTGGATTGAGTTTCGATCGCCACCTGAGTGTGGTGCGTCTGCCAGAGATCGCGCCAGGCCGACCAGCTCAGTCGGGGCGGGACCGATATGAACGCGAGGTGGGTATAGGAGGGCGAGCGCGAGCCCGGCTGCCACTCCGCGTTCCGGTTAGGCAAAGGCACGGATTCGGACACCAGCCACGCGGCGTGATGCGGCGCGAACTCCGCCACGATCTCGTCTATCGCTGCGCGCTGATAATCGAGCGCGCTGTCGACCCAAAGCTGGATCGCCGCCTCGATCGGTGGTTTTGTCGCACGGAATTCGAAGGCCGAACCGCCCTCGCTCAATTCATCCTGCACATTGATGCGTAGCGCGTGGCAATGCGGCTGGAGCCGCTCGGCCATGGTGCCGATAAGGCGCTCGTTGAATGCGTTACGCTCGGCAGAGGGATCGCGCCACAACGCGTAGATGATCTTCTCCATTCCGCTCTTCTCCCGTTGGATAACCCGGTCTTCGTCGAATCGCGATGCCTGCGGCCATGCGATCATCTATGACTGATGGTTCAGTTGTTACCTTATACGGATTGACGACCACTTCAACGTGAAAGCCGAGGGCATCGAGCCGCGATTGAAGAAGTGTGCCGATCTCAGTCGGTTCGTTGGCGTTGCCGAAAAGCGTCAACGAGTGTGCGAACCCGCTCTGGCGTGCCGTTTACGCTTAGCGGGGTGAAGATCACCAGGCTCAGGCTGGGTTCATAGGGGATCTGGAAAATCGACCGTTCCAGATGCAGCCGGCCCGCGGTCTTGTGGTTTATGCGCGTGACCTCTTCCTGACGGGGATTGATTTCCCGTTGTTGCCACAGATCGCGGAAGGCGGGGGAACGGGCGGAAAGGTCATCGATGAAGTCGATGAGCCAGGGGTCGTCGAACTGCTGGCTGACGCTCGCATTGAATTCCGCGATGACGATACGGGCGAAATGCTCCCAGTCCTCCGCATAGTCACGGACCTCGGAACTCAGGAACGTCCGCCAGACGGTGTTGCGTTGTTCCGGCGGGTCATGGGCGAAATCCCCCATCAGCGCGAGGGCCGCCGCATTCCACGCGATCCTGTCCCAACGGGCGTTATGGACATAGGCGGGGATATATTCCATCGCGTCCAGCACGCGCTGGAGGGAAGGTTTGACGAGCGCGGGAAGGGGCGGCGCCTCCTCCGGCACACCGATGCCGGCGAGGCGGAATATATGATGGGTTTCCTCGCGGTCGAGGCGCAGCGCTCTGGAAAGGCGGCGCAGTACTTCGGGTGAGACGCGTATATCGCGGCCTTGCTCCAGCCATGTGTACCAGGTCACGCCTATGCCCGCCTCATCAGCCACTTCCTCGCGCCGCAGCCCAGAGGTTCTGCGGCGCGGATGGCTCTGAAGCATGTGCTCGGACGGCTTGATCCGTTCCCGCCGGGAGCGTAGAAATTGCCCCAGTTCCTTCTGCCGCCCAACATGCTGCTTGCTCGCCATAATCGCTGTTTCAGCTCCCCAAAAACGTTCCTCTGCCAAGGTGTAGCGCTTAAATCATGTATAAGGCAGATGTTTTGCGAGATAGCCGGACATAGCGAACGTCGGCGCGTCAGTTCGAACGCCCTGCGCGCCGTTGAACGCGAGCTAGCCGGTTGCGGCAAATAGTCTGTTCTCCTTCAGGCAGCTTCGGGCTGCGCGCCGTCCGGTGAAGACGCAATCGCCGATCGAAAGCCCGCTAATGTAATTATGCGAACACAGGCCGAAGGCGGTTCGCCCGGCGGCGTAGAGCCCGTCCACAAGGCTGCCGTCGGCGCGCTGGACCTGGCCTGTTTCCTCGTCCACCGCGAGGCCGCCCAATGTGAAGATCTGGGTAAATGCAAATTTGTTCGCGATCGAAAAATTAATGGCGGTGTAACCCTTCCCACTGAGCGGTTCGCATAGTTCGGGCAGCTTTCCAAACGCGTCTCCTGTTCCCGCCGCTTGATTGTAGCTGTCGATTGTCGCCTGCAGCACCGCGGGGGCCATTCCGCATTTTTTAGCCAGTTCGGCGATGCTGTTGGCGCGCCTGGTGCCGCCGAACAGGATATTGAGTATCGCAGGCATGCCGAAAAAGTGGAGCACGGTCCAGCCGCTGAACAAACATTCCCGAATGGCCCTCCGCTCCGCTGATCGGGGAAGGATCAGATAGGCTTTGCCCTCGGGCTGTTCAGCGATAGCCCGGCCGATGATCGAGTTATAGGCGCCTTCATTGACGAATCTCTTTCCTTCGGCATTGACCATCACCCCCAGCAGGAAGGGATTGGGAGGGGCCATGTTTCGCCCGATATAAAGACGGTCAAGCCCGCGCGGGATTCCGCCCACGCTTTCTCCCAGACGGATGCCGGCGCCAGTACATCCCAGCGAACTCATGCGCATCAGCGCCCCGACATTCCGTGCGAGGAAGGGCGCATTTTGTTCCAGCATCGAAAGATTATGCGCAAAGCCGCCCGTACTCAGCACGACCCCCGCCCGCGCCCGGATCAGTTGCGGGACGCCATGCCGCTGCTCCATCAGTGTCGCCGCCCGGCCTGACCTCACCGCTACCTTCGCATTAAACGGCCTGGTGGGCTGGACCTTCTGGTAAAGACGTTCATGCTTTGCCCAGAGCTGCTCTGGCAGGGCGCAGATTTCGACGCCCACCACGCGCCCCTCCCTGTCCTGGACAAGCCGCCTCACCGGGCTGTGTGGGATGAGGGCGACGCCCATCTTCTTTGATGCGGCGAGCAGGGCGTCATACATGACATGGCCGGTTATGCCGTTTCCCACTGCGCGGTGCCCCCGCGCGGATGGCACGGCGTGCCGCGCATATTCCGGCACCTTTTCATTTCCGGAATATTGCAGATAGTAGCCGTCTGGCGGATAGACGATCTTTTCCTTGTAGAGTGTACCTTTATAGGGAACGCCGAGCTTGCGCAGCCACTCAAGGCTGGGACCGCTCTGCTCGCTATATTTCCTGACCGTCTCCGGACGGACCACATCGCCCACTTCGAGCAGGAGATATTTGGTCATTTCCTCGACACTGTCGGTCACGCCCGCTTCGGCCTGGATGCTTGTGCCTCCGCCGGCATAATTGACACCGCCACTAAACCGCGTTGCACCGCCGCCACCGAATCGGTCGATGGCGATAACCTCCGCACCCTGTTCGGCGGCCTCCAGGGCCGCGACAGCACCGGCTCCGCCGAAGCCGACGACAACCACGTCCGCCTCCCGCGTCCAGGAGACCGCCTCGACATCGTCTATGACGAGCGGACTTGCCACACCCGAATTTTCCTGTGAGCCAAACATCCTCTCGTCCTTCTTTTGCCCGTTCACAAAGATTGAACATACATTCAACCGTATATGTCGGTAAAATGCCTACATTATCCATGGATCGGTGACGCTTGCCATAACGGCTTGGGCTATCCATAGTATGACTGTTAATTCATAACAAGGGTGCAGCGTCACCGAGAGGGAGGGCTGGATGGATCTGCGACAGCTTGTGGATCTGGAATTGATCCGCCAACTCAAATACCGCTACATGCGTGGTGTCGATACGCGGGACATCGCGCTCATCGGGTCGTGCCTCACGGAAGGGGCGACCGCCTCCTATTCCGGAGGCGCCTATATCATGGAGGGCCGGGATGCGATCTGCGCCTTTATCGAACGCGTGATCGATCCAACTTCGGGTACCAGCCATATCGCCGTTCATCCCGAAATTGAATTTGAAGGCGACAACCGTGCCCGCGGGATTTGGCGGCTGGAAGATACGATCCAGTTCACGCGGCCGAACCCGGCCGTAAAGCATGTCGACATTCAAGGCGGCGAAGAATTGCAGGGGGCGGGCTATTATTATGATGAATATGAGCGTGACGGTTCGACATGGCGGATCAGCCATACAAGCTATGGCCGCCTCTATGAGCGGGTTGCCCGCCTTGGTGGTTGTGTAGACGTTCCGAGCATGATCGACATCAGGGAAATGCGGAATCAGGCGGCCGTGCGGCACAAGGCGGCCCAGAAGAGCGTCAAGGCCCGCGTGTCGCACTTCGGCATCTGCGTGTCCGATCTGGATCGAGCCATATGTTTTTATCGCGACGGGCTGGGTTTTAGCGAAGGCGGCGGCATAGAGGTGGCGGATACATTGGGTAATGTGATGGGCATGGACGAATTCAGTCTTCGCACACGCATGATGTCGCTGGGCGGGATCAGTATCGAGTTGCTGCATTTTCCGCGCTCGCAGGACCCGGTGAGAGCCGATCGGCTGCGGGCTATGAATCATACCGGGTTCACACATATGGCGCTTGCCGTTGAGGATGTGGATGCCGCGGCGCGCCTCGTGGTTGCGCATGGCGGCATTGTTTTCCCAGAAACACGCGCCGTTCTGGAGACGGATGAAGGGCCCGTAACCATGCTGTACTGCGCTGATCCGGATTATACGCGCGTAGAACTGGTCAGCTATCCCTGAGTATTCAACATCCACCCGAATAACATCCAGTCGGAAAGCCATTTTGGGAGCATTCGATGCGATTTCAAGTGGGAGAAACCATGACGCCCGTGGCGAATTTGCTGCCGCTGGCCAGGGAGGCGGAGCGGCTTGGATATGACGGCTATGCCGTGTCCGACAGTATCCTTTACCCTAGGGAAAGTGCGGCTTCCTATACTTATGGAGAGGATGGCGCGCGCGAGTTTCTTGAAAACAAGCCGGTGGTGGAGAGTTTCGTACTCGCTTCGGCGATTGGCGCGACAACCTCGCTGGAGATCACGACCAGCGTGGTGAAGTTGCCGGTTCGCCAGCCGGTCTATGCAGCGAAGCTCGCCGCATCCGTGTCGGCGATCGCCCAGGGGCGTTTTCATTTGGGCGTAGGCCTTAGCATTTGGCCCGAGGATTATGTGTCTCTGGGCGTTCCCTATGAGGAGCGGGGCCGGCGACTCGACGAATGCATCGACATCGTCCGAGGTCTGACCCAGGGCGGCTATTTCGAATATCATGGAAAATTCTACGATTTCGCGCCGATCAAGATCAATCCGGTGCCGCGCGAGCCGCTGCCCATCATCGTGGGCGGGCATTCCGACGCCGCGTTGAAGCGCGCCGCGCGTAACGATGGATGGAGCTGCGCAGGTTCTTCCCCCGAAGAAGTGTCACGCATGATCGGCAAGGTCCATGAATATCGCCGGGATTATGGGAAGACTGGGGAGTTTCGGGTCTACGAAACCGACATCGGCGCCATCGACTATGACGCCGTCATGCGGAAGCAGGATGCAGGTGTGACCGATCTGATCGTCTATTTCCGCAATATCTATGCGCTGGAGGAGGATGGCGAGGCGCTGTCGGACAAGGTGGATCGCTTCCGCAGGTTCGCCGATGAAGTGATGGCGCGGGTGCGCAGTTCTTCGGATGCCGGCTGATGGAAAAGCTGATTTTCGTACTGTGGAACGATGGTAACGAGGATCGCAGCCATCTGAATCGGAGGCTTTTGGGGGAGGCGGCGGACCAACTGGGAAGTGACGGCGTTATCCAGCGCGTCCAGATCAATGCGCGCGACGATCGCGTCGCTGCCGGTTCGGCCCTGGAACAGGGAGAGAATCTGCCGGCGGCGACGGTCAGTCTATGGCTGCCGTCGGCTCATGAAGCGTGGCGGGTGGATAATATTCTCCGCCCTATCGCCCTTGGCGGGCTGGCGGCTTTTTCCGTGGTTGAATCCACCGTCTTGCCGCATGGCTCGCCGCCGGCGCCGGATGGTCGGTGCGAAGGCTTCTCGCAACTTGCCTTTTTCAGGCGACGCGCTGGACTTGGGCCGGAAGAATTCCGTGAAATATGGCTAAACGACCATAGGGAAGTGGCAATCGCTACTCAGGAAACATTCCACTACACCCAGAATATCGTTTATCGCCCGATCACCCCAAATGCTCCTCATTGGGACGGGATAGTGGACGAATGGTATCCAGATGCCGCACTGATTGATCCGCTCATCTACTGGAAGGCTGGAGGATCGGTCGACCGGCAGGAATTTAACTTTCAGCGGGAAACCCAAAGCGTGCTGCGCTTCGTCGATCTGTCAGGGATGGCGCTGATCATCACCAGCGCCTACCGAATCGGCGGCTGGAGCGATGCCGCGACATGACCGTCAATGGCATGCCAATGCTCCATCGATGAACAGGCTTTCGCCCGACACATAACTGGACTCGGGCGAACAAAGCCACAAAATGGCATGGGCGACCTCTTCAGGCGTCCCCAGCCGACGCATCGGCAGTTCCTTCATCATCGGTTCGCGCGCGGTTGGATCATCCTCAAAATAGCGTTCAACCTGCGGCGTCAGCACCAGTCCCGGGCAAACCGCATTGATGCGGATGCCGTCCGTGGCATATTCGCGGGCCGCGGTCTTTGTCATGCCCAGCACGCCATGTTTCGCCGCCCCATAATGCGGCAGATAGGGTTGCGGCATCACCCCTGCCGCAGAGGCGTTGTTCACGATCACACCGGAACCCGCCGCCAGCATGTGCGTGATCTCGTGCTTCATCGCCAGAAACACGGCTGTCAGATTAGTGGTGATTACCTCATTCCATGTTTCCAGATTCTGTTCGTGCAACCGCGCGGAGTGGCCTGTGATGCCCGCATTGTTTATTGCGATGTCCAGCCCGCCGAACAGTTCCACAGTGCGGCTGACCATGGTTTCGATCTCTTCTGGATAGCGCATGTCCGCGGCGACAAGTCCAGCCGTTCCACCCGCCCCTCGAATATGCTCGACTGTTTCCTGTCCATTGGGACCCCGCGCGACGACGGCGACTTTCACGCCGCGGCTGGCCAGCAGAATGGCGGTAGCGCGGCCTATGCCGCTGCCGGCGCCGGTGACCAGTGCGACTTTGCCCGCGATGCTGCTGTTCATGGCGATAATTCCCTTTGATTGAGGCTGTCGTTACCGGGATCTGGCGAACGGAAGCGGCTCGTTCGCGGAGGCAGCATGGCTCCCCTGTTAGCTTTCCATCGTGTTTTCCCCGACGACGCAGAGCAGGCCGCCGTCGATGACGAATTCGGAGCCGGTGCAGAAGGCCGAATCATCGCTGGCCAGATACAACATCAGCTTGGCGACCTCTTCAGGTTCGGCGAAACGAGGGATGGGGACGAAGCTGGGGGTTCCCGCACCCGCTGTCATGGGCGTCGCAATCGCTCCGGGATGGATGGAATTCACACGGATTTTGTCCTTGCCGAACTCCAGGGCGGCAACTTTCGTCATGCCCCGCACCGCGAACTTGCTCGCAACATAAGCCGCCATCTGCGGGGACCCGGCAAAGCCCGCGGTGCTCGAAATGTTGACGATCGAGCCGCCGCCCGCCCGGCGCATGGATCCGACCACCGCCTGCATGCCCAGGAAAGTGCCGACAGCATTGATGTCGAGCACTCGGCGGAAATCGCGCTCTTCCATCTCCTCGATCCGACCCATGGCGAACACGCCGGCATTGTTGACGAGGACGGAAACCGGGCCGAAGCGCACTTCGGCGGCGGTTACGGCCCGTCGCCACTCCTCGCGGGTGGTGACGTCCAGCCGGTGGTAAGAAGCGCGACCCTGCGGCAATGCGGCGACCAAAGCCTCTCCTTCGTCTTGAAGGACGTCTGCGCACAGCACCTGCGCGCCGGCCTCCACTAATGCCCGGACATGCGCCGCGCCCATTCCGCGTGCGCCGCCGGTGACAATGGCTACTCTGCCGTCCATAGCGCGATTCATCGCTTCAGCCTCTCATTTTATGAATAATGAGTCATTATTATGGCGTGAAAAAACTGTCAACAGGTTTGAAATTGCAGAAATGAATAGGATTGATGTCGATCTAGGATGGTGACTATAAGATCACATTATAGTAGGCGTGCGGAGAGCTCGTCCCAGCAAAGAGGCGCACGGTACGTTCGCGAAAATGAAATCTGCCGTGCCCCGGCAGCGTTGAATGGAGATGGAACAGATGGACGAACAAGGCGGCCGGCTGGCCGATATGCCCGACCATGTGCCGGCGGACCGCGTGATGGATTTCGACATGTATCGGCCATCCCCCGGTCGACGAGACATGATGGATACCGTCGCTGCACTGGTCGCTGACGCGCCGGGGGTGTTCTACACGCCGCGCAACGGGGGGCACTGGGTCATCAGCGGTTATGAGGCGTTCAGTGCTGCCGCAAGGGACACTGAGACCTTTTCCAGCTTTCCTTACACAATCCCCACCTACAAGGACGAGCAGCCATTGGCCCCGTTGCTTGTCGATCCCCCCGAGCATAGCGCCTATCGGGCGGTACTGAACCGGCTGTTCACGCCAAAAGCGGCCATCGCGCTTTCAGCGGTCATCCGTCAAAGTGCAGTGGAGCTCATTGACGCGGTTGTGGAGAATGGGCGCTGCGATTTTGTCGAAAGCATATCCGAGCTTCTGCCCGTGTCGGTGTTTCTGGAGCTGTTTGGACTGCCGCGCGAGCGGCTCCACGAGTACAGGCACGCCATCAAAACCTATTTGGGAAGTCCCGATCTTGAAAAAAAGCGCGAGATGGCGGCGTGGATGGTCGCAGAACTTTCGGAAGCAATTCGCGATCACGAAGCCAATCCCCGGGAAGACTTGATCAGCGCCCTGATCAATTCCGATCTGGACGGCCGCAAGACGACTTTCGAGACAACGCTGAACTTCTGCATGATGCTCTTTGCGGCTGGTCTGGATACGGTCACGGTTTCGCTCTCCTATGGCATTCGCCATCTTGCAGAGCATCCGGAAATTCAGGATTGGGCGCGGGCAAATCCGCGGAAGATACCTGATCTGGCCGACGAACTGCTACGCCGCTACAGCGCTGCCCAGCCCGGACGGACCGTCACGCGCGACATCATTCTCGACAATGTGACGCTGAAAAAGGGCGATCGCGTGCTGCTGCTGGCAGCGGGCGCAAATCTCGATGAAGCGATATTCGATGCGCCGACTTCGGTCATTCCTGATCGTCCCAAAAAACCTCATGTTGCTTTCAACATGGGTCCGCATCGTTGCGTGGGTATGCACTTGGCCCGGGTTGAGCTGCAAATCGCCTATGAGGAGTGGCTGGCACGGATTCCGCCTTTCCGGATTGACCCGGATTGCGAGCAGAATGCCAGCGGTGGTCACGTCCTGGCGCTGAACCGCTTCGGGTTGCGCTGGGACTAAAGGTTCACCTCCTTGGCAGTCAGGCCGGTCCCGGTGGGTCGTGATAGCAGCGGCCTGACTGCGCCTTGGAGAGCGTCAAACGAGTAATCGATTCCTGATGGCGTCGACGTCCGACTTGGTCACGTTCATCGCGCTCAGATAGCTGGTCAGGCCTCCATATTGATCGTCAATCTGCTGAAAGGCAGCTTGCAGATAGGCCGGGGAGACTCCCAGAACCCGTCTGACCAGGCCATCGCTGAGTATTTGCCCACTTGTCTGCGCCGCATTGGTGCAGACGATCGATGACAGGGTTTCGTACAGAGAGGCATCGTCGTTTGACATCAGATAGTCTGCCATGATGTCGTCATCCGACAGTCCCAGAATGCGGCCGGTCAGTCCTGTGAGAATGCCGGTTCGGTCTTTCCCCGCCGCGCAGAAGATCAATATGCTGCCGGTGCTTCGCGCGACAGCCCTGAAAAATTGGCCGAACAGATCCTGGTAGGAGGCATTGAGAGGCAGGCTTCGATAGAGGCTGAGATAATAGTCCTCTATCCGCGCGTCATCCAGGGGCGTGCCGTCCATCAATCCAAGATGCGGCGCTTCTCCTGTGGAGGCGGCCGGCATTCTGACTATCGTGCAGGGCCACGGCTGTACGGTGCCGTCATCATCGTGCGGACGTTCATCGGGGTGGCGCAGGTCAGCCAGCAGGCCAAGGTCCAGATGTGCTATAGCCTCGACTGCGTCAGGAGCGCCGGAGCGGTACACGCAGTCCGGTCTCACCCGCCTTCCATCTCGGCCTGTATATGAACTCAGTGATCGGAAGTTCAGTGGCATGGAGCCACGCAATACCGGAACATCGTCGACCGACCCCATATCTCTCTCCATAAGCTATATAACAGGAAATTTTGTCCCAATGAATCCGGAAATTTTCCTTTTGCGATCTCAGGGGAAGGGCCGGAGTGGCGCCACCATCTGGACCCCATAAAAGGAAAATAACGAACCATGGTTCAAATAAGGACTATACCTTATTATCGAAGCGGGCTATGAGATTCGCATCCGAAAAAAAGCGGTAGCAGGAGAGTATTGCGGTGAGCGCCTGTCTGAATAGCGGCTTGATTCGGCCCCGCGTGGCCATCGGCATCTCTGATGCCTGCTATGGTTCGGAAGGTTCGGTGGAGGCGGTGCATTGAACGCCGCCGAGCCTTTTTCGATCCAGATCGCTGCGGATGTGCTGGGTCGGATCGTTGAGCGCGTGCGCGATTTCCGTTGGCCTGCGGAGCCTGTCGGCAGCCATTGGCAATATGGCGTGCCCACCGCCTTCATGCGCACGGTCCAGGCACATTGGCTCGAGCGTTTCGACTGGGGCAAGGTGCAGGCCCGGCTGAACGAGGCGCCCCATTACAGGGCCAGCATGGCTGATGGCCAGCGCATACATTTCGTGCATAAGCGCTCTCAGAATCCCGATGCCATACCCATATTGCTTCTGCACGGCTGGCCAGGGTCCTTTTTGGAATATCTGGATCTGATCGAGCCCCTGGCTGACGAAGCCGGGCAGGCGTTTCACGTGGTGGTGGCTTCGCTGCCCGGCTATGGTTTCTCCGACCCGGCTCCGGCGCCCGTCACGCCGCGCGAGGTCGCGTCGATGATGAACGAGTTGATGACGGGCGTCCTCAACTATGAACGTTATATGGTGCATGGAGGCGACTGGGGCAGCATCGTAGCCGGTTGGCTTGCCCTCGATCATTCCTCTCACTGCCGAGCGTTGCATTGGACGATGATGGGCCTTTCCCCCGGCGGCGATGCACCCGGCTTTACGGTCGCCACGATCGCCGCGCCAACGTCCGACGAAGAGATGGAATGGGCGGGCCGCTGCCAGGCGGCGGCGGTATGGGAGTTCGGATATGCCGGGATTCAGGCGACCAAGCCGCTGACGCTGAGTTATGCGATGATGGACAGTCCGATGGGCGTGGCTGCGTGGATACTGGAAAAATTCCAGGGGTGGACCGACAGCCGCGGCCGGGATGTTACAGAGCTCGTCGAGCTCGACACTCTGCTTACCAATGTGATGATTTATCTCGTCACAGACAGTTTCGGTCCGGCGAGTTGGATGTACCGTTCGTTGATGACCGAAGGCAACGCTCTGCCGGCGGGACGCCGAATAGAGGTACCGATCGGTCTGGCCGTTCCGGCCCATGACGTGATTCCGCCGCCGCCCAGAAGCTATGTCGAAAAGATCGGACAACTTGTCCATTGGACGCAGGTGGAACGCGGAGGTCATTTCCTTGCGCTCGAAAACCCACGCGCATTGATCGATGATCTTCGCCTTTTCGCGGGTCGCGTACATTCAGAATTCAATCAGTTGAAAGCGGAGGGTTAAGTGAAAGTCCGTGTAATCTCCTCGATTTGTCAGGGCCATGCCATGTGCCTTCTGGCTTGCCCTGAAATTTTCGGCATCGACGATGATGACGGGCACGCCTTTGTACTGGACGAAAATGTCCCCGCTCATCTGGAAGACGCGGTGCAACAGGCGGAGCGCGGTTGCCCGGAGAAGGCGATCGAACTGTTCTGATCATCGGAAGGTGCATTTGGTTCGTGCACCGTTCCATAGGAGAAAAAGAATGGCTGATAGCAATACTGACCGGCCCATTATTCAGTTCAATCACGAGACTCGTGAGCACGCCACGGATTGGCCGGAGGAGTTTCGGGATCTTCATGCCCGTTGCCCGCTGGGTTGGACGGAGGAGCATGGCGGTTTTTGGGTCGCCACCAAATATGAAGATGTGCTTGCGATCACGCGCGATCCGCAGACATTCAGTTCAGCCAAGACTTTCGATCCGGAAACGGGTGAGCTGAAGGGTGGTCTTGCTATCCCGCCTGTTCCCAATCCCCGTTCGATTCCGATCGAGGTGGATCCGCCGGAATGGGAAAAATACCGGCGCCTCATCAACCCAAAGCTCGGGCCGGGTGCAGTGGAAAAGATGCGGCCCGATGCACAGCGGCTGGCCGCCGCGCTGGTGGACCGGTTTATCGAGAAGGGCTCGTGCGATTTCGTTGACGAACTGACCAGCCCGCTGCCCGCACTGGTGACGATGAAGTTCTTCGGCCTCCGGCTCGATGAATTCGAAAAATTCGCCAATCCGCTGCACAAGGTCTATGCCATTCCTCGCCATCTGCCGGAGTTCCAGGAAGCTCTGCAGGGCCTGGCATGGATGCAGGACCGGCTCTCCGAAGAAATCGAGAGCCGCCGCAGGGAGCCCAAGGACGATTTTATCGGCTATCTGGTGGCGGCTCGCGTCGATGGCGAACCGTTGCCCGACGACATTATGCGCGAAATATTCTTCAACGTGATGGCCGGTGGTGTGGACACTACAACGGCCCTGACTTCCAACGTCCTCCTTTATCTCGACGAACATCATGAGGATCGCCGCCGCCTGGCTGAAAATCTCGAGATGCTGCCGGTCGCCTGTGAGGAGTTCGTTCGCTACTTCTCGCCGATTCATGGCTTTGCCCGCAATGTGACCCAGGATGTCACCGTGTCCGGCTGTACGATGAAGGCTGGTGAGCGCGTGTTCCTGGCTTATTCGGCTGCCAACCGGGATGAGGATAATTTCGACAAGCCCAATGAGGTGGATATTGCGCGTTTCCCCAACCGGCATATGGGCTTCGGGGCGGGCATTCACCGTTGCGTGGGTTCGTTCGTCGCGCGCCTCATGTTCGAGGCGATGATGCGGGAGGTGCTTACCCGCCTTCCCGACTATAAGATCGACCGCAGTAATATCCTGCAATATCAATCGATCGCCGCAATCAATGGCTGGATCAAGGTACCGGCAACCTTCACTCCCGGTCCCAGGGTCGGTGTCGACGCCGGCTTCTGATCTGTTTTCAGGTTTTTCCGTCGCTCCTCCGATCGGGGCGGCGAAAAGCCAAAAAGTTGGAGAATGATATGAGTGACGTCGCCGTGGCTACCGACGCCCTGATCCCTGAATTTGCCCGTGCGCCCAAGCAATTGTTGATTGGGGGCAAGTGGAAGGCGGCCGAGTCCGGGGAGACGCTGGTCACCGAAAATCCCGCGACCGAGGAGGAAATCACGACGATCGCGCGGGCAGGGAAGGCCGATGTGGAGGCGGCGGTGTCCGCCGCGCGCGCGGCGTTCGAAACCCCTTCGTGGAATCGGATGAATCCCCATGACAGGACGCGTCTGCTCAATCGCATCGCCGCGACGATCGAAGCCAATGCGGATGAGATCGCCCGCCTTGAAACCCTCGACAACGGCATGCCTCTCACGGTCGCACGTCATATGGTGAATGCTGCGGTTCGCCAGTTTGAATATTTCGCGGGCTGGCCGTCGAAGATCACGGGAGCCGTGCAGCCCACCGATGCCAGCTTCTTCAATTACACCCTGCGCGAGCCATTGGGCGTTTGCGGGCAGATCATCCCCTGGAATGCGCCCCTTCTCATGGCGGCATGGAAGCTCGCGCCTGCATTGGCCTGCGGCAATACCGTAGTCATGAAGCCGGCCGAGCAGACATCGTTGAGTGTCCTGCGTATCGCCGGACTGATGCTCGAAGCAGGCTTGCCGGACGGTGTGGTCAACATCCTCACCGGACTGGGGCCGGAGGTCGGCGAAGCGATCGTCACGAATCCCGGCATCGACAAGATCGCGTTCACCGGCTCGACCCGTGTCGGCAAGGAAATCCTCCGCAAATCTGTCGACAGTCTGAAGAAAGTCACCCTCGAACTCGGCGGAAAGAGCCCCAATGTGCTGTTCGAGGACGGAGATCTGGACAGTGCGCTGTTCTTCTCCACAATGGGTTACTGCTCCCTGTCCGGTCAGGTTTGCGTGGCGGGATCCCGCATCTTCGTTCAGGAATCGATCTACGATCAGGTTGCGGAACGACTGGTGGCCATGGCTCAGGGGCAGAAACTGGGTGATCCGACAGCGGCGACGACCACCATGGGTCCGCTCATCTCCCGCCAGCAGTTCTCGCGCGTGAATGACTATGTCTCGATCGGCCTATCGGAAGGCGCGACGCTTCTCACCGGAGGGCAGCGGTCTGGCGAACGCGGATATTTCCACCAGCCGACGATCTTTACGAACACAAATCCGGAAATGCGCATCGTACGGGAGGAGATTTTCGGTCCTGTGGCGGTTCTCATCCCCTTCAAGGACGAGAATGACGCGGTCTTCAATGGCAACGCCACCGACTACGGGCTTGGCGCGGCCGTCTGGACACGGGATGTCAGCCGCGCGCACCGTGTCGCTCGTTCGCTTCAGGCCGGCACCGTGTGGGTGAACACCTATGGTGACGGCGATCCGACCATGCCCTTCGGCGGCTATAAGCAGTCCGGTCACGGACGCGAGAACGGCTCGGAGGTGATTGACGCCTACACTCAGACCAAGGCTGTCTTCGTCCGCATGTAACGGGCGCCTTAGGAGAGGAAAGACGACATGACTATCAAGGCGCGAGCCGCTCTGCTCCATGGCTTGAACGAACCGCTCACCATCGAGGAAATTGAACTGGATGAACCTGGACCGGGGCAGGTCCTGGTGGAGATGAAGGCGGTAGGCATCTGCCATTCCGATCTGCATATCATCGAAGGGCATATTCCCACCGGCTTTCCCGCCCTGCTCGGCCACGAGGCCGGTGGGGTGGTGGTGCGCTGCGGGGCAGGGGTGACTAGTGTCGCTCCGGGCGATCATGTGATCCCCCTCTTTGCCGCAGAATGTCGTGCCTGCGCCAACTGCACTTCGGGCCGGTCCAACATCTGTCTTGCCAAACCGCCGGGGTTCAAGGAAGGACCGGCGACATTCAATGGCATCCGCGTGCACCAGGGAACCGTCGGCACTTTTGCGACCCACAGCGTGATCGACGAGATTTCTCTCGCGAAAATTCGACCCGATGCGCCGCTCGATCAGGCCTTTTACATGGGATGTGGCGTAACGACCGGAGTGGGGGCGGCTGTCTTTTCAGCCGAGGTCAAGGCAGGTTCGACGGTCATCATCTTCGGGCTGGGTGGCATTGGGCTGAACGTGGTGCAGGGCGCGCGCCTTGCCGGCGCCGTAAAGATCATCGGCGTCGACCAGAATCCGGATCGGGAGGAGATCGCCAGATCCTTCGGCCTTACCGATTTTGTCAATCCCGGCGCCGTCGACCAGCCTCTTACCGAATATCTGGTGGAAATGAGCGGGGGTGGCGCAGACTATGTCTTCGAAGTGATCGGCAGCGTCAAATTGATGGAGCAGGCGCTCGCCGTCGCCAATCCCTATTGGGGAAAGATCATCGTCGTGGGTCTTTCGCCCCACGGGCAAACGATGGAACTCTCGCCGTGGAATCTTTTGTTCGGACAAACTCTGAAGGGAAGCTGGTTCGGCGGCGCGCGGGGACGCTCGGACGTGCCAACGCTGGTCGACTGGTTCATGGCCGGGCGGATCAAGGTGGCCGACCTGGTGACGCATCGACTGCCTTTTGAACAGATCAACGAAGGTTTCGATTTGCTGCGCCGGGGAGAATCCATCCGGACGGTGCTCACCTTCAGCTGACCCAAGATTGCAGCGGACATCCCGAAGCCGAGGATATGGTCGCCAAGCTGCAAGGGATGAAGAACAAATGCGGCTTCCATGGCTGCAACACGGAGAGACGGAATGGTAAAGAAGATCGACGATCTCATCGCGCAGATCACGCGCCTTTACGAGCAGGATCAAAAGAATCCCCGACAGGCGGTGATGCCCGAGGATGTCCCTATATCCTATGAGTCGATCACGCCGGAATGGCTGACCCATATTCTTTGCAAGGATGTGCCCGGCGCGAAGGTTGTATCCTATACGCTGGACGAGCCTGACAACGGCTCATCGAACCGCCGCCGTATCTTCCTCTCCTACAATGCGGCTGGTCAGGAAGCCGGCTTACCCAAGAGCCTTTTTTGCAAAGCGTCGTTCGACCTTCTCAACCGCGTCATGCTGGGTGTAAGCGACTGCGCGCGGACCGAAATCTGCTTCTACCGCAATGTCCGGCCGGAGATGAGGATCGAGGCGCCGGAAGGCGTTTTCGCCAACTATGATCCGGAATCCTTCACGTCGATCGTCATGCTCAAGGATCTGGGCGGGCAAGTCGCCTTTTGCGACCATCGCACCGAAATGACGCTTGAGCGGGGCCTCAGTCAGGTCAGGCTGCTCGCCAGCTATCATGCGCAATTTCACAACGATCCGCGCATTCGGAATGGCGCCTTCGGCCTCAAGAGCTGGCCCGAAATGTGGAGCAATCAGGTCGAGAATGGCATGGAGGAATATACCAACAAAGGCTTCCTTGGCGCAGAAGAGGTTATTCCAGCCCGCCTGTTCGCCCGCTATTCAGAAGTCTGGCCGGTCACTGCACGGTCTGTCGAGCTTCACAAGGGGCGGCCACAAACGCTGACCCATTGTGACGTCCACCTCAAGAACTGGTATATCCGCGGCGAAACGGGGATGGGCCTCAGCGACTGGCAGGTGGCTTCATCCGGTCACTGGTCCCGCGATATTGCCTATGCCATTTCGACGGCGCACACGATCGAGAACCGGAGGCTTTGGGAAGAGCAACTGTTCACGACCTATGTCGAGGCGATGAAGGAGAATGGCGTCGACATGCCGCCGATGGAGGTAGCATGGGACTATTATCGCCAGCAGTTGTTCTCCGCTCTCGCCTTCTGGACGGTGACGCTGACACCCGCTCCGTCACAGCCCGAGATGCAGCCGAAGGATGTGACGCTTGAGTTCATCAAACGCATGAGCGCCGCCATTGACGATCATGATGCGTTCGACAGCTTCAAGCGAGAGGGCTAGACATCAAGCGCGGTGCCGGCGTTATGCAGAGGTGCCAGCGCCTTTGGGCTGGACGATGACCGCTGAGGATCATCGTTCCGGACTGCGGCATTGATCGGCGGAGTTGGATCAATGCCGCGCACAGTCGAGGGGATTGATGTTTGTCATGCATGGGGGAGGGGCGTATTGGCCAGGCAGAGAGACGCAAGGAATAACCGGCGAAGCGAAGCGACCAGAGCGAAGCTGATCCTCGCCGCAGAGCCGATAATTGCGGAACATGGTCTGGAAAAAGCGCCCCTGCGGTCCATCTGCGAGGCGGCGGGGCAACGTAACAAGGCATCGATTCATTATCATTTTGGCGACCGCGCAGGTCTGTTGCAGGCGATACTTGAATATCGGTCGGCAATGACGGAACCGGCGCGTCGGCAACTTCTCGAGTCCGTCAAGGAGGAGGGGAGGGCCGGAGACGTCAAGTCGCTCCTCCGCGTCCTGTTCGGCCCCGATCTCGCCATTTGTCAGCAGGAGGGCACGGCCAACTATCTGAAGCTGATGAGCTACTGGTTCATCCATCTTCGCCCGCTTGGCGCTCTCCACCCCGCCGATTTGGGTTTACCCAATCTCCAGTCTCTGCAGGAAGCGCTTCATCTATTGCGTCAGCGCTTGTCCTTCCTGTCGGATGAACGCTTCAGATTTCGCCTGGATATGTGCGCCATGCTCGTGATCAGTGCGTTCATCGGTTACGATGCTGGACCCGCACACCTCGCGCCGTCGCTTGATGCGCTAAGCGAGGATGCCTTTGAAATGGCTGCGGCGGCGATCTGTGCGGGCGAACCGTCCTGAGTCGCTTGCAATAGCGGGCGTGACGCCGGCAGCGTCACACGCAGCAGCCCTATGCGCTGACGTCCAGTCGCAGGCGGTTCAGCGTCATCGAAGCGAACTTCCACTCTCCGTCGATTTTCACATAACGTTCGTGATAATGGCCCGCGCCGCGCATGCGGACCGGCTTTCCCCCACTCTGGGGCATGCCGTCAGGTGCGTCGAGGTCATCGGACATGGCCCATATTCCCTGGGCGGTGCCGTCATCGTTCAACACTATCTCGGGCATATATCCGGCATGCACGGAAACGACGCCTTTCATGACGTCGCGGGCGAAAGCCACAAATTCGGCGCCCGAGGAATAATGAGCATCGATCTCGGGAAACAGTACGGGACAGTCCGGAGCAAAAAGCCCTTCAAACTCGTCCCAGCATTGGGTGTCGAGAAAGCGGAAGTACCGCGCCTTGAGCTGCTTGATAGCCTCGATCTCGATCCATCCTTCCGCCACTCTTCCACTCCCGGTCATTTAGCCTTTATAGATGTGAATGATAATTCATTAATTGTGAAAGTCAAACCGGTCCCTGCTCCATCCTGTCTGTCGCTCAGGATGCCAGTGGCAGGGTGCTCCCTTTGCCCATTCGGCTACCATGAACGGCTGGCGCGCTAATCCGCTTGCCCCGATATAGATTGGTTGTCATAAATCGTGCACTGCGTTAGAGATGAATGCTAAATCATAGAAAGCAATTCGTCCTGCCTTAAAGCGGCACAGTTTGGCTACGGAGCGTCTTTCCCGCAAAGGCGGATAATGCCATCCAGGGCGCGACGGAATTGCGTTGCGGCCGCCAGGGCTGGAGCGAAAAGTACAGGATGAGGTGTGCAAGTGCGAGACGAACTGCTCGGATACCGCTACAATCAATATACCTTTCGCCACATTGTCGCTGACAAGGCGAGGCGCAACGGGGACAAGCTCTTTCTGAATTTCCTGCCTGATGGCCGGAAATACAGCTATAACGAGGTGGACATATTGTCGAACCGTGTCGCCAACACTCTGTTGGCGCATGGTATCGGCAAGGGCACGCATGTCGCCATGCTCATGGAAAATTCACCGGAGCAGGTTCTGGCCTATTTCGCGCTCGGCAAGATCGGTGCGGTTGTGGTGCCGATCAACATTGCGGCACGTGGACCGTTCCTCCACTATTATCTGAACCAGTCGGACAGCACCGCCATAATCATTGATGCCGCGCTGCTGGAGCATTTCCGTGCACTGCCGGAGCGCGCGCCGATCCGGAACGTTTTCGTCGTCTCTCCGCTGGATGGAGAGCAAGACCTGCCATCGGATGGTTTTGCCAGGCTGGAGCATTTCTCCACACTGTATAAGGGGCAGGCCGACGCGCCTGAGGTCGAAGTTTTCTATAGCGATCCCTGCGCGATTATGTACACATCGGGGACGACCGGCCCGTCTAAGGGCAATGTCTTCACGCAAATTCATGCCCTGTCCTTTGGACTCGGACAGATCGAGCCTTTGAAATTTTGCGAAGACGATATTTATCATGTGTGCATGCCTCTATTCCATGTGGGGGCTTATGGCGGAGCGCTCCTGACCATGTTCATGGTCGACGGGGGCGTTGCCCTGACCCGGCGTCTGTCGGTCAGCTCTTTCTGGAACGAAATTCGCGAATCCCAGGCGACATGCGGGATGCTCCTCAGCGTCAGCGGCTTTCTGCTGAGCCAGCCCGAAAGCGATCTGGATCGCCGACATCGCTTGCGCATGGCGATCACGACGCCTGTCCCGCCCTATGTGGGTGAGTTCGAGAAGCGGTTCAAGGTGCGTCTGGTCTCAGGCTACGGGTTGAGCGATTTCGGCCTGGCTTTCTCGCAATATATCGACGGACCTCTGGAAAAGCGTACCAGTATCGGCCTTCCGCATCAGGATGTTTCGGTTCGAATTGTCGATGGGGATGACATTGATGTGCCGGTGGGAACCGTGGGGGAACTCCTTCTGCGCAAGGATGGATTACCACTCGGCACCACCCTGGGCTATTACAAGATGCCCGATGTGACGCTCGAATCGAGGAAAAACCTTTGGTTCCACACGGGTGACCGCTGCTGGGTCGATGAAGATGGCTATTATTATTTCGCGGATCGTAAAAAGGACGCCATTCGCCGCCGCGGAGAAAATATCTCGGCACATGAAGTCGAGGAAGCCATAGCAAAACATGAATCTGTCGCAGATGTCGCCGTCTATCCTGTTTCTGCTGGGGCCGGCGATGAGGATGTGGGGGTAACGGTGGTCCTGCGTCCGGGGGTTGCCTTGAGCGCCGTGGAGTTGATCGAACATTGTTGTTCAAACATGCCCTATTACATGGTGCCAAGATATGTAGATTTCCGTGACGAAATGCCCCGCACGATGACGCAGAAGATCATCAAGCATGTACTGCGCGGCGATGTGGAGGAAAACCCGACGAAATTCTGGGATCGAGAACGGGAAGGCGTGAAGGTTCACCGAAACTGACGGACCGGGCCATGGGCGGCGCGACATCCAATGTCGCGCCGCCGCAGGTTTAGAGCGCGCTGCGTTAAATCTGACGCAGGTTGCGCACTCTAATTCTTTGTTGTCGCATCGTTTTTCGCGGAAAACCGGTTCCCACTTTTCCGCACGCTGCTCTAACCAGCCGGGAAGCTGAGAATGCAATGAAGGCAGTCGGGGCGAACGATGTTCGATGATGATCCGCCGCCTCGACCGGCGCACCAGTTCACCCTTGGTCCAGAACTATTCGATCACTGGGGGCCGGTTCGGCGTGTTGGATGTTCCAACCTATTGCCGGGGAATGCGACTATTCCTCAAACCACTGCGCAACCGACCCAGAGGCTGCCCGGCCGGTCCGGAAGGAATTGGCGGGGTGCGCGGGATCGGCGTAGCCGAACGAGATGCCGCATACTATGGTGCGATGATCGGGAATAGCGAAATGTTCGCGTACAAGCCCGCCATACATGGCTAGCGCAGCCTGGGCCACGCTAGCGACCCCAAGGCTGCGTGCGGCGAGCATGAAATTCTGAACATATCCGCCGCAATCGAGCACGCCGTAAACCCCGAGATCGCGCTCGCTGGTGATGATGGCGACATGCGGTGCGCCGAAGAAACGGAAGTTCTCCAATACCTGTCGTCCAGAGGCCGCACGATCACCATGTGCGATACCGAGAGATTCGTAGAGCTGCCATCCGCATTCACGCTGACGATCCTTGAATTTCCCGACATATCGTTCGGGAAAGGGATAATCGTTGCTGGGTTGCGGGTTGGCGATGGCATGCTCGTAGAGCTTTTCCCGAAAACGCTTGGTTCCGGCACCCTCGGTAATCAGAGCTTCCCATGGTTGGGAATTGCACCAGGACGCCGACAATTGTGCCAGTTCCAATATTCTTTCGATCGTGACACGTGGAACTCGTTCAGCCAGAAACCCGCGACAGCTGAAGCGGCTGTGCAAAAGCCTCTCCAGTGCCGCCGTGTCGGATGGCATTTCGGCCAGCATTGAATCACGCTGGGACGGGGACAGTTTGCCGGTCGTGGTCATTCAATCGATTCCCAAAATTGCGCCACTGGTGGGCACGCTCGAACCCGCAGTCACCAGGACGTTGCGCGCACCCGCGACCTGATTTGCGGCTGCGCCCCGCAATTGGCGCACGGCTTCAGCAATGCCGTTCATGCCATGAATATAGGCTTCCCCGACCTGACCGCCATGGGTGTTCACAGGCAGCGATCCCCCGATTTCTATATTGCCGTTCCGAATAAAGTGCCGCCCTTCACCATGTGGGCAGAAGCCATAGGCCTCCAGCGACATAAGAACGGAAGGCCCGAAATGATCGTAAAGGATAGCGACGTCGATGTCCGAGGGGGTTAGGCCTGACATTCCGTAGAGCTGGTGTCCGACGAGCGCGGATTCGGCTGCCCAGGTAAGATCTTTCCGGTAAAATGGGTACATCGCGATCATGTCATCGCAATTGCCCTGTGCGGCCGCCCGAATGAGGACCGGCTTCTGCCGCAAATCCCGGGCGCGTTCGGGCGATGTCACGACAATCGCTACCGCCCCGTCGCTTTCCTGGCAGCAGTCATATAGCCGGAAAGGATCCACGATCATGCGCGAGCCCAGATAATCGTCCATCGAAAGCGGCTTGCCGTAGAACCATGCATTGGGATTGGTCGCCGCATGTTTTCGGGCGGAAATGGCAATCTGGCCGAAATCCTCAGAGGTCGCGCCATATTCGTGCATGTACCGCCTCATGAGGAGGCCGAGCGAGTCCGCCGGAGTCCTCAGTCCGCTCGATGTGTGGACGCCGCCAAGAGCTGCGTCCGACGAAGCCAGTGCCGAGACATAGGAGATACCAGCGCCGAACCGATATTGCGATCGCTCGTTCATCGCGCGATAGCAGACGACGGTATCCGCGACACCTGTAGCCACCGCCATGGCCGCCTGCTGGAGAGGCGCGCAAGCCCCGCCGCCGCCATAGTTGATGCGACTGAAGAACTTAAGGTCGCGGCCGCCGATGCTTCGGAAAACGTCGATTTCCGAATTATTGTCCACCGTGTAGGTGGCCAACCCATCGACATCCGAAGGATCGATCCCCGCATCGGAGAGGGCCGCGATGATGCTCTCACAGGCGAGCTGCAACTCGCTTCTGCCGGAATTTTTTGAGAATTCGGTTGCGCCGATGCCGGTGATGGCCGCCTTGTTCGACAAAGTCATTTCACGTCCACCGACCGAAAGCGATGAAGCGAAAAGCCATCCTCATGCTCGACAAACTCCATTGAAACATTCATGCCGATTGCCACCTCTCCTGGGGCGCATCCCACCATCGCACCCAGAACCCGAATATCGGGAGCCATTTCCACCAGCGCAATGACATGTGGGCTGGGATAATCGGGATAGGCGGGCTGATGATGAACAATGTAGCTGTAGACAGTTCCGGCGGTCCCAATATCTTCCGTACGGAAGGCGAGCGAGCGGCAGGCAGGACACATCGGGCTTGCCGGATGACGCCTGATGCCGCACGCATCGCATTTCTGGACCAGAAACTCTCCACGGTTCAAGCCATCGTAGAAGAAATCGAAATCGCGATTGGTACTCGGCTTCTGCACTGGAGCCCTGGCATTTTCGACCAACGATATTCCTCCTACAATGACTTTTTTACCGTGCGACCGGCCCGCCTTTAACCGCGGAACCGCTCCGGGATGTCGAACTTGAACGCCCGTGCAGCATTCAGGCCCAGCAGTTTCGCCCGTGTGTCATCCTGCAAACCATTCATCGTACGTTCAATGGCTTCTGCCGAATGAGGGAATGTTCCTTCATGGTGCGGATAATCATTACCCCACACGAAATTATTCTCCAGCCCGGCCGATTCCACAAGCTGCATCCCAATCGGGTCTTCAGCGAAGGAGGCATAGGCATGTTCCCGATAATATTCGCTGGGCAGGCCATGCTTCAGCTTCGGGCGAACCCACATATGATGCTTCTTATAGCCTTCATCCATTGAATAAAGCATCCAGGGTATCCATCCACAACCCGCCTCGATGGTTGCAAAACGCAGCTTGGGGAAGCGGTCGAGCACGCCGGAAGCGCAGAGGTTGACCACAGGCTCTGCCGTCGGGCTCATCGAGTGGACGACGTAATTGACGATCGCGCCACCGTTGCCGCGCGACGAGCGGGGATCCATGCCCGTCGAAACGTGGAAGGTCATGGCCATGTCGCGTTCCTGGATCGCCGCCCACATAGGATCGAAGACCGGAAGATTATAGTTGATATCCGCCACATTGGGTGGCCCGTAAATCGGTTTGCACGGCAAGGTGAGCACGCGGAAGCCCATCTTCGCCACTCGATCGATTTCAGCGATGGCTATGTCGATGTCGGCGGTGGCAACGCAGGCGGCCACATTCATGCGATGGAGATGGTCGCGGCTGAGTTCCATCGCCCAGTCGTTGTAGATGCTGAACTGCGCCTGTGAAAATTCGACGTCCTTTGTCCAATAAGCCAGCAAGGCGGGGCCGTTAGGAAAGCAAAGTTCGGCGTCGATGCCATCCTGGTCCAGGTCGCTGAGACGCTTTTCAAGGACACCGCTGGTATCTTCGTTCAAATTGCTCCCACTACCCGATTTATTTCGATAGAGATCCTCGCCGGACAGTTTGGCCTCATGAATCTGAACCGGGCGCGATCCTTCCATGTAAGCCCAAAGCACACCCTTGTCGTCGCGTTGCATGCGCGGGAGCCGATCCCGGAACTTCGCATCGATCCGGTCACGAAACAGAGTGGATGGCGGACCGAGATGCGAATCACAACTCACCATGAAATATTTGTTTTTTGCACCAGGCCGGGGCGACCGCGGCCAATTGTCAGAACCGGGAGTTTCGAGGCGCCAAAGATTTTCCTGATTGACCTCGATCTCAGCTAAACTAGCCATTTTCCTGCTCCTTCGCATTTTTTCATGAGCGCGGCAGTCGTTGCGCTCGCTACCCGAATTCCTATGGGACTCGCTTATCAGGCGTACACCCATGGCACAAGACTATCATGAACAACCAGTCATAAATAGAATTCAGCGCATGATCGTCCTAGATCGCGCAATCTCTCTCATGCTCCCGCAGGAGAGGCATGGTCCCACTTCGTTCGCGAAAGCCTTGCCAGGCAGCATGCCGCGCACCTGCGCGGCAATGGCGGCGGATACGGCAAATTCGCGCCCGATGCAGATGTCGCAGTAACAGGCGCCCAGGCGCGCGCTCAGAAACGAACCGATCGGACGCACGAGATCGGACGGCGATGGCGAGTGCAGGGGCGTGCAGCCAGCAGCCGGCCCACGGGCGATAATGCTTTCCACAAGTGCCTTTTCGTCAGGCGAAAACGGGGGCAGGCGCGCGGCATCTGCATTAGTTCCAATCCGGCCTGGAGAAGCGGTGGCGGTCAATATGGTCGTGATCCGATCATCCGTGAGTATCCAGCGGATCACCGCCTCGCCCCATGAACTGACCTGCAGCATCTCCAGTTCATGATCGGCCGGGGAGGCCAGCAACACGCCCCAGCGGAGCGGTTGCATCACAAAGATGGCCAGACCCAGATCCGCGGCGATCGGTATGATCCGATCGGCAGCGCCTTGCCGGTTGGGATTATATCGGACCTGGACACTGTCTACGATGCCTGTTCGCATCACTTCTTCGAACGCGTCGTCCGAGACCAGAAGGCCCTGCGAAATGCCTATGGCTCCGACAAGTCCTTCTTTTTTCAGCGCTTCCAAACGAGGCAGATGCAGTTTCCAGCTCACGATATTGTGAATCTGGTAGAGATCGATCCGGCCGAAAAGCGTCAGGGCTTCGCTGATCTGCCGTTCACCCCGTTCGGCGTCGACGGCTGAGATTTTGGTCGCGACGATCGCTTCCGGCCGCCGATCGCCCAGGGCGCGGGCCAGGCATCGTTCGGCCTGGCCATACATGGGCGATGAATCGAACAGGGTGACCCCGGCGGCCAGCGCTTCGTCGACGAGCCAGCGCAGATCGCGGTCGGTATCGAAGACGGACCAGGTGCCCAAGCCGATCGGCGGCACGGAAAGATCCGATCTGCCGAGCCTGCGCATGGCGATGTCAGCCCGTCTTGATCCATACGGACTTCACTTCCAGAAACTCCTCCAGATGCTGAATGCCGCTTTCCCGCCCAAAGCCACTGGTCTTGAAGCCCCCGAACGGAACCGCAGGGTCCGCCGCCTGATAGCAATTGATCCAGACGGACCCGGCCCTGATCGATTTTGCCGCATTCATGGCTGTAGTGACATTGCTGGTCCACACACCACTGCCCAGACCAAAGTCGCTATTGTTGGCACGCTGGATCACATCGGCCATGTCGCGGAAGGGCATCGCCGAAATCACCGGGCCGAAGATCTCCTCCCGTGCGATCTTCATATCGTCGGTCACGCCCTTGAATACTGTCGGCGCCATGAAGAAGCCATTCGCCAGATTTCCTTCGGTCAGCCGTTCGCCACCGGAAATCGCGACCGCTCCCTGATTGCGACCGCTCTCAATATAGCGTGAGACGGTCTGCAATTGCCGCTCGGACACGATGGGGCCAATTTGGGTTGCGGTATCCGCGCCGTCGCCGATCTTGAGCGTTTTGCCGAACGCAGCGACCTTTTCTACAAATTCGTCATAGATCGGCTCCTCGACAAACAGCCGCGTTCCTGCGGAGCAGACCTGACCAGTGTTGAAAAAGACGGCCATGGCCGCGCCCGGAACGGCAGCGTCCAGATCGGCATCGGCGAAGACGATATTCGGCGACTTGCCGCCCAATTCCAGCGACAGGCGCTTGAAGTTGCCCGCGGAAGCCTCGACAAGTTTGCGGCCCGTCGCGGGGGAGCCGGTAAAGGCGACCTTGTCGACGCCGGGATGGGCTGCCAGGGCGGCGCCAGCCTCATGCCCATAGCCGGTTACTACGTTCATGACGCCGTCCGGCAACCCAGCCTCCTGAAGCAATTCAGCAAGGCGCAGCGTCGTCAGCGGCGCTTCTTCTGATGGCTTCATGACCATCGTGCAGCCCGTTGCAATCGACGGCGACATTTTCCAGACCGATGCGATCAGGGGTCCATTCCAGGGGATGATGGCGCCGACCACGCCAACCGGCTCCTTGAGCGTGAACGACGTATGTTCACCTGCCATCGAATTGGCGATCGTCTCACCATGCAGGGCGGTGGCAAGACCGGCGTAGAAGCGGATCATGCCGATTACGCGTTGCCTTCTGCCCAGCGCAAGGCTGATGGGAACACCCATGTCAAGCGTATCGAGCCAGCTCAGTTCCTCGAAATGGCGGTCGATGAGCTCGGCCCATTTCAACAAAATATCCTGTCGATGGAAAGGCTTGAGTTTTGACCACGGCCCTTCGAATGCCGACCGGGCGGCCACGACGGCCCGATCGATGTCGAGTGCCGTACCCGCTGCCACGTTCCCCAGCAATTTTCCTGTTGAAGGATTGCGTGTTTCAATGGTCGCGCCCGATGCCGCGTCCTCCCAGCGACCGTCGATCAACAGCTTTTTCGGCTCGGTGCCGATAAAGGGGTGGTAATCCGGGCCCAAGGACTTGGTAATGTTCATAATGGGCTATCCTCCGTTCTCGCTGGTCCGCGCGCGCCGCCCAACCGGGGGCGGGTCATCGTGATCATTGTGCGTCATTCCCATCGCCGCCCGGGCAAGAGAAAAGACGAATCATGATTCATTTAATATCATCTACTGTGCGGCTATCGGGATGGCAACCTCGTGATCCGCTATCGAGCCAATTTGCGATTGATGTCACCGTATGATTTCGAAAGGGAATGCGGCAAAGCCTCACTGTCGCCACTCGGACCAAATGACGAGGAACGCCCGTCGCCACGACCCTTGCCAGCAGAGTGACTATCTATTCATCACGCAATAGGGCGGAATGAGCGGCGCTGCGTTCCCCTATCACTGATCCAGCGCGCTGCTGTGGAGTGATGTTCAACACCTCTCCAGAAAGTGTGAATCGGCCAGCCGCCGCCCGAATACAGGCGCATCCGAAACGGTCTATTTGCCGAATGCGCCCTTTGCGTTGCTCAGGCACTGCACTTATTTGTTAAGGAAGATGTTCAACGATTCTTATCGCCGGCCGTCGGCTTCCGGAAAATACCGTTGCGGATGAGCTTGTTGTATGCGGAATACACGGCATCAACAGGCAAATGCACATTATTATCGGTGTAGCTGTAATTATGGCTCAGATAGCTGCGTGCGCCCATAAGCAGGCAAACGATCACTTCGAGCTCGGCATCGCTGAAATCCTCGCCAACGCCGCCGCGACGCAATGCGCGCATGTAATTTTTCTGGACCAGTTCAAGATGCTTCTCATACCCTTTGGGGGCGAACACCTGCGCCTCATTAAGGATGCGCATAAATTCGGGCATCTCAATGAGAAACTCGAAAAATGCGCGGAAACGGGCTTCTTCGATTTCCGCTTCATCGTCGAGCTTTTCGAGCCTGCTCTGAATGAAACTGAGCAACTGCTGGCCCACGGTGGGCAGCAACTGGTCCAAGAGATCCTGACGGTTTGGGAAATGATTGTAGAAGGTCCCTTGAGCCACGCCCGCGAGACTGGTGATCCGGGCGACCGCCGCCTCGGCATATCCATATTGTCCTACAACCTTGACCGCGGCCTCGAAAAGACGACGTTTCACGAGATCGGCGCGCTCGGCTCGCGTCAGGTTCAGCTTGCGTGACTTTCTGGGCGCAGGTTGCAGTTTATTTCGAGCCGTCGCCACGTTCATTCCTCCCCTGGTGCAAGCATTTCACCGGCGGCCGGCCTCATCGCAAGAAAAAGGTGAATCCGAATTACCCGGCGATTCAAAATATGTCCTAACGTTCATCATCTGCATGCCACTGCCCCTCTTATACTGGGAAAAGGCAAACTGGCAACATGTTTGCATCTGAGGGTGCGCTCAATCCGAGACTGCATTTTGGGCCAGAGAAAGCAGGAATTATCGTGTGTATGCCTCGCTGTCGGCATCCCCGGCCTGCAATGGGTGGGCACCCCGAGATAGTTATTGACTGATTGTTCATAAAAGTGGAAATGGAGACTGTGAACGGTGCATTCCGATTTGGCGGTTGCACTCGCAGGAACTGCTCTGGATGGTTGATGGAAAACTGCGCAATGTGCCGGTGGACGCACTTGCCCTCTACACCGATATGCTGCTCATCAGGCGTTGCGAAGAACGACTGTCGTCGCTCTTTGCCGATGGCGATGTTCCGGGGTTCATTCATCTGGGCATCGGCCAAGAGGCGGTGCCGGTGGGCGTGATGCGCGCATTGACCGCGGAGGATACCATTGCTTCCACGCACCGGGGGCACGGTCATGCCATTGCCAAGGGACTGCCGCTTGAGGGGTTCTTCGGTGAGTTGCTGGCGAAGAGCAATGGCCTGTGTCAGGGCCGTGGCGGTTCGATGCATGTGGCCGACATGTCTGTGGGCATGTTGGGGGCCAATGGGATTGTGGGGGCCGGCTCGTCCATTGCCCTTGGAAGTGCGCTGGCGCACAAAACACTGAATCGTAGTTCAGTATCGGTTGCATTCTTTGGCGATGGGTCGCTGGCGGAGGGTCTTCTTCATGAAAGCCTCAACATGGCGGCGCTGATGAAGCTTCCCATTCTGTTTGCCTGCGAAAACAATGGGTGGAGCGAATTTTCTCCTACATCGAACCAGATATGCTTCGAACTTGAGAAGCTGAGTGCGGCTTATGGCATTCCCTACAGGGCGGTCGATGGCAATGACGTCGAAGCTGTGACGGCCGTTGCGCAGGATGTCGTCACATTCATTCGAAGCGGCGGTGGGCCTGTCGTGCTGGAGTGCGAAACCAGCAGGGTCAGAGGTCATTTTGAAGGCGACGCGCAGAAATACCGTTCGGCAAGCGAAATAGAAGGACTGTCGGCCAGCGATCCGCTTCGGATCATGGCGGAGCGCCTCATCGGAGCGGGTATCAGCGAGGCCGAACTGGATGCGGCCAATACAAGCGTTCTCGACAGGATCGAGCAGGCAGTGACGCTGGCGCGCGCGGCGGATAGTTCGAGCTGGAAATCGGCTGTCCGCGATGTTTACACACCTATGGCAGAGGTGGCCTGATGGCGCTGTTGAATTTCAGTCGCGCGGTCAACAAGGCGCTGGGCGATGCACTCGACGCCGACCCCACGGTGGTGTTGCTGGGTGAGGATATCGCGGGCGCGGGGGGATCCTTCGGTGCCACGCGCGGTCTGCTGGACAGATTTGGTGCGAGCCGGATCATTGACACGCCGATCTCGGAAGCGGCTATCGCGGGGGCGGCCGTGGGCGCGGCGATGAGCGGTCTGAAGCCCGTAGTCGAAATCATGTTCATGGACTTCACGACCCTGGTCATGGATGCACTCGTCAACCAGGCTGCGAAGGCGCGCTTCATGTTCGGCGCGCAATGCTCTGTGCCCATGGTGCTCCGGACCCCTCATGGCGGTGGGCTGAGCGCCGGCCCCCAACATTCGCAGTGTCTGGAAGCCTGGTTTGCGCACATACCCGGACTGAAGGTGGTCGTTCCCAGCGATGCGGCCAGCGCCTATGGGTTGCTGCGCGCCGCCATCGCCGATCCCGACCCGGTCATATTCGTCGAAAACAAGGCGCTCTACGCTGCCAAAGGCGAGGTGGAGGAGGACGCCGGTGCCTTGCCCATTGGCAAGGCGCGTATCGTCCGATCGGGGCGCGACGTTACGATCGTTGCCTATGGCGCGGCGGTTCATTGGGCCATGGATTCTGCCAATTCCCTCGCGGCACGCGGGGTGGAAGCAGAGGTCATCGATCTGATGAGCATCCAGCCGTGGGATGAGCTGGCCGTTCTGGATTCGCTCTCCCGTACGCACCGGCTGGTCGTCGTTCACGAAGCGACGGAGGCATTCGGCGTGGGCGCCGAGATTGTGGCCAGGATGGCCGATATTGGGTTTGACGAACTCGATGCACCCATTGTTCGCGTTGGTGCCCCATTCACGCCGGTCCCTTTCGCAAAGTCGCTTGAAATTGCGTATCGCCCCGACGCGGACAAGGTGACCGCAGCGGTGCTGCGAACTCTCGAATAGGAGTATTTATGTCCGACCTTCCCGTTTTGTTGGAACGCCGCGGTCCCGTCGCCCTGTTGACTATCAACCGGCCTGAGACCCTGAATGCGCTTGATCTTGAAACACTCGATGCGCTTGAGGCAGCCGTGGATGAGGCCATGGCTGACGACACGGTCCGGGTGATCATGTTCACAGGCAGCGGAAACCGTGCATTTGTCGCAGGGGGCGACATCGCTGACCTCAATTCACGGCGCGGTCTGGCCCATTATCTGGAATTTGCCGAGCGGATACATGGCGTGTTCCGCAAGATCGAGGCGCTGGATAAACCGACCGTCGCCGCCGTGAATGGCTGGGCGCTTGGCGGCGGCACGGAATTGCTGCTTTGCCTCGACATTCGCCTTGTGGCGCAATCCGCCAAGCTGGGCCTGCCGGAGATTACGCTTGGCCTGTTTCCGGGGGCAGGCGGCAGTCAGCGTATCATCAGGCAGATCGCGCCGTGCAAGGCGAAGGAACTGATGTTCACCGGCAAGCGCATCAGTGCGCAGGAGGCCGTCGATCTCGGGCTTGCGAACAGGGTGGTGCCCGACGCGGAGCTGATGCAGTCGGCATTCGCACTGGCCGAGGAAATCGCGCAGAAATCGCCGCTTGTTCTCAAGATCCTGAAGCGCACGCTGGATGATGGCGCGGACATGCCGTTGCGCACCAGCCTCCGCTATGAACAGGCGATGATAGGCCTGACCCTCGACAGCGATGACGCACATGAGGGCTGTGCCGCGTTCCTTGAAAAACGCCCAGCCACTTTCTCCGGGAAATAAAATGGCGGTTAGCTCTATCCTGATGCCCAAGCTGGGCCTGACCATGACGGAAGGCGTGTTGTCGGCATGGCATGTCGCTGCCGGCGATACGGTCAAGGCTGGCGATCTCCTGTTCGTCGTCGAAACGGACAAGATCGCGACGGACGTCGAAGCGCGAGGTGACGGGCGGATCGAAGAGATCAGGATCGCGGAAGGCGAAACGGTGGATGTCGGGACAGTCGTGGCCACCTGGACTGGTCCGGGTGCCGAAAATGACTCATCGGCCGCATCGCTTCCAGTAGGGGCCGCATCGGAGAGAGCGGAGCAGGAGGCGACGCAGTCGTCGTCGCGACCGTCGGCGAGCGACGGGGCCGGTGGGGAACGGCGGATTGTGGCAACTCCCGTCGCGCGCCGCCTGGCAGCGGCAAATGGGATCGCCCTGAGTGATCTGGTGGGAAGCGGGCCTCGCGGACGCATCAAGTCGCAGGATGTGCTGTCGCTGATCGGCGACAGGAACGCCGGCAACACGCCATCCTCCCCGCAGAGGGCGGCACCTGCCGCACCCGCCTGTGCTGCGTCGTCGCGTCGGGCGGCCAGCAGCTTCGAGAAGACAGTTGCACGGCGGCTGACCGATTCCAAACAGCAGATTCCGCATTTCTACGTGATGGCGGAGGCTGACCTGACCAGCCTTATCGCCTTCCGGACGCAGCTCAACACGGACGGGCAGGTTTCGAAGATCAGCCTCAATCACATGATCGTGCTGGCCGTGGGAAGGGCGCTGCGCAAACATCCTGAAATGACGGTTGTCTGGGATGATTCCGATGTCGTCGCGCTTGGGGGAACCGATGTCGGATTCGCGGTCGATACGCCGCGGGGGCTGTTGGCGCCGGTCCTCCGCTCCGTGGGGGATATGCGCATTGACCAGCTCGCTCTGGCTGCCGACGCCGCTGCTTTGCGCGCACGCGAAGGCCGCACGGCGGGTGAGGAGCTTTCAGGCGGCGTCATCACGGTTTCGAATGTCGGCATGTTCGGTGCGGCGTGGCTGGTCCCGATCATCAATCCGGGTCAATCGGCGATCATAGGTGTCGGCGCGGCCCAGCCCCAGTTCAGGCCCGACAGCAATGGAGCACCGACATTGCGACACATTCTCTCTCTCACTCTTTCTGGGGATCATCGCGTTCTCGACGGCGTTAAAGGGGCGCAATTCCTCGCGTCGGTGGCCCGCTTACTGGAACAGCCCCTCCAATTGCTCCGCTAAGGATAAGGAAAAGATATGGACTTCGATCGCACCGACGAGCAGGAAATGATCGTCGACACGGCCCGTCGGGTTGGCGAAAAATTCGGGCTGGAATATTGGCGGGAGATTGACAGCCGGAAGGCCTATCCCCACGAGCTTTGGCAGGCAATTTGCGACGCGGGGCTTTGCAGCATAGCTATTTCCGAGGCGGATGGCGGAGCGGGTCTTGGCATGGTTGAGCTTGCCATGGCTGTTGAGGCCCTGTGTGCCGCAGGCGGCGGCTCGACGCTGAGCCAGCTTTTCATGGTGAACCCGATTTTCGGCGGCATCACGCTTAGCAAATTTGGAACAGCGGATCAGAAGGCACTTTTGCCCGGATTGATGGACGGATCGGTGACCTTCTGCATGGCCTTGACCGAACCCGATGCGGGTAGCAACGCGCTTGCGATTTCGACGTTTGCGACGCCGGACGGGAATGGCTGGCGATTGAACGGCCAAAAAATCTGGATCACCTCTGTTCCTCAGTCTACCAAGATGCTGGTCATCGCGCGAACCAAGCGCGTGAGTGAGGTCGAACGCAAGACCGACGGCATTTCCCTTTTCATGATCGACAGCGATCGCGATGGCATCGTCCATTCACCGATCGACAAGACGGGTACGCGCACCCTCCCGTCCAGCACGGTTTATTTCGAGAATGTTGCCATCGGAAAGGGCGAACTGCTGGGAGAACTCCACCAGGGTTGGGAGCAGCTTCTGGAGGTGCTCAACACCGAACGGATCGTGACCACGGCGGGTCTGCTGGGTGCGGCGGAACTCTCGATCAGAATCGCAGTCGACTATGCGAAGGATCGCAAGGTATTTCGAAATGCGCCGATCGGCTCTTATCAAGCGCTACAGTTCCCCTTGGCCGAAGCACATATCCAGGTCGCATGCGCTCGCCTGATGAACTACAAGGCCGCCAGACTTCACGATCTTGGTCGGCCCTATGGCAGTGAAGCTAACCAGGCGAAATGGCTGGCCGGTCATGCGGCGGGCCTTGCCACGGATCGGGCCGTGCAGACCTTGGGCGGCATGGGCTATTCAAAAGAATATCATGTGGAGCGACTGTGGCGTGACGCTCGCTTGTTCCGCGTTGCGCCGGTTTCGGAAGAAATGGTGCTGAATTATGTTGCGCAGCATGACCTTGGATTGCCGCGGTCATATTAGGCCGGATCGACATTCAGCGTAACCAGATCATGGCGGCGGCGAGGTGAATGAAGCCGGCGAAATGGATGGTGCGCCGATCGTAGCGTGTGGCGAAACGGCGGAAATGCTTGAGGCGTCCGAAGCATCGCTCGATCCGGTTGCGCTTGGACGGGATCACAGCCTGCGCCTCCATCTCGCGTAAGCCGTTGCTGTCATACGCTTTATCGGCGAGCACGGCCCCGGCTTGCTGACCTTGGAGCAGGGCCGGCGCGCGGTGATGTCATGGGCCGGTCCGGCCGTGACGGAGAACCGTAGCGGCCGCCCCAGCGCGTCGGCGAGCATGTGGATCTTGGTGGTCAGTCCTCCTCGGGAACGCCCCAACGCCCGGTCTTGAGCCCCCCTTTCCGGTCGCGGCCTGCTGGTGGGCGCGAACGATGGTGCTGTCGATCATCATATATTGATTGTCGCGATCGGCGGTGAGCGCATCGAGCACCCGCTCCCATACACCGGTGTCGCACCAACGACTGAAGCGTCGGTACACCGTCTTCCAGCGGCCATAGCGCTCAGGCAGATCGCACCAGTGCGCGCCAGATCGCAGAACCCACAAACATTCGGTCACAAACAATCGGTTATCTGATCCTGTCCGCCCAGGATCGCCCGCCTTGCCCGGAAGCAGCAGCGCAATCTTCGCCCACTGCGCATCGTTCAACTCGTACCGTTTGATCCCCATCCTCCGCTCCGCGTTCCAACACGGAGCCCTATGAATCAGCGATCAGCCCTTTTGGAAATCCTGAATGGCGATCCGGCCTAATTCCCTTTTTCATCAGGGATTTGACAATCCTCCGTCATGCGACCGATCGATGGCGCACGATCGAAGGCTCTTGCCGGATGAAGGCGAGCAGTTGTTGCGCCATCATCTTCGCCTGTGCCTCCAGGCCGCCATTGATGCATGTACCATCATTGCCGAAGACGGGTTCCACCGAATTGACGGCGATTCCTAGCGGAGTTGGCCAGCCACGCAGCGAATGGGTGACGGCGCGAAGAGCGGACAGGGTGTTGTTTGCGCCCTGCCAACCCGCCCCGGTGGCTACGCAACCGACAGGCATGCCATCGAAGTAGACCCGCTCATCGCGAGCCATATCTTCCGTGTAGTCCAAAGCATTTTTGACGAGTCCGGAGATCCCGCCGTGATAACCGGGAGAACCGATCACCACCGCATCAGCCATGCGTAAGGTCGCCACCAATTTCTCCGCGGCTTCGCATCGCTCGGCGTTTTCCGGTGCGTAGAGCGGCATCGCCAGCTCGGGTCCGCTGAACTGGATGATCCGGGCGCCCGCTTCGGCCGCAGCATTGAGGACCAGTCGGATAACCTTTTCGGTTGAGGAATTTTCCCGTGTCGTGCCGCCCAGGCCCACCACAAGAGGTTGGAATCCGGTAGCGGCCGCCGTCTGCGTCTCGGGCATTATCATCTCCTTTTCTTCATATTCTGGCCAGCGCGTCTGCATCCTGGCCTTGGACCACGGATGCAATGGCGCGCCAATTTTCCATTCGATACTGGAACTTCAGGACTTGCTCGTCTGATCGATGATGCTGCGGAGGCCTTTCAAGTGCATCCCGTTCACATCGCAATTGGTTGTGACGAATTGACCTACAAAGCATTCCTTCATCTTCTCATAGATCGGCCGTTCCGCTTCATAGGCTTTAAGGGCCTCTGCAGAAGACCACAGGGTCAGTGAATAGCCCGCATCCTGCTGATCATTATCACGTGCCAACCATCGGCCCAGCAGACCTTCGGTATCTTCGGTCTCTGCCGCGAAATCATTCCACAGCTTCTCGAATTTATCCCACATGCCTGGGCGGATCTTCCCCCATGTGATGCGCATGATCATAGGATTATCCTTTCGTGCGTTAGAAAACCAAGACAAGTCTATTGAAGACTATTCCTTAGATCTGGTAGTTTTGATCAAAGTCCTGATCTTCATAATTATCATGAATATCGATCCCTTGATAGTCATGGAGCGGCCGGGCAAAATTTTCAATTTTTGCTGGCTTGGCAGCACCAGACGACCTGAATTTCAGAAAATTGCCGCAGCGGCTTTGGATCATTCTGGAGCATCGTGCGCAAAAGTGGGAACCGGTTTTGCGCAAAAAGCGATGCGACAACAAAGAACCAGAGCGCGCGGCCTGCGTCGGATTTAACGCAGCGCGCTCTAGAGCGCGCTCACGCGTTCCTTGAATTCTGCAATCTTTTCAATCCGCTCTGCATTTGACATGCCGGCATTTTTCTCGTCCGGCATATTGCCCTTCAATCGGTTCCACATGACGGGTGACTCGGTATTGAATGTGATGCGGCAGGCGCCCAGCCGCCGCCACATCAGATAATTTTCCACACACTCATCCATCGTGCGATCGCGCAGGCGCACGATGCCCTCGATGCCAATGGTTTCAGGATTTCGACCGTGCATTTCGGCGAAGCCATGAAGTTTTGCAATGCTGTCCTTGAGCGCATCTTCGGCAAGGGAGGATGGCGGATACCAGCCATCGGCTATCCTGGCGACGCGATCCAGTACGGCATCGGCAGCGCCGCCCAACCAGATCGGTATCGGCCGCTGGTCAGGCAGCGGGTTGATGCCGACACCGTTGAGGACATGCCACTGCCCATTGAATGTCACCGATTCCTGTGTCCAGAGCATGCGCAGAACCTCGATCTGCTCTTCGGATCGTTTGCCGCGATCCTTGAAGTTCATGCCGAGACCCTGATATTCCAGTTCATTCCAGCCCGTCCCGAACCCGAGCCGCAATCTTCCGCCGGAGAGCACATCGATTTCGGCGGCCTGCTTGGCCAGAAGCACCGTCTGCCGTTGTGGCAGTATGATGACGCCTGTGGCGAACTCGATCCGTTCGGTGACAGCCGCGAGATAGCCGTAGAGAACCAGCGGCTCATGGAACATGTCGTCCTTGGTATAAATGGGCGGCGCACCTTTACGCGGTCTCCAATCCTTATGGACATCCATATCCGCTCCCAGCACATGGTCGTAGAGCATCAGATAATCATAGCCGAGCCCTTCGACCTGCTGGACGAACGATCGGATGTTACGCGGATCTCGACCGATTTCGATCTGGGGAAGAGTCACGCCTAATTTGATGACCATGATTTGCCTTTTTACCGCTTTTCGTGACGCGATTTTGCAAGCTATGCAAAGGCATCGCCCAGGAATTTCGTCAGTTCCGCCAGCGCCGCTTCCGTTTCGGGCACTTCGGGGGAGTTGAGCTGGAAGACATGGGCCATGCCCGAATAGGTGGTCCATGTCACGGGGACGCCAGCCGACTCTGCCTTTTCCGCGAAACGGCGGGTGTCTTCGATCATGATCTCTCGTCCGCCCACCTGCATCAGCAACGGTGGAAGGCCGGCCAGATCGCCGAAAAGGGGTGACGCATAGGGATGTTTCGGGTCCGCGCCATCCAGATAGAGATCTGCGGCGGCCTGAAGCATGGCTTGCGTCACCACAGGATCGTCGACGTCGGGACGGGCATCGCCCGTCACGGCAAGGTCGGTCCATGCGGACAGCGTTGCAGCCGCTGCGGGCATGGGAAGATTGCGGTCCTTTGCTGCCAAAAGCAAGGTCAGCACCAACCCGCCGCCGGCCGAATCCCCAATGATCGCAACGCGCCTGGGATCATAAAGATCGAGCAATTGCCGATAAGCATCCAGCGCGTCTTCCAACGCAGCGGGAAAGCGGTTTTCGGGGGTCAGACGATAATCCGGAACGAAGACCGGGACGCCGGTTTCGGCAGCGATCCGTGCCACCAGAGGCCTATGGCTGGCGGGAGAACCCTTGGAGAAGCCGCTGCCATGAAGGAATAAGATGGCGTTCGGGCGCTCGCACTGAAGGGGCCTGACCCACTCTGCCTTTCCAGGACCGGCCGGGTGGGGGACAACGCTGACATTTGGGAGAGGTTCGTCTCCACGCCTGTTCATTTCGAGCCGCCTATTGGCAATCGCGGCACTCGGCGCTGCTGGCCCCTGGCGCGTTCCCGGGTAGGCGATGTCTTCAAATTCCATCTTTGCACTCCAACGAGCGGCGCCAACGAAGGCGGCTGTCCCTATCGACTGGCAGAGACAGCGCGCCACCTTTCAGAGCGGACCGCCTGCGTCCGCTTGTCCTGTTATTTGAGTTCGAGATCGTTTTTCATTTCGGTCTGGCGCCATTTTACCAACTGTTCCCCGTAGGCAAGGACGCCCGGCCCATAGGCTTGCGATGCGATCCCCGTCCCGATTTCCGAACCTTCGTTGTTGATATAGCCCGGCGTACACTCAGCAAGGAATTTAAGGTCGACTGCCGATTTGAGTTCGAGTTCCTCCACCCATTTCTGCTCTGCCGACGGCCGCGCTTCGAAGCTCTTGGCGCCCGAGTCCAGGCAATATTTGATGACTGACGCAACATGATCCGCCTGCAGTTGCAGGTTGTAGGTTACGTTCCAACTGAAGGCGGCGTGGCGGACGCCCCCGACGAACAAATAGTTCGGAAAGCCATTCACCAGCATGCCATGGACCGACTTCATCCCATCGCGCCAGCGTTCCTTGAGCGTGATGTCGTCGCGTCCCACCAGTTCCAGTCCGCCCGCGCGATCAAGAGGTGCCGCCACTTCGAACCCGGAAGCGAAAACGATACAGTCGACAGGGTACTTCTTCCCGTCGAAGACAATCTCATGTTCCGTGATGGCATCAAGGCTGTGACCCTGGGTGTCGATCAGCGACACATTTTCGCGGTTGAAGGTCTCATAATAACCCTCCAGAAACAGCGGACGCTTGCAGAAAAGATTATACCAGGGCTTCAATGCCTCGGCCGTCTCTTTGTCACGAACCTTGCTCTCGATTTCCTGACGAAGCGCCTCCATCAGGCGGTAGTCGACGATTTCGGCGGCGTCATAGCCGGTGTCGCGCGCATAGCGCCCCTCGGTAGCCTCGGCCGCATTGAAGCGCGAGAATACATAGGTCCACCTGTCGTCGACCAGATCCTGATCCGGGGTTTGCCCGACCGTAAACGCCGCGAAATTGGTGGCGCGGTCCTGCGCCCACCCCTTGCCCAGGCTGTTCCACCATGCGGTGTCGGTCGGACGGTTATGCCGTTCGATCACCGCCGCTGGAGTGCGCTGCACCACGAACAGGCGCTTGGCCGATTCCGCCAGGCGCGGGATGACCTGACAGGCGGTTGCGCCAGTACCGACGATCGCGACATTCTTATCGGCCAGACCGCTCATCCCGCCGGTCTCGTCGCCGCCCGTATAGCTATAGTCCCACCGTGAAGTATGGAAGGTCTTGCCCTTGAATGTCTCGATGCCCGGAATGTCCGGCAATTTCGGGCGGCTCATGGGACCGCTGCCAAGACACACGAACCGGGCACGGATGAGATCGCCCTGGTCTGTTTCGACCAGCCAGCGCGAACTCGCTTCATCCCAGCGGGTCGATGTCACCCCCGTATGAAACAGGGATCTTTCATAGAGGCCCAGCTTCCGCCCGATACGAGACGCATTGGCGCGAATAACGGACGAACGCGCGTATTTCTCCTTGGGCATGTCTCCACCTTCTTCAAGCAGAGGCATGTAAATGTACGATTCGATGTCGCACCGGCAGTCAGGATAGCGGTTCCAGTACCAGGTTCCTCCAAAATCCGCGGCTTTTTCGATAATGAGGAAGTCGGAAAGCTCATTCTTCACGAGCGCCTGTGCAACCAGCAGGCCAGCATGGCCGGCGCCAATGACGACGGTGTCGACCTCTCGCTGGATCGGCGCGCGGGGGGCAGGTTCGGGAGAGAAGGGATCCCGCGCATATTCACCATGCGCCATGTCGACTTCATGATATTGCTTAAGGCCGTCCGGCCGTAGGCGCTTGTCGCGCTCTTCCAGATATTTCGCCTTCAGGCGCGCAATGTCCGGAACATGATCTAGCTCAGCTTGCATGAATGGCCTTTCAACTTAATCGCATTCTCGATCCCGAGGGCAGAGCGGTGATTCCGCTTCGCCTTATGTCCTGCGCCACACCCCAGGGTGTCTGCCGGCAATCCGGGCACGCCTCCGGGCATCTGCGCCATGTTGTACTCTATGATCTGGAAAACGCAGTATGGCAAGTCATAATCAGTCAGCATGGAGAAGCGAAAAATGGATAATTTTCTGCCAGAAATCCGATAATTCCGCGGAAATGACTGGAAATATGGCACCGAATAGTAAATGAATGGATATTCATATAATACTGATTCGGTTCAAAGGCGTTCGCGCTAGAAAGAGCCGCATGCAACATAAAGGGAGGAGCTTCGATGGCCGCGAAGGGCAAAATGTCGGGCATGTCCGCACTCATCACGGGAGGGGGTGGGGGAATCGGGTCGGCATCCGCTGAACTCTTTCTGAAGGACGGCGCCGCAGTCACGCTGATGGGGCGAAGGGCCGAAGCGCTTCAAGCGACGAGGAGCAGGCTTCTTCAAGCCGTACCCGACGGTCAGGTCGAACTGGTTGCCGGCGATGCGACAAATGAAGGCGATCTGGGCATTGCCGTTGAGAAGGCTGCGTCGTTCACGGGACGAATCGATGTGCTGTTGCCGACGGTGGGCGGGGTTTGTGCGTTCGGTTCAATTCTGGCCATTGATATGGCAGCCTTTCGGGCGGAATTCGAACTGAACCTTTTCAGCGGCGTTCTCGCCTTGCGCCATGCTGCCCCCTATATGACAGGCGGCGGGGCGGCCGTATTCATCTCTTCGGCCGCAGGACTCAACTCCTTCAGGCACCTCTCCGGCTATGCTTCGGCCAAAGCCGCTCTGGAGCATTTTGTGCGTACCGCCGCAGACGAACTTTCGGCGAAAGGCATAAGGGTGAACGGTGTTCGGGCGGGCATGACGCGCACGGAGATGACGGCCGAAATGTTCGAAGACAGCAGGATGATGTCGACCTTCAAGGGCCTCGTGCCGCTCGAACGACTAGGGGAACCCACCGACATAGCAACGGCCATTCGCTATCTCGCGGGCCCTGAGTCTGGTTGGATCACCGGGGAGTTTATAAGCGTGGACGGCGGCCAGCATCTGCGCCACAATCCGGATTTCTCCGCATTGGCCAGTGAATGAACCGCGGCGTTTGCGGGGGGCGCCCCGGAATAATGATGTCGATTGCGGTCTCAGCCGGGCCAGTGCCGTTCGCGCGTTGCGCAGGATCGCCGCCCGCACAGCCAATCCTGTCGGTGCAAGGAAAGGGTAGAAAATGAAGTTCGGCGCGATGATCGCTCCACGGATCAGCGACTGGCGGATAGCCTGCGAAATCGAGAATTTGGGCTATGATGCGGTCTGGGTTTCCGATTCCCAAATGCTCTGGTCAGACTGTTATGCGACGCTGGCGCTGGTGGCGCAGCACACCTCCCGCATTCAGGTCGGCACCGGCGTGACCAACAGCCTGACGAGGGTGGCGCCGGTGGCGGCCAATGCCGTTGCCACGATCAACAAGCTGGCCCCCGGGCGGACATTCATCGGGATAGGCACCGGATTTTCGTCCATGGCGGCGATGGGGCAGGCCTCGGACAAGGTTTCTGCCTTTCGCGATTATATAAGGGTCTTGCGTGGCCTGCTGCATGCCGAGGAGGTTCTCTATGGCCCAAAAGGCCAGGAGCGGCCCATTCGCTTTCTGGAACCCGATCTGGGCTTTATAAATGTCGAAACGCCCGCGAAAATATATGTGGCGGCGAACGGACCAAAGGCGCTGGAGATTGCGGGCGCCTATGGCGACGGATGCATATCGGCCAATGACTGGATGGCAACGGACGGGGATAGGATATTTGCCGATCGAAGAGCCGCGGTTCGGGAAGGTGCCGCTAAAAGTGGTCGTCTGATACCGGAACGCTTTTCTATGATCGGGGGCACGTTCGTTTGCATTCTGAGGCCGGGTGAAACGCTCAAGTCGGATCGTGTCGTTGACGAGATTGGCGCACTGACCGTGGTGGGATCGCTGCACGCATGGTGGGAGATCGCGCAGAAGACAGGCAATTCAGACCATGTGCCGAATGATTGCCGGGATGTTTGGGACCGCTATTTGCAGCGCCTCCGGAACGAGCCGATCGACGCTGAACGCATGTTCCAGCGGATCCACCAGGGCCATGCGACGTATCTCCATCCAGACGAGCGGGAATTTGTCACGCCGGAGATTATTCGTGCCGGTGGCGGTCTGGTCGGTGAACCGGACGAAATCATTGCGCGGATCCGTAGCTATGAGAGCGCCGGTATGGATGAGCTGCCGATTATGCCTGCTCTGGCGAACGCGCGTGAACATTTCCGGGCGTTCAGGGAGTTGGTCATGGATCGCTATTAGTCGATCGGCCCTAGGGCGATGCAGGTCATGCCGCGGGATCGTTGCGGCCGAGGCGGAGGCATAATCGAAGGAGCGGTCCGATGACACCCAGTGAATCTGCCGATGTGGTTGCGATACAGTCAGTTCTCGCGACATATATATTCGCGATAGACCAGAAAGATTTCGACGCGTTGGATGACATCTTCGCAGACGACGCGAAGCTGGAATATATTCTTGGGGAAGGGCAGGTGATCAGCGGTGGTTACCCCCAGGTCAAGGACTGGATCATCAGGACGATCAATCAGTTTCCTGTCACTCAGCATTTGATCGGTCTGCCGCGGATCGTCGTGAATGGCGAAACCGCCAACGCCACATCGATGCTGTTCAACCCCATGCTGCTCGAACGTGGCGAGCGTAGAGACCTGTTCTTCGTGGGCGGAACCTATCACGATCGGCTTCGCAAAACGAACGGTGCGTGGAAGATCGTGGAGCGCGTGGAGCGAGGGTCTTGGCAATATGGCAGCCCGGCAGACTGGACCCCGCCACCGTTCCCGGCGGCCTAGAAAATCGCGCCCCAATACCGATTCTAACAGGGTAGCAGACCGGAGAAGCGGCCATGAATTTAGCGAGATATTGTGTGACGGAATGGAATCGGGCCTTCGGTGACGGTGACCGGGAGGCGATGAACCTGCTGCTTCATGACGAATTCCTCCTGATTGAGCCGGAGGGAACGCCATATCCCGGCATCTACAGGGGCGCGGAAGGCTGGTGGCAATTCTGGGAGAAGTTTTCTGGCACCTGGAGCGATGTCGAGATTGCCGATCACCGAATATTCCTCGGCGATTCGCCGGATGAATGCGCCATCATGATGAGCTTAACGGGGAAATCGCGCGCAACCGGGGAACGATTTCAGACCAGCCTGATAGAAAATTGGCGCTTCAGGGATGGAAAGATTTTGGAGATGCATCCCCATTATTGTGACACATATTATCTGCGTCGGATCACGGGGCAGCTCTGACGGGGCGCTCTGCCCCAACACGCCGGGACAAACGGTTCAATAGCCGATACAGCTTTTGGCGACGCTCAGGGCTATGGGTCATCGGCCGGGAAATTTGTTGAATATATGTTCACAAACAGGTGCGTGGCATGATGCTTCTTGGCATAAGCCTTTGTGCCTGTGCCCAGTCTTTCAAAATGCCGACGCTGTTCGATGAAGGGACGGCAGCGATAAGCTAATCTCGCCTCAATTCGCTTCGCACTTCATCGCTCATGATCATGACGGCCGATTTGCTGTCCAGGAATTTCCCTTCATCTTCTCTCAGGATCGGTGCGACGGCAGGGTCGGCGAAAATCCTAGCCATTTCCTCTAGATCCTGGACGTTTTCGACCCACATTTCGGTGATGCAGTCGTAATCGCAATGGGCTTTCGCCGCTTCACCATCCAGCGCATCGCCGGCCGGATCGACGATAACGTGCAGGGGGTAATTGCGTCGATAGTCCTTCAGGAGGTGCCCGATATATTTCATCGCGAGCGGAATATGCCTGTTTTCATAATGGTTCCGGAACTGTTCGGCCGAGATGCCAGGGATCCGCTTCATTAAAAAAATGGCCTTCGGCATGAAATGAATCCTCCGTCACTTTTATATCGTCAGCGCATAAGGTATGAGGAGAGGAATCACAACAGACAAGCGCATGGAGAAGACCGGGGATGCGGACATATGTCGTCACGGGAAGCAGCCGCGGTATCGGACACGCGCTGGTCCGCCAACTGCTCGACGGGGGAAACAGAGTGCTGGCCGCCTGCCGGTCGCCTGCCGATGCGAATGCGCTCGGCATCATCGCTGAACGCCTTCCCGATCGCCTCTCGGTTCATGCGTTGGATGTAACAGACGAGACCTCGGTGGCGGCCTTTGCCCACGAATGCCGGGGCGTTCGTATCGATACGCTGATCAACAATGCCGGGATTCTCGGCGGTCATGATCAGGGTTTTGACTCGGTCGATTATGATGAGTGGCGCCGGGTCATCGAAACCAATCTGTTCGGCCCGGTGCGGGTGTCGCAGGCGCTCCAGCCAAACCTTCGCCTCAGCAGCAATCCGATCATCGCTACAATCAGCAGCGAGCTTGGATCGTCCGTCTGGCCGACCGGAGGACTCTATCTGTACGCCAGCTCAAAAGGGGGGCTGAACCGAGTCATCCAGATGATGGCCATCGACCTCAAGCCGCAGGGGTTTCGCGTGATCGCGATCCATCCGGGACTGGTACGGACCGACATGGCCGGGGAACTGGGACAGATCGAGCCGGAGGAAAGCGCGTCGGGAATTGTCGATGTTCTTGAAAAGCTGGGGCCGGAGGAAACAGGCAAATTCTTTCGGTGGAACGGCACAATCCATAGCTGGTGAACGGCGGCAGGAAAACGGGAAACATTTTATGATCGGCAGCAGGCCTGCTCATGTGGCAATGGATCAGGTGGTCGACTTCGATATATATGACCCGCCTGGAGTAGCCGAGGATTATCATCTGGCCTGGCGCGCGCTTCAGCGGCCTGACGGCCCGTCACTTCTCTGGACGCCCCGGAATGGTGGCCACTGGATAGTGGTGCGGGGCGAACCGATGATGACGGTCTGGTCCGACCATGAGAATTTCTCGAGCCAGATCCAGATGGTTCCAAAGGCCGACGCCGAACGCAACCGGCTGCTTCCCAGCTATCTCGATCCGCCCCGATATGGCCCTTATCGCAAGATCGTCGAGCAGGCATTGTCGCCACGCCGCATGATGAATATGGAAGGATCCGTCAGGCAGCGCTGCATCGCCCTGATCGAAAGTTTCGCCAAAGGCCGGTGTGACTTCGTCAAGCAATATGCGGAACAACTGCCGATCGGCGTGTTCATGAGCATGTGCGACCTGCCGATGGAGGACGCGCCGACGCTCAAGCTGTGGACCGACCGCATGCTGAGTCCCGACGGCACGCCGCGCGAAGAGGTGGTGCGCTTCTTTGCGGACTATCTGGGTCCGGTCATTGACGAGCGGCGCGCCCAGCCTGGGGATGATGTGATCAGCGCTCTGGCCAATGGAAGGATCGGTGCGGAACCGGTTTCACGGGACGAAGCGCTCCAGATATGCAGCAACGTCCTGTTCGCCGGGCTCGACACGGTGGTCAATTTCCTCAGCTTTGTCATGCGGTTCCTGGCGACGAACCCCGAACACCGTGCTCAGCTGGCGAACAATCGCCGCCAGATTCCCCGTGCCGTCGAGGAGTTTGTGCGCCGCTTCCCGATCGTTACCCAGGCGCGCATGGCCATGCGGGACATGGAATTTGCAGGCGCGACGATCCGCGAAGGCGAGGTCATCGTCATCCCCTCTGCGCTTCATGGGCTTGACGACATGCAGAATGACTGTCCGCTGGAAGTGGACTTCGATCGACGCAACAGGCAGCATTCGACCTTCGGTGCGGGTGCGCACAGTTGCGTGGGCCTGCTGCTCGCCAAGATGGAAGTCCGCGCAACGCTGGAGGAATGGTTTGCGCGCATTCCGGATTTTACCATTGAGCCTGGCAGGGAAGTGATCTGCGCCAGTGGCATGGTAGGCAAGGTGATTGAACTCCCGTTGGCCTGGGACACGACGGGAGAGGCTGCGTGCGACGCCAATGCCGCCACGGCGGTGGAACGGTCCTGAAACACAATAATCCTGGGAGGCGATATGATCCGTGGCATCCACCATGTGGCTTTGAACACTGGCAATTTCGACAAGATGTTGGCCTTCTACCGCGACAGCCTCGGCTTTTCGGTCGTTTTTGAGGCCGATTGGGAAAATGACGAACTGAGCGATGCGGTCGTCGGCCTTGAAGGCAGTGCGGCCAAGGTCGCCTGGCTGAAGGCGGGAAATGCCTATCTCGAACTCTTCGAATATCGCGCTCCCGAAGCGCGGGACGTCCCGCCGCTGCGTCCCAGCGACCGCGGTTACACCCACTTCTGCCTGGAGGTGAAGGATATTGAGGATGAATGGGAGCGCCTGTCGAACTGCGGCATGACCTTCTCGCGGCGTCCCGTTGATTTCGGTCAGTTCAAGGCGATTTACGGGAAGGATCCGGACGGGAACATCATCGAATTGCAGGAAGTGGCCGATGCCGCCCATCCTATAGCATTTGATGCACTTTTCGCGCAGCGCGCTATCTGAAAGTCGAACCACTTGGCGGTTTCGAACGAAGCTCGAAAAACCGAGTGACTGCCGGCCCCTTGGCCATGGCAAATTGTGCCGCCCGTACCCCGGTCGGTCGAATGAGGTGAGATTTGGCTGAATGACCTTTTCAGAACATGTTGTCATGACGAGCGAAGGAAAGAAATCGATCCGCCGCGAATGGAAAAGCAGCCAGCTTTTGCTTGAAACGCCGTTGACCGACTTGCTCGCGCGGGCTTCCGCAGCAAGGGATGAGGGGCATGGCCGTGTCCAAAGCTGGTCGCGCAAGGTTTTCATTCCGCTGACGCAGCTTTGCCGGAACCTTTGCCACTATTGCACCTTTTCCCAGCCGCCCCGTCCGGGCGGAAGCGCCGCCTATATGAGCCGGGAGGAAGTGCTGGCAGTGGCACGAGCCGGGCGCGCCGCCGGTTGTACGGAGGCGCTTTTCACCCTGGGGGACAAACCGGAGCTGCGCTTTGCCGCGGCGCGGGAGGCGCTTGCGCGATTGGGGCATGCAAGCACGATTTCGTATCTGGCGGAAATGGCGGCGCTCGTTCGGTACGAAACGGGTCTGCTCCCGCATATCAATGCCGGGGTCATGAGCCGGGAAGAAATGGCGCTGCTGCGGCAGGTGTCGGTGTCGCAAGGCCTGATGCTTGAATCGGTATCCTCGCGGCTTTGCGAAAAGGGCGCCGCTCACTATCGTTCCCCTGATAAGGAGCCAGCGGCAAGGATCGAGATGATACGGCTCGCGGGCGAGTTGCAGATCCCGTTCACCACCGGGATCCTGATCGGCATCGGCGAAACGCGGGAAGAACGGATCGAAGCGCTCGAGACGATCAAGGGCCTGCATGCCCGCTATGGCCATATACAGGAAGTCATCATTCAGAACTTCCGGGCCAAGCCGCGCACCGTCATGGCGGACGCTCCCGAGCCGGGCATGGAGGATCTGCTGTGGACCATCGCGGTCGCGCGCCTCATCCTGGGACCCGGCATGAATATCCAGGCGCCGCCCAATCTGTCGGCCAGCGATTTTCCACGCCTTCTCTCAGCCGGTATCAACGATTGGGGCGGCATTTCGCCGGTAACGCCCGACCATGTGAATCCCGAAGCGCCGTGGCCGGAGGTCGAACGGCTTCGTCTTGCGACCGAGGCCCAGGGAAGGCTGCTGCTGGCCCGGCTTCCGGTGTATCCCGCCTATGCGCTGGATAATGGGCGATGGCAGGCTGACGCGATTACCGGCCATGTGCTGGCGCATTCCGACGCCGACGGGTGGGCGCGCGAAGATCGCTGGTCGCCGGGTCTTCTTCTTAACCCGCAGGCGGCTCAACCATCTTCTCTTGCCGTCGATCATGGTCTGGCGGCGATCGTCGCGCGGGCCATGAATGGGGAACAGTTGTCCGAAGATCAGGTGGTCTCGCTTTTCGCGGCCCGTGGGCCGGATCTGGAACATGTGTGCAGGAACGCTGACGCCCTGCGTGAGAAGATGATGGGAGACACCGTCACCTACGTCGTCAACCGCAACATCAATTATACCAATATCTGCACATATAAATGCGGCTTCTGCGCCTTCTCCAAAGGGAATATGGCAGAGGCACTGCGGGGCAGACCCTACGACCTTGATCTGGAAGAGATTGTGCGCCGCACGCGCGAGGCATGGGATCGGGGTGGGACAGAGGTCTGCCTGCAGGGCGGAATTCATCCGCATTATACCGGCGACACCTATCTCAATCTGACACGAGCAGTGCGGGCCGCCGTTCCGGAAATTCATATTCACGCTTTTTCACCACTGGAAATCTGGCAAGGCGCCGCCACGCTTGGACTCTCGCTGGAGGATTATCTTACCCGTCTGAAGCAAGCGGGTTTGAACACTCTGCCCGGCACGGCTGCCGAGATACTGGACGATGAAGTCCGGCATGTCATCTGCCCGGACAAGCTCAACACCGGGCAATGGTTGGAAGTGGTCGAAACTGCACATCGGATCGGCTTCCGCACGACTGCCACGATCATGTTCGGCCATATGGACACGCCACGTCACTGGGCGCGGCATCTGATCCACATTCGCGATCTGCAACGTCGTACCAACGGCTTCACGGAATTTGTGCCGCTGCCTTTCGTTCACATGGAAGCGCCTATGTCCCTACGCGGTCAGGCCCGGATGGGGCCAACATTCAGAGAGGTTCGCCTGATGCATGCCGTCGCACGGCTCACCTTGCATCCGCACATTCGCTCAATCCAGGCTAGTTGGGTGAAACTGGGAAAAGAAGGCGTGAAAGCCTGTCTGCGATCAGGTGCCAATGATCTTGGGGGAACGTTGATGAATGAAAGCATCAGTCGCGCCGCCGGAACCCAGCATGGCCAGGAAATGCCGCCGGCTGCGATGGAAGAGGTGATACGTTCCATTGGTCGAACGCCCCGGCAGCGCAGCACGGATTATGGCAGTGTCCGCAGTGAGATGCACGGCCGTGGCATGAGTGCTGCGGAGCTCGCGCCCATCGTCCTCACCGCTCCTCGGAAACGAGCGCGCCTCAAATGAGAAGACCAAAGTCTCTGCCACGCCAAATCAATACCGGCATGGAGCTACGTTATTCTAATATCCTGAAATAATATAAAATTCATCTTATCGGAGTGAGTTTTAATGCCAAATTTTATTGTAACCAGCCGTGGCGGACGCGAGAAAACACTTAACGCTGAGGTTGGTTTATCGATTATGGAGATTATTCGAGATAATGGACTCGATGATCTTTTAGCTCTATGTGGTGGATGTTGTTCTTGCGCTACATGCCATATTTATGTTCAATCGTCATTCTCTGACCTGTTTCCACCAGTAAGTGATGACGAAAGCGATCTACTTGACAGTTCCAGTCATCGTAACGAGTCCAGCCGTCTATCATGCCAACTTATATTCACCGAGCTGATGAACGGCATGCATATAACGGTTGCGCCCGAAGATTAATCGTTTCAGCCAGAGGCACCGAAGTGGATCGAGACCGGAAGGAACAACGGCAGAAGCGGAAGCAACCCCATGGGACAGCCGGACGGACGGGGCGATATGCATCGTCCGTTCGCTGGAGAACTAGAGCTTGCGCCTGCCCAGGGCACGCGGAACGGCCTCAACACGAACACCGTAACCCTCATGCTGACATGGTCCCACCATTTTGGACAGTTTAGCGGCTAAGTTACTAAACTGGACGGCTCGAAAACCTCTGGTTTTTCGGTTGACGTGAGCCCGCTGGCGCGAGACGATCTTAGGGATCCTTGCGGTCTTGTTCTCGCCCGGACTACGCAGATAGACGATCCAGCGGTTGCACGCATGCGCGCCACTGGCCTGTTCGCTACAGGGCGACCGGCCGAATTTGCCGCTGCAACCGTCGGGGCGCCAAATCTGACGACATGTTGCTCAACAAATAGCAGCAAGATCAATTTGGCAAGGCGAATGTCGATCGTGCATGCATCTTAGAAACTGGACAGGAGGCACCTTACGCCTCCGGATATAGGGGGGAGTCACCAAATGAAAGCGCACTGTTCCGGGTTCAGCATAGGCTCTGTCATAGCGATTGCCGCCGCCTCACCGGCCGTAGCCAATGTTGTCAATGTCCAGATATCGGAGCAACCGGCCAGCACAAGGGCGGAAGAGGCCGAAGAAATCATCGTAACCGCTCGCCGTCGTGATGAAGCGGCACAAACGGTTCCGGTGGCGGTGACCGCGCTCAGCAGCTTGGCACTTGATCGCGGTGGGGTGCGCGATGTTCAGGAACTGACCCGCGCAGCGCCGTCAGTGACATTCGGCGTGAGTTCACGCGGAGCTAGTGTCCCGTTCTTCAGCATTCGGGGCATCAGCACCTTTGATGTCACAGGTACGCTCGACCCGACAATCGGCATCTATCTGAACGACGTCATCCAGCAGCGTCCGAACGGGGTCCTCTCCAGCTTCTACGACATGGCTTCGGTGCAGATTCTGCGCGGCCCGCAGGGAACGCTGTTCGGTCGAAACACCATTGGCGGCGCCATCCTGGTCGGCACGCAAAAGCCGACCGACGAGTTCGAAGGCTATGTCCAGGCCAAGGCTGGCAATTACGGCATGCGGGGTATCGAAGGCGCACTCAACGTTCCGGTAACGGAGCGGTTCCTCGTCCGCGTCGCCGGTTTTCGTTCCAAGCGCGACGGCTATGTCCGGTCGGACGTCACAGGACAGGACCTGAGCGACCAGAACGATTGGGGCCTGCGCGGATCGGTCCTGTGGGAACCGTTTGATGGCTTCCGTACCACCACCATTGCATCCTATTACAAGAATGATGGCAACGGTATTGGCACCGTCACGCCGGGGCTATACCCGGTTGGCGCATTCACCGCCGGCATCATTATAAACGCCAACAGTCAGGTGGCTGACGCAGGCAACCGCGCCGCCATTGTCGCAGCGGGCGCCTATAGTCAGGCCCATCCCTATCGAAACCTAGCGAATGAGATACAGTTCGACCGTACCCGCGCGTTCGACATCAGCAACACGTCGACGCTAGCTCTGACCGACGAATTGCAACTCAAGAACATCTTTGGTTATCGCCACGTCCGGTCGAACCAGAAATTCGATACCGATGCATCCGCTGCCCGCGTTCAGTCGTTGGAAACGGCAAATAACTTCAGGCAGGTAACCAACGAGTTCCAGCTTCTGGGGAGCTATGATGCCCTCGATTTTATCGCCGGCCTGTATTATTTCCGGGAGCGCGGGACCGATTTCAATTCGGCTTATACCTCGGTACCGCTGGCTCGGATCAACAATCCGGCCAGCCGCAGCACGACCGGCGGCCTGATCACGAACATTTCCTATTCGGCGTTCGGCAGCCTGACCTATCGATTCACCGACAGGCTGACCGCCAGCGCGGGCGTCCGATACACGCGCGACAAGCGCAAGATTGATCTGCGGAGCTTCACCACCAACCTGCCGCTCAGTGGATCGCCAACCGTTGTCTGCAACGTCGGCCCGACCCTATCGGTTGAACCCGGAGCGGGCCCTAATGGCGAAACCGTAGTGACGCAGGCGGTATCGGCGCCGCCGTGTCATCTCTCCGACTCTGCGACTTTTAGCGACATAACCTATTCGGTGGACGTGAACTACAAGCTGAGTAACGGACTGTTCATCTATGCCACGCACCGCCGCGGCTATAATGCGGGCGCCTTCAACGCTCGCGCGATCATTTCGGTGCAGAGCAATCTAGCAGGTTCCGAAACGCTCAAGGACATTGAGGTCGGCGTCAAATCGGACTTCCATCTGGGTGGCATGCCGGCTCGCCTGAATGTCGCTGGCTATTATGGCTGGTATGACGATATCAAGCGCCAGTTGCAATTGCCCCCGGTGCTGCTCAATGGCGCCGCTCGCACCATCACTTCGCTCAGCAACACGGCCAGCGCGCACATTTCGGGTGTTGAAGTCGAAGCCATGCTGAAACCCCTTCCAGGTTTCGATCTCGGCGGCTATTTTTCTTATAACAGGACCCAATATACGAACTTTATCGACCGTAGCTTTAATCCGCCGCTCGACCGGAAAAATGATCTTTTCGGCTATGCGCCAAAATATACCGGCAACATCACGGCGCGTTATACCGCGCCGATGGAGTTGCTGGACAGCGAAGCAGCGATCCAATTTAATTATTTCGTGACGTCGCGGTTCAATTCCCAGATGGCCAACCAGCCTGTTTACACCATCATCAAGGGCTACGACCTGCTGAACGCGCGTTTAGAGTTTAACCGGATTGGCGGTTCCACGATCGATGCGGCGTTCTTCGTCAACAACCTGACCAATCGCAAATATTTCACTGGCGGCCATGCCACGGCTTCGGTGGGTGTCGCCAGCTGGTCGGTCGGCTCCCCACGCTTGTATGGCCTTCAACTCCGCTATAGTTTCTAGGCGCAATCATTCGTATCGGACTATGGCTGGTCCCACAGCCCGGGCGCTTGTGTCCGGTATCGCTAGCAAGGAAAAGATTGAGGAATGGCTGGGATCGAAATACATGCGGGGGGAAAACGCTCGTCGGTGGATCAGCGCGGAGATCCGCCGCCCAACCTGCGTCGGATCATGGTCGCCACTTTTTTCGGTCAGATCACCGAATGGTATGACTATGGCATCTATGCGCTTGTGGCCGTCCAGATCGGCGCGCACTTCTTTCCATCGGGCGACAAGACCGCATCGCTGCTCGCCGCGCTCGCCGTGTTCGGCGTCGCTTTCCTGGCTCGGCCGGTCGGCGGGATATGGATCGGCGTGATGGGGGACCGCATCGGGCGAAAGTCGGTGCTGGTCTACAGCCTGCTGATGATGACGGTCGCGACCGTGATGGTCGGCATATTGCCCGGTGCCGAAGTCATTGGCATCATTGCGCCAGCGTTGCTGGTCACTGCGCGCCTCCTGCAAGGTATCTCGGCGGCGGGCGAGTCCACTTCGGCCATTACCTATGTCGCGGAATCGGTGCCCCCGGATCGCAAGGGGCTGTACACCGCGACGCTGATGTCGGGCAACTCAGCGGGTTTCCTGCTGGCCACAAGCGTCGTCTGGCTGCTCCACGAAATACTAGGCGAAGCCGTATTCGACGATTGGGGTTGGCGCGGCGCGTTCCTGTTTGCCGGGCCGCTGGGTCTCATCGGCCTCTTTATCCGTAGCAGCCTCGAGGAGTCACCTGTCTTCGAACGGCTGAAGGAGGGCAAGATCCTGTCCGCCACTCCGTTGCGCGATACCTTCACGACCGGCCTTGATCAGTTGTTTCAGGCAATCGGCATTTCGGCGACATCAATGATCGCCAACTATCTCGTCGTTGCCTATTTGCCCATCCATCTGCAGGGAGTCGGCTACACATCTCGCGATATTTCGATCGTGGGCATGATTGCTACGATGACCCTGCTTGTCAGCTATCCGGTCATGGGCGCGATATCGGATCGAATCGGCCGACGTCCGGTTCTGATGGCCGCCTGTATCTTCTTCATGCTGCTGGGCTGGCCGCTGTTCGCGCTCACCATCGGCGGATCCCTGGCGATGACAGCCGTTGCGACATGCCTACTTGCGCTCGGAACATCGGGATTCATTTCCTCTCTTGGCCTCTACTGCACCGAATATATAGACAAGTCGCGGCTGATGACGACCTACTCCGTCGGCTTCAACCTTAGCGCAGCAATGTTCGGCGGGTCCAGCTTGTGGGCATTTGGAATGAGCGTCAAGCTGACGGGCGACCCTCGCATGCCAGCTATTTATCTGATAGTAGCCAGTGCTATCAGCATGGTGTCGCTGCTCAGCATTCGTTCAACCCGACGGGTCAAGAGCAGCTGACGCAGTGCGCCATGTCCAATACCCTCGGTCCATTGCCGGCTACGCAGGATCTTGATCGGTTCGATGTTTACACCCGGTTGACCGCGCTTGATGCGACTCAATGGGATGAAGGTACCGGGCATGGATCGTTTCCATTAACGATGCCCGCCGGTCTTTACTGAATCGGATGGTATCATGTTCCATCATCCTGACGGCAATGGCAATTAACCCTTCCACTATATCAGCCGTGGCCCTCATGGCCTCACGACAGTCGCGGGCGAGGAACAGAAGTGGCTGCATCGCTGATCGCCCGTGATGCCCGTTAGAAAATGCGGGTTTTGTCGAAATCCAACCAATCGAAGGAGCCGTTTGGCTTTGATAAAACCTGGATATGACTTCTCCCTCCAGCCTTCGCTTGATCGCAGTCGTGTCAGGCCATCGCCCGGTCTCGACTTTATTGCCGGGTCTCTGGAAGAGTGCGCTGCTCGCATGGCGGGATTGCCGGCCGATCTTCCATTTCGCGTGGAACACGCAGCCCGCCATAGGCTTCCCATGACCCTGCGACCAAATAGCCCGCGTCTACAGGAAGATTACAACCAGTGATGCCGCTCGCGGCCGAAGAAGCGAGAAAGCATATCGCCGACGCCACTTCAGCAGGCGTCACCGTCCGTCCAAGTGCTGCCGATTTTTCCAAGCGTTGCCGGTTCATGACATGTTCTTCCAGTCCGCGTTCGAGACCCGGCGTTGTAACGAAGCCTGGTGAAACCGTGTTTACCCGGACGTTCGCTGGGCCCCATTCTGCGGCGAGTCCCTCATTCAAATTTATCAGTGCCGCCTTTGCGGGGCCGTACGCATGAAGCGGCCCAGAGCGCATGCCCATGACCGATGCCACTGTCACGATACTGCCCCCGCGACGGAGCGCCATCCTGCGCCCAACCTCGACCGATACAAGGTAAGTTCCGCGCAGGTGAATATCGACGATACGATCCCAAACGCGCATTGTCAGGTCTTCGGGTCTATCGGTATTTTGCAGCGGGCCTGCGCAGTTTACCAAGATGTCGATCGGAGCGACGCAACTTTCCACTGTTTCTATGACCGCCCTGACATCGGCCTCGGCACCTATGTCGAGCTCGAACGCCTCGGCACTAATCCGATTTGCGATCTCGCATGCAGCCGCGAGACGCCGATCTATGATTACAACTTTATGTCCGGCTGAACGCAACGCGACGGCAGTCGCCGCACCAATACCGCTCGCTCCGCCGGTAACAACCGCGCATCCGCTCATTTTCTCTTCCATTCAGGTACCTTCACGAACAGGGATTGCGTCAAGCTGTCGAGCCTTACATTGCCCGACGAATCCAACAGTTCTATCTTTCTGTATAGACTATTTCTCGATTGTGAACCATGGAGTGTTGATGTCGCTGCCAAATCCTATCCCACTGCCTGCCGCACAGAGTTCCCCTGCTACTAGATTCCTGGGTACGGAAGTGCTCGCGTTAAATGTCGAAAAAGGCTCTGCGCGTTTTCGCTTTCAAGGGCGCCCAGAGTTCCTCAACATGCTAGGCCACGTACAAGGCGGTTTTGTCGCTGCAATGCTGGACGAGGCTGCCGGCCTTACTGCCCGTCTCGTATCACCCATAGGCCTCGTCGTCCCGTCCTTGAACTTCCACGTAACCTTCATCTGGCCCGTTCCATCGGGACCAGTACTCGCCAATGGACGATGCCTGAGAGTCGGCGGTCGCGTTGCTTTTCTCGAGGCTGAATTGATCGATCATGACGAACAGCTTCTGAGCTTAATTCAAGTCACATCTTTGGCTGTTCGCAAAACATAGTTGCAGACTACAGACCGCGCGCTCGGAGATGTGTTGTGTTGTTGGGATGGTCGCCCCCCGAACGGCATCGAAATGTGCCATAGTGAGTCGTTGTAGAACTCAAGCGAAAGGGGCCGCCCGTGGAGCAGATTATCCGCATTGGCATCGACACGTCAAAGAGTGCCGTCGTCTTGCTTTCTAGCTACTCGACCACGATCCACGATGGAATTTCAACTTTTGTTGAATACAGCCTTGCCATTGCAGATGACTTGCGTTTGGCGTCATCGAAATCGGGCGCGGTACATAATATCAACGTCCTCCCGTCATGCCCGCCCAAGGCGCAGGAATAGAGTCCGAGATCGTCAGGTGCCTTGATCTGTTCCCGTATATCCCCGCCCTCGGCCACCAGCACGACGCGACCATGGAGGGCATCGGCAACCCAAACGCAGCCCTCTTCGTCGATCGCACAACCATCTGGAGCAAAATCCGTGTCAAGCAGGCTGTGGACGGATTCCCATGACGGTTCGCGTCCGAGTTGTGCCCAGCAACGCCGGTCGGAAAGAGACCCATCATCCTCGATAGTGAAGGCGGTCAACCGTCCGCCAAATGTCTCCGCCACAATCAACGTACGGCCATCGGGTGAAATGACCAGGCCGTTTGGAAATTGCAAACCGTCGGCGACGATTGTGCTTCGTCCGTCAGGATCGACCCTGACCAGAGTCGTCCTTGCAGGTGGCGCGCCGGTAAAAAGGTCGAAACCGAGATTGCTCACATAGGCCCGCCCCTTACCATCGACGACCATATCGTTGGCAAAACCGCCGGTAAGCGCGGTTATGTCCGCATGGAGCTTTGGGGTTTCGCCCTCGGGGCATTTCCAAAGGCTGCGGCTCTTCATCCCCACGACCAGCAGCGTGCCGTCAGGCAACCATCCCAGGCCGGAAGGCTGATCATCGAGTTTGACGACGACCCGTGCATGCCCGTCAGGGGTGATCTTCAACACCTGACCGGCATAGAGATCCGATACCCAGAAATGGCCATCGTGCCATCGGGCACCTTCGTAGAAATGACCGCCGCTCAAAAGCAGATCCATGTTTATCGCTCCGATTCGATATGTTGTGTGCCGATTACCGGGTGTTCTTTTCACGGGGCTTTGCAATGCTGACCGTCTGCAGCTCCGCGTAGCTGTCAAATCCGACATTCCCGTTGGCGCGGCCTAGTCCGCTCAGCTTCACGCCCCCAAATGGAATATCGGGCAGGACCAGACCGTGGCGGTTGACCCATACCGATCCGCTCTGGATCCGGCGGGCCACCGCGGTTCCAATTTCGACGTCGGAGGTCCATACCGACCCGCCGAGCCCAAACCGCGTGCCATTGGCTCGGGCCACGGCTTCATCGACACTGTCATAGGAGATGATCGGAAGGGCGGGGCCGAACTGCTCTTCCTGCACCAGCGGATTGGTCTCGTCGACATCGGCGATCAGGGTCGGCCGGAAGAAATAGCCGGGCCGATCCAGCGGCGCCCCCCCCCGTCACAACCGATCCTCCCTGGGCGACCGCCGCGTCGACAAGCCCCTTGACGATCTCGAATTGCTGCCGATTGGATAGCGGTCCAAGCGTCGCGGACGGATCGAACGGATCGCCAGGCACTGCGGCTTCGGCGACATTCCTGAGCGCCTCGGTCAGGGGGCCGACGATATCCCGATGGACATAAAGCCGCTTGATCGCTGCGCAAACCTGTCCCGAGCGGTAGAATGCGCCCATGAACAGCTTTGACGCTACGCTTGCGATGTCGACATCGGGAAGCACGATCGCGGCATCATTGCCGCCGAGTTCAAGCGACAGGCGCTTCAGTCCCGGCACGGCGTTGGCCATGATCGCCTGACCGGCCCGGATACTGCCCGTGAAGGATATCATGCCGACCTGGGGATGGGCCACAAGCGCGGCTCCCAAATCTGCGCCGCCCGGCAAGATGCTCAATACTCCGGACGGAACGACATCGCTGACCAGCTCTCCGAACTGGAGGAGTGAACCGCCCCGGGATTGCCGGAGGCCCTAACTCCTGAGAGGAAGGGTCTACGATGAGCAAGACGACGAACAAGTTTGCACCGGAGGTTCGTGAGCGGGCCGTCCGCATGGTGCTGGACCACGAAGGCGACCATCCGTCCCGCTGGGCGGCGATCATATCCATTGCCGAGAAGATCGGCTGTTCGGGGCACACGCTGCTAGAGTGGGTAAAGAAGGCTGAGGTGAACAGCGGCAAACGTCCTGGCGTTCCCACCGAACTGGCAGACCGTTTGAAGGCGCTGGAGCGCGAGAACCGTGAGCTTCGCCAGGCCAACGAGATTCTGCGCAAGGCGTCGGCATATTTTGCCCAGGCGGAGCTCGACCGCCCGTTCAAGCGATGACTGCCTTCATTGACGAGCATCGGGATGAGTATGGGGTCGAGCCGATCTGCCGGGTTCTGCCGATCGCCCCATCCACCTATCATGAACGTGTGGCATCGCGACGCGATCCCTCGCGCCTGTCACCACGTGTCCAGCGTGATGAGGCCATGAAGCCCGAGGTTCGGCGCGTGTTCGATGCCAACTTCAAGGTCTACGGCGTGCGCAAGGTGTGGCGGCAGATGCAGCGGGAGGGCTTTGATATTGCCCGCTGCACAGTGGAGCGGTTGATGCGTGATTTGGGCCTGCAGGGCGTGATCCGGGGCAAGCCGGTGAAGACGACGATCAGCGACAAGGCGGCTCCGTGTCCGCTCGATCAGGTCAACCGTCAGTTCCATGCGCCGGCACCGAACATGCTGTGGGTGTCGGACTTCACCTATGTCGCGACGTGGTCGGGGTTCGTCTACGTGGCCTTCGTGATCGACGTATACGCCCGCTATATTGTGGGCTGGCGGGTGAGCAGGACGGCCCATGCCAGCTTTGTGCTCGACGCCCTGGAGCAGGCAATCCATGATCGGCGACCAGTTCATCATGGCGGCCTGATCCACCACAGCGACCGCGGCAGCCAATATGTCTCGATCAAGTATACCGAGCGCCTTGCCGAGGCTGGGATCGAGCCATCGGTCGGGAGTGTGGGCGACAGTTATGACAACGCCTTGGCGGAGACCATCAACGGCCTTTACAAGGCCGAGGTGATCCACCGGCGAGGACCGTGGCGATCCTTTGAAGCCGTTGAATACGCCACTCTCGAATGGGTAGACTGGTTCAACAACCGGCGGTTGCTCGCGCCCATTGGCAACATCCCGCCTGCCGAAGCCGAGGAGCGCTACTACGCCATGCTGGACGAAACACCCATGGCCGCATAATTTAAACCAAATGGCCTCCGGCAATCCCGGGGCGGTTCACCAGCCGTACTGGGCGATGGCCATTTCCAGCAAAAGGCGTCGTTCAACAATTTCACCCCTCGCGTAGTGCTGGCTTATGACAACGGCCAGATGAACCTGTATGTGAGCTATTCGAAGGGCTTCAAAAGCGGCGGCTTCAACGCTCCCGCGTTATTCCCTCAGGTCGAGCTGAAGCCTGAGAAGGCCGACAGCTTTGAGGTCGGTGCTAAGCTGAGATTGTTTAACAACCGTGCGAGGCTCAATCTATCGGCATTCCGCGTAAAATCCTCCAATATCCAGGTCGCCACCATCGACACTTCGACGGGGTCAGTGGTGCAGCAGAATGCCGCAAGCGCTAAATCCTACGGCCTGGAAGCAAGCCTGGATGCTTCGGCCACCGAACATCTCTCTTTCCAGATGGGCGGCGCCTATTTGCATTCGCGCTACGATGATTTCGCTGATGCATCGGTGGTCAATCTCGTAGGCGGTGTTCTGGTGAGCGGTCGCGAGGACCTTATGGGTATGCCGACGCCCAATTCACCGACGTGGAACGGAACCTTCTCCAGCACTTACCTGATTCCGTTGCCGTCCGACTGGAAATCAGAAGTTACCCTGCTTGCTCGCTACACCAGTAGCTATAATTTCAGCGCTGGTGCCGGAGGCGATCAGCGTTACGATAAGCAAAACGGCTTCTGGTTAGTAAACGTGACTGGGCGTATCACGCCGCCTAACAGAAACCTGACGCTGTCATGGTACGTTAACAATCTATTCCAGAAACACTATTACGATCAAATCAACACCAATGCCAATTTCGGTTCCTATGGCCTACCAGGACTCCCTCGTACTTGGGGCGGAACCCTAACATACTCCTTTTGACTGATATCGACTTTGTACGTTAGGTCGCGCAACATTGCGCCTGTGCCGTTCGTATGATGCGGGTTGTTTAGATATTTTGGGGTTCGCGGTTTGGCGGGGAGTGGTGCTTAATGTCGCCGGCCCGGTGTTGGAGGCGGACGGCACCGATGGCGTCACTGAAGGTCAGCGTGGTCTTCTGATACCATGCAGCGGCGTAAGGGGTAATTGGTCGCTCGTGAAAATTGCTGAAGCTCCTGGGAAAGCGTGGGCCTCGCTCTGCCACGGGCGTCTTGAGTCAGGTGCTGAGTGTCGAGGTCCCAGGTGTCAGATGTTTTGGCTGCTCCCCGCGCTCATTTTAATGAATCACTGGTCAAATTTGGATATCATTTAACCTGCGCGATGACACCCGATAGAATTTCGAGGGCCACAAGAAGCCTCGTCGGTATCGGCATAAATTCGCAACAATTTTTCTGCTTCCATTTGAAAATCATTCATGTTAATGCACCAAGGTTCAACATGACTGATAGTTCATATATCGTATTGCGGGCTGACTGCGAGGGGTCAAGAAGGCGGTTCGTACAGCGCGCGAAACTCTGGACCTTTGTGCTTTGTTGCAGGGCGCTCGGGACTGTAAAAGGGGGCGCGCGCGCTCATCCGTCCCTATTTCTTGCTAATCGAACCTGTCATATTGACCTGCAGCGGTACTTAGAAAGGCGCCGACGGCTATTCACCTTCTTGGCCGAGCTCTTCTAGGCCTGGGCCGATCTTGAGCTCGTGGTTGAGCGTGCGTTCAAGGATTGAAGATCGAGCCGGCGATCATGTTCCACGCCGGGGTTCGCTCGGTAGATACCGTTCGCACGGCCGATACCACGCTGATGGAGCTAGTCGACGGCAAGGTGAAAGGGAAGGCGCCGCATTGTTACGACGAAGCGATGCTGTCTGCGATCACCGATTTTGAGATGGCTTTCGGTGATAGTGAGGCGTCGGTATCCACCGGCGCCCGTTACATAAAGGGTACATGAAGGGAGAACGGTTGTGACACCCGAGGATTTTGATTTCTTCGCCCCAGAAACGGTGGTCAATCCCTGGGCGATGTATGCGGTGCTCCGCCGCGACGCCCCGGTCTACAGAATATTCGAGCCAGCGATGCGCCGCGATGTCTATGTCGTGACCCCGTTCGACCTTGTCCAGCAGGTCTTCGCCGACAACGAACTCTACTCGTCGCGGCACGGCGATATCCTGCTCGCGGGTGGCGGCAACAATCCCGATGTGGAGGCGATCCTCTCGACAGGTTGGCCCGAAATCGCAACGTTGCAAGACAATGACCAGCCCGATCATCGCCGCTTTCGCGTCCTCGCGAACAAGGCCTTCTCGCCGGCGAATGTGACGCGGATGACAAGCTTTGTAGGCGGCGTGATTGACGAACTGATCGACGGTTTCATCGAGCGCGGTGAATGTGACTTCATCCGCGAATTCTCGGTACCGCTGCCGACGCTGGTCATTCTCGGCATCCTCGGCTTCGATCGCTCCATGGCGCCCAAGTTCGCCATCTGGGCTGACGCATTCGTGACAATGATCAGCCACATGGGCACGCGTGAGGAGGAGATCAACGCCGCTCACCACATCGTCGAGTTCCAGAACCATGCTTGGGAGAAGATCAAGGCGAGCCGCGTGAAGCCTGGCGACGACATGATCTCGGCGCTGATACAGGCGAAGGACGAGGAGGGGGCGCCCTCGCTCACCGATCACGAGATATTGTCGCTGGTGCGGCAGATCATGATCGCGGGCAGTGAGACGACGCGCAACACGACGAGCGCCGGTATCGGCGCACTGTTGCGAAATCCCGACCAGCTCGCGCTGCTCGCTTCGGACAAGTCGCTGTTGCCGGCTGCGATGGACGAGATGCTGCGCTATTTCTCGCCGGTCTCGGGCATGTGGCGAATCGCGACCCGTGACACCGTGCTGGGAGGTGTGCAGATTCCGAAGGATGGGCTCGTCATGCTTAGGATCGATTCTGCGAACCATGATGAGACGATGTTCGCCGATCCATTGGCTTTCAACATCCGCCGGCCCAACCTGCGCCGGCACATGGCATTCGGCTTCGGGATCCATTTCTGCCTCGGCGCCATGCTTGCCCGCAAGGAAATTAGCGAGGCCTTACCCCGGTTGATCTCGCGACTGCACGAGATGGAGATTATCGAAGAAAAGACCGATCTTGGCGTATTCCCAATCCTTATCCTGCGCGCGCCAAAGGCGTTGCACATCCGATTCAGACGGGGCACGAGGCTTTCCGCAGAGCCAGCTTAAGCCGACGGACCCATAAAGCCCCGCGACAGGCGACGAGAGCGAGCCGCCAAGCCAGAAAGCCATCATAAAGCGGCACCGTAGCTTGGTGTAGTCCGGCATCGTTCGCGCTCAGAAAGTTCGCGAACGCGACGACGTGGCGGACGTAGGCCCGAATGGTGTTTGGCGCGGCATGAGTCTGCTCGAGATGAACGATCCAGCGACGAACGCACTCGACGATATCGCCGCGATCATCCAACACCGTCCACGACCGGCGACCATCGGGCATTTCGATGCGTGCGGCCTGCCAGGGCGACGGAGGGCACCAAGTGGACACGGTGGCAGTATTGTTGGAAGGCCACCAAGACCGCAAGCTGCCTACCATCGCACTGGACACAATGGACATGGACAGTTGCGGTGCCGCTATTAACATAATGTATATTATCGCACAACTTGCCGCGCGCAAAATGTGACTTTTGATTGCCCACTATATACGATTTTATACTTTAGATAAAGCCGCGCTTATCGTCGGCGCGGAGCACCGAGGATTGCAGTTCCTGCTCAGAAAGCCCGCTTAATGTCTCCGATAACACAGAGGCCGCCATGGCGCTCATCCAAACGGACGCCATTGCCGTCAAATCGAGGGCTTGGCAGCGAGCCATATTCAGGCAGTCGCTTTCTCGGCTTTCAGCCTCTCGCGCATTTCTTTGCCGGGCTTGAAAAATGGCACGCGCTTCGCCGTCACGGCGACCTCTTCGCCCGTCGAAGGGTTTCGTCCGATGCGCGCTTCCCGCGCTCGGGTCGTGGATGAACCAAATCTACGCAGTTCGACCCGGCCACCCGTCGATAAGCTGTCCACAATCTGCTCGAAAAAGAGATCGACAATCTTCTCGACGACCTCCGGCGGGAGCGCCGGATTTTCCCCAGCCACTTTTGTCGTCAAATCCGAACGGATCACCTGCGTCCCCCTTTGTTTACCTACCGTTCCAATCTTTGCCAGAAAGGCGAGGCGCCATTCAATCCTTATTGGCGGCGTTGTTTTGATGGTCAGACGACGTCACCCCCATCCCATTTTGCCAATGATGATGCGAGCTAGCGCTCAGCCCATGCTGCTGCGCGCGGGGGAACACCAAGGGCGCTGCCCTTTCGTTCCCGAACAAAAATAGCCCGCCCGTGTAATCCGCCAACCCCGGTGCCCGGCGCCGATGGGCGCCTACCAGGCTAAGCGGCTCGCCCGCGCCAGCGATCGATTTTTGCTCCCCTCCCCATCCCGTTCCTCGCCGGAACAGCAGGGCCGTGAGGCCGTGGCCTTTTCGGCCTGCAATGGAGGAGCAGAATATGAGCATCGAATTGACCGACGACCAGAAGGTTGAGCGCATCCGCACGCTGAACGACCTGGCGCGGCAGAAGCCCGGTGTGGCCGGTCGCGCCGTCATGACGGCCGGCTTTGCAGCGCTGGAGGATCTGGATCGCCACGCCGCCGTCACCGCGATCATGGCTTTCAACCAGTTTGACGAGGGCAATGATCCCCACGGGGAGCATGATTTCGGCGCTATCTATCGCCTTCCTTCCGGCGAATGGGTGCAGCGTCGGCCGGAGGACAAGAAGACGATCCGAGAAACCGTCTTCTGGAAAATCGACAGCTATGACAAGGCGTTGGAGTTCGGCAGTGAGGCACCCTGGGATGCCGAGCAGACCACGCGGGTGCTGACCATCTTGCTCGCCAGCGAATATTAAATCGCCGCCGCCCCGCGCAGCGGGGCGGCGGATGCCCCCTCAGGGCGATCGTGATTCATTGTCATTTCACTCCATTTTGGATAGTTATGGTGGCGATGAGCTTTACCAAGTTTCACTTTGATATCGAGGCGATCCGGGCGCAGGTCAGGACGATGGATTTCGTTCGCGGGACGCCCGATGAGGTCGCACAGTGGCGGCTCGACGAGCAGGAATCGCGCGCCAATCTTGCCATCACCGGCACAGGCCTGGCTGCCAATGAGGCGGCGCTTTTCGATATGCTGATGGACGAAGCCGTCCCGCCCGCCCTCGTCACCCAGATTGTCGCGGGCCTCCTTCGCCGCGGCATCGCCGCCTCTGCCGCTTGATCCTGCCTTGACCACGGATCACGACCCCACTTTCTATCCCGGTTCGACCACGCTCCAGAACCGTCTGGAGTTGCGGGACGAGCGGGCCCTGGCACAGGCCGAGCGCCTTTTGACCCATGCGCGCGGCCATGAGGCCGCGCGCATGACGTTTTCGCCGGACGCTGACGGTTACCGGGCGCGCCACAAGCATCTCTTTGGGGACCTCTATGATTGGGCGGGCCAGGACCGCACCGTCAATATCGGCGAGACCGGCGGCCTGTTCACCCACGCCCCCTATGTCGCGGGCGCGCTGTCAGCGGCGTTTCAGGATCTCGCCCGCCATGATCGGCTTCAAGGTTTGGCGCCCGAGGATTTCTTCGACCGCCTGGGCCACCATCTGGGCGAGCTGCATGCCATCCACCCTTTCCGCGCGGGCAATGCGCGCACGCTGCGCCACCATGCAGCGCAGCTGGCACGCGACGCCGGGCACCCAATCCGCATCGCGAGCATCGACAAGCAGGCCTGGGGCGAGGCCTCTCGCCATGGGTTATTGACCGGCGATCATCGTCTGTTCAGCGCGACCCTTGCGGCCGCCGCCGTCGATCCCGGCGCTCCTCTTCTCCCGCGAACCGGGCCAGGCGGCATCGCCTTTCTGCCGCCCCGCGATCCGCCGACCGGCCAGCGCTACCGCTTGCCCCTCGCAAAAGTCCGGGAAGAGCTGGATCACTATCTGCCGGCGGCGCGCGCCGAAGCGGCCGATCGACTGAAGAAGCTGGTGCAGGGCGGAGAGGCTGAAGCGCGAATTTCGGCCGCCCGCGTCGAACTTGCCTATGTGCGACATGCCAAGGGACCACTCTATCAGACGCAATTACTCTCGCACCTTGGCCAGAGGGAGGTCGATGCCGTCATCACGGCGCAGCAGACGCCCTTGGAGCGGGTGCGCGAGATCGGCGCGGCCCTGGCGGCGCGGATCAATACCCAGCAGCCTGCGCAAGTCTTGCGGACCGTTCGATCCCTCGAACGGCCCATCCTTCCTTCTGCCCAGTCTCCTGCGCAGGAGCGCCTCGCCGACCTGTTTCTGAAAAACACGCCCGAGCAGAACAAGGCGGACCCCCGCTTTCTGGGAGCAGAGGCGCTATTGGAGCGGGTGCAGCAAGCATCCCGCGCCAAGGGGGATGGTCCCCGTCTCGTGGAAGGCGCGACCGATGCAGCGCG